>OLWE01000224.1_pt1 | contig 41940 bp, 43 predicted proteins | sample 1673591 | NCBI WGS metagenome assembly OLWE01 (sample SAMEA103958116, study PRJEB25191) | human gut metagenome | biome: human-associated habitat [ENVO:00009003]; feature: intestine environment [ENVO:2100002]; material: feces | place: Germany | collected 2013/2015 | reverse complement strand
GTAGAGCTTGACAGGAGCAATGTCGACGGTCGGAGTTTTCAGGCGCATTCTGATAAAATGCTGTATTTTCAAGGATTGTACGGTTTTACCGAGAACATCTGGTTTTTCTGAATTTTCTAAAAAGCATTGAAAGCACTGGGAAAACCGGTTTTTCAGTTTTGCGGATGGTAGTAGTCAAACGGTAGTCACGCCCCGCCGTTGACGGCGGGGGCAATTCTGAACATCTTCTATGATTATTGCGTGTTTTTGAGCATCGGCTGAGAGCTTACCCAAAAAACCGGGCAGGCAGGTTTCAGACGTGGTTATCAAAGCCTGGCGGAGTCAGTATCCGCCGGCTGAATCGGGACAACCGGAAGCGTTACCGGTTTTTGCAGGTCTAAAAAATATGTCTTACGAATAATAACATCTAATTGCTCCTGATTTCTGCCGCGCAGGACTTCGTAGATCTGTCGGTGCGCGTCGATGAGCTCGCCAATGCGGCCGGTCTCGATCATGGTTTTGACCGTATCGTAACAATTTTAGCAATCGCCTGTGCTATTACAGTTACAAGAAGTGGCTTCTTGGATTTGAGTACGGAATGCGAACAGGATGAGAACCACTTCCGCATTGTATTCCGGAGCGACAAGAAAACGGCGTTCATTACCTTTGAAGGGAAAAGAACCGAAATAGGATGCCAGTTCTCTCACGCCGAGGCTTTCGGCATGACAACGCCGGTAATCGGGGCGAGCATGAACTTTCTGATCTTCAAGGCGTTTTCCAGGAAAAAGGAAAACTGGCAGCGTATCCGGGATGATACGATTCTGGATAACAGGTATTTATACGACATTCTGACCGAAGAAAAATACCTGGAAAAATCCTGCTGGACAAGCTGCTGACTGGCGCAGAATAAGCGTCTAAAAAGGCATTGCCAAACAGTGGTTTCCTTTGCAGCGACTGGTGTTGGGACGCTGACCCGTTTCAGGTAACGGAAGAGACAAAAGCAATGGTCAAGCAAAACATTTGCTATTTACTGAGCAGCTTCCTGCACTTCCTATGAGAATGTCATTTTCTGCTGGGTGATGAGCCGACTTTACGGCACCGGTTATCTTCTGATGTTGCACAAGGGATTCAGGCTGCCGATTCTGTAGACCGAAGCGTGGCAAGAATCCATATGTATCAGGCACTTGACACCATAAAGAATGAAACAAGCAATAAGTCGGTACAGGAGATTGCTGACGGTCCGGTAATAGAAGCTCCGATTTGTCAAGCAGAGCTTGCGTCGGAGCCATAAGCTGCGGATACCACGCGGGAGAGAATTGCAATCAGATTCTCTCCCGCGTTGCGCTCCCGCCCTATTCTCTGGGCGGTATTCTGCCGCAGGAATGCTTCTCCGGGCAGGAACCAATGGATCTGCACTTCGGCACGAAGTAATGGTTGACCGTGTATGCAAGTCTGACAAGCCCCAGCTGATTCAGTCCCATGCGCTTTCCCGTCCGCTCCGTTCTTTGATGACAAGCCGCTGCTGTGTGTTATACTATTTCTTGATCAAACGGTTTAATTAAGAAATAGTATCAAAGCGCCGTACCCTTCTTCGGTACGAAAAAACCGGTCCTATCGGTATGCTCCAATTCCAGCAGCTTTCCCTTTTTGTCAATTCCGCCGGCGTAACCCGTCAGACTGCCGTTTGTGCCGACAACCCGATGGCAGGGAATGATGATGGAAATTTCGTTGTGCCCCACCGCGCCGCCGACCGCCTGCGCGGACATCCGGGAAAGCCCCATCTTTTCGGAAAGCTGCCTCGCAATTTCGCCGTAGGTTGTGGTTTTTCCGTAGGGAATTTGCAGCAGGATTTCCCACACCGACTGCCGGAACGCGGAGCCGATGGGGTGCAGCGGCGGCGTAAAATCCGGTTCTTTGCCGCTAAAGTAAATGTCCAGCCAGCGCTTTGCCTCAAGCAGCGCTGGCGTTTCCCGTTCCACCCGATCCGCAGGCAGTCCGCGCGCAAAGTATCTTTGCCCGTCGAACCACAAGCCGGTCAGTCCAATCTCATCCGCTGCCAGCAGGACGCCGCCCAGCGGTGACTCGTAATGACAGATAGATACCATTTTGCATTGCTCCTTTTATAACACGCAGTCTCTCAGCCGCACACGATGCACCTGTTCGCGGAAAACGTATCGGTCCGGTCGATGTTCGTTTCCAGCACATTCCTGTCGCTTCGCGGCATTTTGCCCCATACGCACGCAGCTGATCTGTGATGTTTTGATTGTACACGATGTGATGGCTTCCGACAAGTCCTGAACAGCTCCATCGCCCGCTCCAGCTCCTGGCGCGCCCGGCGTGCCCGGACGCGCATGCAAGGATAGGAAGGCAGCATACATATTATGCAAACGAAGCGAATGCCTGGGCGATACGGCAGGCTTGCACCGGAGCGGGGCAAACAGCCGCGCAGCCGGACGCAGGTTGTCTGAGCGCAGCAGAAAAAGCGGAAATACCGGGTAATATAAATTTTATGGTATAAAACCCCGTTCTATTTTTTGCACAATTTCTTTTAAAAAAACTGTTCAACCAACCAAAGTATTCCTTCGCCGGTGATTTGTGCTTGCTTTTCCAACGCCGGGGCTGTAAACTTAAGATAAGAAAGCAAGAGATGGAATATATGAAATATGAATGATTATACAATTGCAAGCGTACAGCGTGCGCTTCGCATTCTCAAACTGTTCCTGCCAGATAACCAGCCGATGACGCTCAAGCAGATCGCCGACGAGAGCGATCTCAACAAAAGCACCGCACTTCGCATGACGACAACGCTTCTGAATGAAAAGTTCCTGTCATACAAGGAAGAGACGCGGAAGTATCAGCTCGGCTACTGTGCGCTCGCGCTCGGTATCAGCAAGCTTGCGTCCATCGATCTGATCGAAGTGTCGAGACCGATTCTGGAGGAGCTGGCAAACCGGAGCAATATGTTCATCCATCTGGCAATTCTGGAGGATGAGAAGGTCGTTGTCATCAGCAAGATTTTTCCGAAGGCAAGAGTGCAGAGCACGACGCAGCTGATGTCGCAGATCGGCGGCATTCTGCCGATGCACTGCACGGGCATCGGGCTTCTGTTCCTGTCGCAGCACGACGACAAATACTGCCGGGAGTTTCTGTCCAGGCAGCCGCTCGACCGCTACACAACAACAACGCAGACGGAAATTCCGCAAATCATGGAGCGGATTCAAAATATCCGCGATTTGCAGTATGTCATCAACAACGGCGAGCACGACGAGGGTATCGTCAGCGCCTGTGTGCCGATTTATGGTTACACAAACGGTATGGTTGCGGGCATCAGTCTCGGTGCGGTGCGGGAGGCGTTTGAGCGCGCAGGTGAGACGCATGTATTGCAGATGGTGCAGGAGGCTGCGGCAGAGATTTCCCGGCTGCTTGGTTCCGGTCGCAGACGGTTTTGATTTTTCGGCAAATAATGAAACCGGTTTTCATTATTTGTATATTTTACGAAACTTAGTTTTATCAGATGAAACTATTTGCAGTCTGTTTTTTATGACTTCTGAACAGCAATAAGAAAATGGAGGTTCGTATGTTTAAAGTAGTCGTTACAGATTATACGTATGAGAATTTGGACATTGAGCGAAAAATTCTCGCCAGACCCGATATTGAGTTGCAAGATTATCAGTACCGGGACGCAGCGCACGTGAAGGAAATTACGGCGGACTGTGATGTCCTGGTCACGCAGTACGCGGACATCAACCGCGAAGTGATCGAGAATCTTGCGCACTGCAGGATGATTATCCGCTACGCCATCGGCGTAGACAATATCGATCTTGCCGCTGCCAGCGAGCGCGGCATTCCGGTCGTAAACGTTCCGGATTACGGCATTGATGAGGTCAGCACCTACGCAGTGACGCTGCTTCTGTGTGCGGCGCGGAAGATTCCGCAGACGATCGATATGATCCGCCGTGCCGAATGGAATTACGCAATCACAAAGCCCATGTACCGCACAGCGGGCAAGACGGTCGGTCTGATCGGTTTCGGACGCATCCCGCGCGCGGTGGCAAAAAAGCTCTCCGGCTTTGACATGCAGATTCTGGCTTACGATCCGTTCGTCCCCGAGGAAAGTGCGAAGGAGCTCGGCGTGAAGCTGGTGAGCTTTGAGGAGCTGGTGTGCCAGAGCGACTACATCTCTGTCCACTGCCCGCTGACGGCGCAGACGCACCATATCGTCAATGAAGACGTGCTGCGTGCCATGAAGAAGACGGCGTTCCTGATCAACACCTCCCGCGGCGCGACCGTAGACACCGAAGCGCTCTATCGTGCCTGCCGCGACGGCGAAATTGCAGGCGCAGCCATCGATGTGACCGAGCAGGAGCCGCTTCCTGCCGGCAGTCCCCTGCGAACGCTGAACAATCTCATTATCACGCCGCATATTGCCTGGTACACGGAAGAAGCGATTGCCACGCTCAAGGAAAAGCTTGCGCAGGAAATCATCCGTGTGTATGAGGGTGGGCAGCCGGTCAACATTGTCAACCGAAACAGTCTCAAAGGAATGGAAACGAAATGAAATATGCTGTAATTGACTGCGGCACGACCAACACCAGAGTCTACATTGTCGACCGCGAAGGAAAAATCATCGCTTCTGGCGAGCGGCGTGTCGGCGTGCGAAATACGTCCATGACCGGAAGCAAGGACACACTCCGCAACGGTCTGTGTGAGGCAATTGAGGAGGCGGCGGCGAACGCAAAGATTGCGCTGAAGGACATTTCCTTTGCCATCGCGTCCGGCATGATTACCTCAGAAATCGGTCTGATCGAGCTGCCGCATCTCATTGCGCCGGTCGGGCTGGAGGATCTGGCGGCGCATGCGGAGCTCGTATCCGGCAGGCAGCTGCTGCCGCTCGACATTCCCATCCTCTTTATCCGCGGCATCCGCAACAACTACGGCGAAAACGCGACGCTGCGTGAGATTCGGAATGTGGACTTCATGCGCGGCGAGGAAACGCAGATGGTCGGCATCATGGACGAATTTGATATCCATACGCCAACCAACGTGATCGTTCTCAGCAGCCACACCAAGCTGATTCATATCAATGCGGAGCAGAAGGTAACGGCAAGCCTGACCTCGATCAGCGGTCAGCTCTATGAAGCGGTCTGCTCTGCGACGATGGTCGGCAAGAGCCTGACAGAGGAGCAAAACGAGCAGAGCGGCGGCTATACCTTTGAAGAAATTGTCGCCATCGCGAAGGATGTGGTGGAAAATGTCGGTCTGGATCGCTGCTTCCTGATTCCCCGCTTCATGCAGGTGCTTCTGAAAACAGACTACAAAGAGCGGCGCGCATTTATCGACGCGGCAATCGCAATTGACGATCTGAAAATGCTGCAGGAATTTGAGCGCCAGAACAACCGCGCCGCGCGCTATATCCTCTTCGGTCAGAAGTCGCGGTGCGACCTGTATGAGCGCCTGATTTCGCAGATGTATGCTGGACGCGTGCAGATCACAAAGCTCTCTGACAAGGAAATCCTGAGTGAGCTGACCGTCAAGGGTGCCATCAAGATTGCAAACGAATATACAAAAACCAGAGCATAAGAAAGGAAGGATTGCTATGTTCCGAATGAAAGGTGTTATTCCGCCCGTTGTCACGCCGTTCCAGAAAAACGGCGAGGTGGATTATGAGGGAGTCCGGAAGCTCGCGGCATTTCTGAAGAAAAATGTCGACGGCATGTTCATCACAGGCTCCTACGGAAGCTGCGCGCTTCTGACAATGGAAGAGCGCAAAAAAATCGTCGAAACGACGCTCGATGAAGTCGCAGGCGAGATTCCCGTTGTCGTCCATGTCGGCACGGCAGACGGTCTGAGCGCAGCGAAGCTTGCCAAGCACGCGGTGGAAGCCGGCGCGCAGGCGGTTTCCGCAGTCGGTCCCTACTATTATAAACATAACAACGACAGTATCTGCGAGTATTACTCGCACATTGTCAAGGCTGTGGACGGCAAGGTTCCGGTTTATGTCTATAACAATGCGTCGTTCCAGGGCTATACGATGTCGCTCAAGCTTCTGCAGCGTCTGAAGACGGAGATTGGCGTCAACGGCGTGAAGGACGCGACATTTGATATTCTGGCGCATGCCAGCTATCAGCGCGTACTCAAAGACGAGACCTTTGACGTTGCGCTCGGCACCGAAGCAATGTGGCTTTCCGCCTGCGTACTCGGCTGCGAGGCATATATTCCGGGCATCGGCAACGCGCTGCCGGAAATCTGCCATCAGATGTATGTCGAGGGCATGAACAAGGAGTTTGACAAGCTGCGCGAAACGCAGTTCCGCGTCAACGAAATCCGCGACATCATGTATCTGGCAAAATCCACGCAGCTGGCGGTCTACGCCATGCTCGAGCTGCGCGATATCATCAAGGCATATCCCCGCAGCCCGTTTATCCCCGCAACGGAAGAAGAAAAGGCGCAGATCAAGGCGCGTCTGAAGGAACTGTCTGTTATCTGATTGCAGCATCAAGAAACAGTTCAAATAAGAAAAGGAGAGTTACCGATGAAAAGATTTGTTTCCATGCTTCTCGCGCTGCTTTTGGTGTTCACCTGCGCCGCATGCAGCAGCACCAAGACAGAACAAACCAGCGACTCTGCGAAAACCACCGCTGAAACCGCAGCCACCGAAACCGAAGCTTCCGCAGGCAATACTGCCGCAAGCACCGATCCCATCCGCATCGGCGTTTCCGCCGCAATCACCGGCGCGGCGCCGCTCGACGGCGAGCGCTCCGTGCAGGGCATCAAGATGGCTGTCAGCGAAATCAACGCTGCCGGCGGCGTGCTCGGTCGCCCGCTCGAGATCGTTGTGGAGGACGACGCGAACGACTCTGCAACGGCTGTGAACGTTGTCAACAAGCTCGTGAGCGACCAGTCGATCGTCGCGCTGCTGGGTCCGCACAGAAGTGCGAACGCCATGGCGGTGGAAGGCATTGTCGCGCAGGCAGAAATCCCCTACCTGACCGGCGCTTCTTCGCCCAGCCTCGTCGAAAAGGTCTCCAACCCGTGGCTCTTCCGAATCAGAGGCTCTGACTCCTTTGTGGGTCAGATCATCGGCAAGTTTGCCATCGAAAACGTCGGCGCAACCAAATTCGGCGTGATCTACAACAACGACGACTACGGTGTCGGCGGCAGAGACGTTGTTGTGAAGTACCTGACCGACGCCGGCTATGAACCGCTGGTCGTCGAAGGTCACAACACGAACGATACCGACATGTCCGGTGCAGTCACGAAGTGCATCAACGCCGGCATCGACTGCCTGATCGTTTACACGCACGACCCCGAAGCAGCCATTCTGACCCGTCAGATGAACGAAATGGGTCTGGATGTGCCCATCGTCGGTCCGACGACCTTCTCGTTGCCTACCTATCTGAGCCTTGTTACGGCAGAAGAGACCGAAGGCTTCTACAGTGTCGCCGACTTCGTCGCCGATAACCCCGACGAGCTGGTGCAGAAGTTCTACAATTCGTTTGTCGAGACCTACGATGTAGAGCCTGACCTCTTTGCCGCAGCCTATTACAATGGCGTCTACATCCTTGCCGATGCGATCACCCGCGCCGGTGCGGCTGACCGCGCCAGCATCCAGAAGGCGCTGCTGGAAACCAAGGATCTGCCGTCCGTTTATGGCACGCTGTATTCCAACGAACACGGCGAGCTGGTTCACAGCGCGGTTGTCTGCGAAATCGTAGATAACCAGCCGCACTGGTCTGCAACCGTATACGAATAAGAAACCTGTGGGCGCGCCGCGTCGGTTGTGGTGCGCCCACACCTTTTCAAACGGAAACAAACTCCTGATATGGAATTGATTTGAACCTAAAACAGGCAAAAGGGGCATTGCAATGGTAACATTCTTACAGTTACTGGTCAGCGGCATCGGCATGGGGTGTATCTACTGCATGGTCGCGATTGAGTATACGCTGATCTGGAACGCAAGTGGTCTTGTAAATTTCGGCCACGAAAAATTCATCATGCTTGGCGCCTATATCTTTGCCGGAACGCTGATGCTCAAGCTGGGTGTTCCGAGCGGCGCAGCAATTTTAATCACGATTCTCATCATGTTCTTGTTTGGCGCGCTGACTGCCGTCGGCGTGTTCAACCCGCTCAGCCGCCTGAACTCCAACATTTTTGCAGTCATGGGCACGCTGATGCTTTCCGAGGTTCTGAATGAAGCAGCCAGACTGATCTGGGGACCCGCACCGTTCAACCTGCCCGATTTTATCAAGGGCTCTTATAATGTGGGCGGCGTCTCCATCCCGAAGGTCTACGCCGTCATTGTGGTTGTGTCGATGCTGCTTCTGGTATCCATCCATCTGATGTTCAAGATGACGAAGGTCGGCCGTGCGATGCGCTGCGTGGCGCAGGACAAGAAGGCTGCGGCGCTGATGGGCATCAACGTCAACGCAAATATTATGCTAACCGTCGGTCTGAGCGCCGCGATCTGCTGCATCATCGGCATTCTGATTATCCCGATTCTGAACGTGAAGCTGACGATGGCGTCCGTCATTGCGCTCAAGGGCTTCTCCGCCGGTATTGTGGGCGGCTTCGGCTCGATTCCGGGCGCAATTGTCGGCGGTCTGCTCATCGGTATCGTCGAAAGCCTATATACGGGCGTGGGACCTTCCGTTTACCGGGACGTCGTCGCATTCGTGCTTCTGATTGGCTTCCTGCTTGTCAAGCCGGAGGGCATTCTGAAAAAGAAAACCGTCAATCGTTAGGAGGCCGCAGAGATGAAAAAATATAAAGTTCTTTGGATTTTTCTGACCTGTGCGGCGCTTGCGCTGGCGTCTTTGCTGGTGCAGAACAATTATCTGATTATTCTGGCAGACCAGATCATCATCAGCATCATTGTACTGATGGGTCTGAACTTTGTGACCGGCATGATGGGACAGATGAACCTCGGTACCGCCGGCATTATGGCGCTCGGCGCGTATACGAGCGCCCTGCTGTGTACGAAGCTTTCTATGTCTTCGTGGCTTTCGCTGCTGTTTGTCATCCTGATGGGCATTGCCATCGGCATTATCATCGGCTATCCGAGCCTTCGCATCAAGGGCATCTATCTGGCGCTGACGACGCTCGGCTTTTCCGAGATCGTCCGCATCCTCGTGACGAACCTGATGGATCTGACAGGCGGTCCCAGCGGCGTGCGCGCGATCCCGGGCTTCACGTTCTTCGGTCTGCAAATTAACAGCGCGCACAGCTATCTGTTCCTGTTCATGGCAATCCTGTTTGTGCTGCTGGTCCTGACCGTCTACATTACAAACTCCAAATGGGGCAGAGCCATCAAGGCTGTTGCCAACAACGAGCTTGCAGTGGAAGCGTGCGGCATCTGCCTTTCTACGGTGAAGGTCTTTGCCTTTACGCTCTGCTGCGTATACGGCTGCATCGGCGGCGCACTGTACGCGCATCTGATCGGCTACATCAGCCCGTCGGACTTTTCCATGAAGCTCACGATCAAGTATCTGATGATGCTGATGGTCGGCGGCATCGGCAGCACGGGCGGCAATGTGCTCGGCGCGGTGCTCGTGACGCTGCTTCCGGAGCTGCTGCGAAAGTTCGATAACTACTACTGGCTGATCTTCTCCGCGTTCATGCTCGTGATGGCGATTTTCAATCCCTACGGACTGCTCGAAATCGTCCGAAAAATCACCCGGTACTTCCGCGATATAACAGGAAAGAAGGCTGAGAAAAATGGCTGATGTAATGACAATTCAGGGCTTGACCAAAAACTTCGGCGGTCTTTGCGCCGTAGACCATTTTTCCATGTCCATTACCGACGACTCCATCCACGCGCTGATCGGTCCGAACGGCTCCGGCAAGACGACGACCATCAACATGATCAGCGGCGTTATTCCTGCGGACAGCGGCTCCATCGTCTACAAGGGAACCGAGGTTTCCGGCAAAAGCACGGACAGCCTCGCAAAGATGGGCATCATCCGCACCTTTCAGAACATCAAGCTCTTTACGTCCATGAGCGCACTGGAAAATACAATGGTCGGCGGGCACAGCTTTACCGGAAACTCCATGGCGAAGAGCCTTCTCGATGTGCGCGCTCATTTCCGCGAGGAAAAGCTTCTGAAAGAAGCGGCAGAGGAAGCAATGGAGTATGTCGGACTCTACAGCGTCCGAAACGAAAATGTCCGGAACCTTCCGTACGGCAAGCAGAAGATGCTCGAGTTGGCGCGCGCGCTGATGTCGAAGCCGCAGCTGCTGCTGCTCGACGAGCCGGCGGCGGGTCTGAATCCGACCGAACGTATGGAGCTGATGCAGATTTTACAGAAAATCTTTGAAAGCGGCATCAAGCTGTTTCTCGTTGAACACAACATGGACGTCGTGATGAACCTGTGCCACAAGATCACGGTTCTGTCGTTCGGCGTGAAAATTGCGGAGGGTACGCCGTCTGAGGTGCAGGAGGACCCGGTCGTCATCAAAGCCTACCTCGGCGAGCGCTACAAGAAGATTTAAGGAGGGGTACAGATGTTAGACGTAAAGAATATCAGCGTATATTACGACAAAGTCTGTGCGCTCAGCAATATTTCCTTCCATGTGGACGAGGGCGAAATTGTCTCCGTCATCGGCGCAAACGGCGCGGGCAAAACGACGCTCATGTCGTCCATCACCGGTCTTGTCCACGCCGCTTCCGGAACCATCACGTTTGACGGCAGGGATATCACCAAAATGCAGCCGCACAAAATTGTCCGGCACGGCATTACCTATGTTCCGGAGGGACGGTTGATTTTCCCGGAGCTTACTGTCTATGAAAACCTTCTGATGGGCGCGTATTCCTGCAAATACAGCAAACAGGAGCTCGATCAGCTGCTCGAAGAGCAGTATACGCTTTTCCCAAAGCTCAAGCAGCGCCTCAATCAGAACGGCGGTTCCCTTTCCGGCGGCGAGCAGCAGATGCTTGCCATCTCGCGCGGTCTGATGTCGAGCCCGAAGCTTCTGATGCTCGACGAGCCGTCGCTCGGTCTGGCGCCCATCATCGTCGAGGATATTTTCAAAACGATTCTGCATATCCGGGAAATGAAGAAAATCCCGATTGTTCTGGTCGAGCAGAATGCATTCATGGCGCTCGACGCCAGCGACCGCGCCTATGTGCTCGAGCTTGGAACCATGTGCATGGAGGGTCGGGCAAAAGAGCTGATGGAAAGCCCCGAAATCAAAAAAGCATACCTGGGAGGCTGAGACGATGTTTATTCCGTTCCCACCGTCTGAAATCCGGATTCTCGGCATGGAGAACATCACGATTCCGAAACTCTACCGAATCCGGCAGGATTATACGGACAACGCGCTGGAGCATCCGGAACGTGAACTGGAACAAGTACTTTCCAGAATACTCACCGGAAAGAATTTGCGGAGGAAGCGGATTGCGGTAACCGCAGGTAGCCGCGGCGTTCCGGGCTATGCGGCGCTTCTGCGGGAAATCTGCCGGACGCTGCGCGCCTTTGGCGCGCAGCCCTTCGTTGTTCCTGCCATGGGAAGCCACGGCGGGGCGACGGCGGAGGGGCAGCGGCAGCTTCTCGCGGGCTACGGAATCCGGGAGGAGACCATCGGCGCGCCAATCGAGTCATCCATGCAGACCGTACAATATGGGAAGCTCGGTGACGTTCCGCTGCTGTGCGACAAGCTCGCGTTCGAGGCGGACGGGATTCTTCTTTTCAATAAGGTCAAGCCGCACACGGATTTTCGCGGCGAGGTAGAGAGCGGTCTTTGCAAGATGGCAGCCATCGGTCTTGGCAAACATGCAGGCGCATCCGTGTTTCACCAGCAGGGATTTTCCCGGTTTGCGGCGCTGATTCCGCAGGTGGCGCAATCCCTGATCGCAACCAGAAAGGTTCTTGGCGGCGTCGGCATTGTGCAGAACGCCTATGATCAGATCTGCGCAGTCGACGCGGCGGAAGCCTCCGGCGTACTTGCGCTCGACAAGCGTCTTCAGACAATCGCAAAAGAGAATATTCCGCGCTTCAAATGTCCGGAACTTGACGTTCTGGTGATCGAGCAGATCGGAAAAAATATCAGCGGCTCCGGATTTGATCCGAACATTGTCGGCAGAACCTATACCCATGACCCCGGCTTCGACGGAATTTTGAAGCTGCAAAAGCTCGTGATCTGCAGCGTCTCGCCGGAAAGCGAGCGCAACGGTGTCGGCATTGCGCTCTCAGACGTATCGACCAGACGATGCCTTGAAAGCATCGACTGGTCGGTACTTTGGACAAACTCGGTGACCTCGACGGAGCTGGCGAACGGGCGGATTCCCATTTACATGAACTCGGACAAGGACGCAATCCTTCTCGCCATCCGGACCTGTAACCACGTGGATGCTTCCGAGCTGAAGCTTGCCAAAATCCGCAATACACTCTGCATGCAGGAAATCGAGGTTTCCGAGGCGCTTTACCGGCAGCTTATCACACGCAGCGATGTTTCTCACGTTGAAGGACCATATGAAATGCGCTTTGACAGCGCTGGGAATTTTCCAGGGCTGTTCTGAGAGGAGATACCGGAAAGCGTCCGGCAGCAGGATGCAGCTGCGCTGGCTGAAAAAGGGCGCAAACCGCAGCCCCCTAGCTGTGCAGGTCAACGCCATTGTCCAGCAGCATGGTCAGCTCGTCGTTTTCCGCCTGATCGCCCAGCACCTCGTGCACCCAGTCGTATTCCGGGAAGATCGTGGTGACGATCTTGAGCGATTTCTCCGGTGCTTTCTCGGCTGCTGGTTCGGCGTTCACATCTGTATTTGCGGATGCAGCCGGTTCGGTTTCGGGATTTGTATCGTTGTTCGTCTGCTCAGACGCGCAGCCAGCAAGAACGCTTGCCAGCATCAAAAGCGCCAGAAGCAGCGCAAAAATCTTTTTGGTTGATTGCATAATGAAGTTGGACACCTAAGAAAAAATCCATAGTGATTGCCCTCCCTTGGAAGATGTTGTGTGCCAACTTCATTCTACCATGTGCGGAAAATCACTATGGATTTTTTCTTAGGGTGTATCTGAAAACAGCGATCAGATGTGCAAAATGCCGAAAGCGACGCAGATCGCGGCGACCATAACAAAAGCGAGGAAGGAGTCGTCACGCTTGTCATAGCGTGTCTCAGCACGGCGAAATTCCTTGAGGCGATTGAAGAAACGCACTATTACATTCCGCCGTTTATACGTCTCTTTATCAAATGGCCATGGCTGCTTTGTGTTCACTTTCGGCGGGATCGTATAGCGGGCGGACTGGTCATGCAGATAGGTTCGGATCTCTTTTGTGCCATAGGCTTTATCGGCAAGAATATCGCAGTCCTTCAGATCCGGAAGCAGCTTCAGCAAAGGAACTGCCTCCGTACAATCATCAACATTTCCGGCAGACAGCAAAAAAGCCACAGGCCGCAGGTCTTTTCCGACAATGGCATGAATTTTCGTGTTCAGACCTCCGCGTGTTTTGCCGATGCTGCTTGAGGTCTGATTTTTGCTCGCTTTCTTATTCCACGGCCTGCCTGCACGGATGCTTTGATCGACGTTGAATCCATGCTCAGATCCGCACCTGTGCTCGAGGCTGCGCAGAGCTCGAAAATCTTCTTCAGGGTTCCATCGTCCCGCCAGCGGCAGAAGCAGCTGTACACCGTCTGATGTGGGCCGAATCTCGCCGGAAGATCGCTCCAGCGCGCACCGCTGCGGGCAAGCCACAGGATGCCATTGAGATGCGCGCGAACATCTTTCTGCGGACGGCCGGTATGCGAGATCGGGATAAGCGGTCGGATCAGTTCCCATTCCTTATCGGTAAGTTCATAACGACGGGCTTTCATGCTTGTCACTTCTTTCTGCCCTTGTCTTACCACTTGTTTGTGTCTTTTTCTTGTACGTTTCGCTATTTTTGACTTTTCAGATACACCCTAGGTGTCCAACTTCATTATGCAATCAACCTTTAATTTTGATGTGCTTATCGGCTTCATACAGCTGAACGAAAAATAGATACAAAAGTCCGAAATATAGGACAGCAAAAGTGCTACAATGATCTTAGAAAACGCAGGAGGTCATTAGCATGGCACAAGCAGAGAGCATCACGTTTGAAGAATTTCGCACTCGTTTCAGCACGGAAGAAATCTGCCGGGCGGAATTATTCCGGCTTTGGTTTCCAAACGGCTTCGTCTGTCCGAAATGCGGCTGTACGGAATATTACCCGGTTCGCGGGCGGAACACGTTCCAGTGCCGCGCCTGCCGGCATCAGACGTCCGTCACAGCTGGGACGGTCATGAACCGCACGCATCTGCCGCTGACCGCTTGGTTCTGGGCGATCTATCTGTGTGCCACAGACAAACGCGGCATTTCCGCTGTTCAGCTGAGTCGCACGCTGGGCATCTGCTATGAGTCGGCGTGGTATCTTCTGCACCGGATTCGCTCCGCCATGTGGAAAAGAGACGGAAAGTACGAACTTTCTGGAATTGTTGAGGTGGACGACGGCTACGTAGGCGGAGCAACGCGAAACGGCAAACGTGCTCTCGGGACGGACAAGGCGAAGATCGTGGTAGCGCTGTCAAAAACGGAAAATGGCGCGGCTTTGTTCACGCGGATGCAGGTCATGGAAGACGTCACGAGCAAAACACTTCAGCAAGTCGTTGGCAAAACTGTTGCGACAGGTGCAAAAATCGAATGCGACGGCTACAGAAGCTATAAGAACCTGTCTGGCGTGGAGCTGGACGCGAAAAAGTATGAATCCGGCGACCTGCATTGGCTGCACAAAACCATCAGCAACCTGAAAGCGTTCCTGCTGGGAACCTATCACGGTCGCTGCACGCAGCTTCAGGCGTACCTAGACGAGTTCTGCTTCCGCTTCAATCGCCGAAAAACCGGCGATCAGATCTTCTTGTGCCTGGCAAGATCCGTCGCTGCATCTTGTGCCCGGCTGCATTAAGCCGATAAGCATAATTTTGAAAACTGCTATATTCGCAAACGAGTATATTCCAATTCAGCAATTTGTCAATATGTAATTTGGTCGCAAATTGTAAAAGAAGCGTGAATGTATTACCGCTTCAGCCACTGTGCAAATTCATCTTTTGAGATTTTCCCTGTCTCACACTTCTCCTTTTCCTTCTGCGCTTCCTTGCTCCAAGCCGAGAACGCTTCCTGAGAGATTTTGCCCGCACGGATCCATGCGAAGCGGCGCTTATACTCGCGGCGGTAGATTTTCAGCAGCTCGTCCTGCGCATGGCTTTGCACATACTGCCGCATCGCGCCGACTTCCTTGCAGGTCCGTCCGCGGCTGTCAAATACCCGGCTGCAATACTCTGTGCTGCCATGAACCGTGAGCGCAAAATACCTGCCGCAGTTTTTGCAAGTGCGCATCATGATCTTTTCTTGGACGCACTTGCGCAGGGAAAAGTCGATCAGATCATACATACTTTGCGGATAAAGCACTTCGGTGAACTGCTTTTCGCCCACAAACTCGAACGAAATCTTCATCGGCTGGAAATCAAATTTCTGCAAAGACGGTGCCTGCTCGTATGCCTGCACCCGAATGGAAAAGCCAACATCTGTGATGCTTGCGTCCAGAACCGTCTGGAACAGGCGCAAAATTTGCTGCTGCATGGTCGCGAGATTGCTCGGAACGTGCGCCAGTTCCTTGTGCGGCAAAAGTCTCGTCGGATTTTTGCAATCTGGGGCTTCGGCTTGCTTCAGCTGGTCGCTCCAATCCAGCCACAGGTAGAAAAAATACGGATGCTCGCCCTTGAAATCATCTAAAAGCTTCTGCACCGGCTTCAGGCACGTTGTGTCCCGCGTCTGGTAAAACTTTATCAGCGAGCGCTCTGCCTCATGGAAACGCGGCTCCCACGAATTGATGTCATAATACACGAACGACAGCAGGCTGTCCGGAAACGGGCGGTCTGCTATTTTTATGACATATTCAGCATCGCCTTCCTTGCACGAAAATGTTTCTGCGCCGTCCAGAAGATAAAATTTGCACTGAAAATCAGACATGACTGCACCTCGAAATAGACATATTGATATTTATATTATAAATTAGTCTTGACAATATTTTTGACTTATGTTAGTCTAAAATAGAAAACAAATCTATTGACTAATTATAAGTCTAAAACATGTAACGCAGAATGTCAATAGCAAACGGAAAGGAAGTGAAAAAATGACCAAACTGGAAACCATCAACGCAGAAGAACTGCAAAATCGGACGTATGAACCGACACATTTTCTGGTGGATGAACTCATTCCAGAAGGCTTGCATATCCTCGCAGGCGCACCGAAGATCGGCAAGTCGTGGCTGGCTTTGTGGCTCTGCTTGTGCGTTTCGCAGGGGCAGCCGCTGTGGAATTTTGCGACGACGCAAGGCGAGGTTCTGTATCTCAGTCTCGAAGATTCGTTCCAGCGTATCCAGACGAGACTCTTTGACCTGACTGAAAATGCGCCGTCGACTCTGCACTTTGCGATCATGGCTGATGCATTAAAGCACGGCTTGGAACAGCAGATCGAACAGTTCTTGTCCGAGCATCCAACCGCAAAGCTCGTTGTCATTGATACGTTGCAGCGCGTCCGCAGCGCAGGCAGCGACAGCAATCTGTACGCAAATGACTATCAGGACATCGGGATTTTGAAACAGCTTGCAGACAAACGGCACATTGCAATTCTCTTGATTCACCATCTGCGGAAGCTCCACGACGACGATCCGATGAACATGATTTCAGGCTCGACGGGCTTAAGCGGTGCGGCTGATTCAACCTTCGTTCTGCAAAAGCACTCTCGACTTGCCAATATTGCCTCGCTGCATTGCACCGGTCGTGATATTCCGGATAGGACGTTAAAACTCGAATTTGGCGAGGAAGATCACATCTGGAAACTGCTTGAGGACAGCAAAACTTGCAGTGGCGCTTCTAAGATTTCAACGCTTCAACTCGTACATCTTTTCTCTGAATTGCTCCGTGCCGATTCTACATATCTCGGCTCACCATCGGCACTGTCTGCGAAGATCGACCCTGACGGCAGCCTCGGTATCACGCCGAAAAAGATCACCCGGCTGGTGCGGGAAAGTGTTGCGGCTCTAAGAGAAAACGGGATTCTGGCAGATACCTACCGCAGCAACGGCAAACGGTGGATTTCCCTCAAACGTGCCGATAGTGCCGATTTTTCGCCCGTGAAAAAAATCGACCCTATCGACCCTGCGGGTGTGCCGAGCGTCTGCACCGCGCCGTGAGGCGCGTGTCGCCACTGTGTGCGGCTTTCTGCCCCGACAACGAGTGTGTGCGCGGCACAACGGGAAAAGCCAACGTTGCGCCGACGTGCGGGTAACGCCGAAAAACGCGGGTTCAAAACGCAGAGAAGCCCCGCCGCGGCGGGAAAAATCCTCCCGTTCGGGAGGGCCAGCATCGCATTTGGCTAGTCGCCGGCGCACCGGCTCCCTGCCAAATGCCTCAAATCGGGCAGAAGCCCATACCCACTTTTACGAACGGAGGAAAGATGAAAAAAGACAAACAATTCAGCATCCGAATAGCAGCACAAGATCTGGAAACGATACGCCGGAAAGCAGCACAGGCACACATGAGACAGAGCGATTATGTGACGGCCTGCTGCCTCGGAAAACGGATTGTGATTCTGAACGGACTCAAGGAAGTTCTGCGGCAGCAAAAGGCCATCGGCAACAACCTCAATCAGCTGGCAGTGCTGGCGAATATGGGCAAGGTCCAGTTCGCCAATCTGGATTCTGCCGCGCACGAGTTCGCAAAAATCAATACCGCTCTGCGGGAAATGCAGGAAGGGGGTGCAGTCAAATCGCAATCGTCCATTTCGTGAACTATAAAAAGGGGACGCAGACGCGCGGCTGCATGAAAAGCGTCATGCGGTATGTGTCGCAGGTGAATAAAACGCTCTGGGACGGTCAGCAGCTCGTCAGCGGCATTGGCTGCCAGCCGGAAACCGCGTTCGATGAATTCCTCAGTACGAAGCTGCTGCACCACAAGGAGGGCGGCGTGATGTTCTATCACATGGTGCAAAGCTTCCCGAAAGGTACGGATATCGAGCCGCGCGCAGCACACGAGGCAGCTCGTAAGCTGGCGGGATATTTTGAGGGCTGCGAGGTGCTGGTCTGCACGCACACCGACCGTGAACACATCCACTCGCACTGCATCATCAACAGCGTCAATTTTGAAACCGGTAAAAAAGTACATATGGCGGATGAGCAGATTCAGGCGCTGCGCGTTCGCAACGACCAGATTTGCGAAGAACTGAGACTGCCGAAATTTCAGAGGGATGAGCAAAAACGCTCCTGCGGGATGTCCAACGCGGAATACTACACGGCGGACAGGGGTGAAAGCTGGAAGTTCGAGCTGATGCGCGTGATCGACGAGTGTATGCGCTGCGCTGGGAGCCGCGAGGAATTTCTGATCTTGCTCCGCTCTGAGGGTTACGACGCCACTTGGACGGACAGCCGCAAGAACATCACCTACGTCACGCCGGATGGGCGCAAGTGCCGTGATAACAAGTTGCACATAGAAAAATACCTGAAAGAAAATATGGAGGCGGAATTTGGATACAGAACGGAGAATGACAACACAAGAAATGTTGACGCAGCACAAAAAGCTGATGGACGAGGCACAACGGCTGGAACCCAGCGTGATGGTTACGGAGCGGAACTGGAGCGCGCTGCTCGAAATGCAGGACAGGCTGTTTCGGCAGCAGATGCAGTTGAACGCGGATCTGAAAACGCTCCTGACGAAGCAGAAGCGCAGGAATCTCTGATCAAGATGCAAACGAGCGCAGAAAATTTCGAGAAACAGGCTGGGAGCCTGAACGAGAGGTATTCTTCCAACTGCAAGGCGCTGACAGAGAATACGAAGCTCTCCCTGACCGCGATCCTGAACGATACGAAGAATCAGCTTTCGAATACGGTGCAGGAGACGCGGAAGAAAATCCGGACATGCGCGTGGATCTCGATTACAGCGGTGATCTTGTGCGCGACGCTGTGCGCCTTGGCCGTGCTGTGGAGCAGATGACGGATGATGCGCCGACACGTGACGGAACGACTATGCCAGCGTATATCGACAGCAAGCGCCGGAGAAAGCTCCGGCAAAAGAAAACCGCCCTCGGCCATGCCGAGGACGATCATGAAGAAATGCGAATGGACACGATGTAGACGTTTGGGGGTGGCGAAGAAGAACTGCATGATTCCAATTCCCGCTGGGAATACTTACAACAAAAAAGGAGGTGGACAGCATCAGCACCCAGAGGAAACCGGCGCCGGAGCAGGCAAAGAAAGAGCTTGCTGAACAGCTCTGGCTGAGCTACTACAATCAGGTTCTGTTTGAAGCCGGACTGATTACGGAGGCGGAACGCAACCGCATGAAGAACAAAATCAGTGCATTGGCGCCGTCCGCCTCCAACGAGGTTGGCAGGAGCATCCAGGCGTGATGCTCCTGTCAGAAACTCACACTTGCTTGTTTCACACGGGTGTGATATGGTAGAAAAAACATGATAAAACGAAAAACGAAGGAGCGCACCAAATGGACATACATACGATCAGAATGGAGCTAAGAACAAAGTCCATTTACGATTTGCCGCTGCGCGTGACCTACTATGCGCGTGTGTCGTCTGAGAGTGACGAGCAGCTGAACTCACTGGGCAATCAGGTTTCCTACTATGAGGATCTGATCCGAAGGAATCTCCCGTGGACATTCGTGCCGGGGTACATTGACGAGGGCTTGTCCGGTATCTCTACGAAGAAGCGTGAGAACTTTAACCGCATGATCGAGGACGCCGCTGAAGGTCAATTCGATCTGATTATCACCAAAGAAATCTCCCGCTTCGCTCGAAACACACTTGACTCCATCCAGTACACGCGCCAGCTTTTGAGCTACGGCGTCGGTGTATTCTTCCAGAACGACAACATCAACACGTTCGATGAGGATGCCGAACTGCGCTTGTCCATCATGTCCTCCATCGCGCAGGATGAACTCCGCAAGCTGTCCTCACGTGTGAAATTCGGTCATCAGCAAGCCATCAAGTCGAGCGTCGTACTCGGCAACAGCCGCATCTTCGGCTACACAAAAGCGGACGGGAAGCTGGTCATTGATGAAACGGAAGCGCCGATGGTGCGGGAACTGTTTGAACTCTACGCGACCGGTGAATACTCGATGAAGCAGTTAGAGACACTGTTCTGGGACAAGGGCTATCGCAACCACAACGGCAAAAAAATCGCGCACACCACCATGTCCAACCTGATTTCCAACCCCAAATACAAGGGCTACTACGTCGGCAACAAGGTCAAGGTCGTGGACATGTTCACGAAAAAGCAGAAGTTCCTCCCGCCGGAGGAATGGGTCATGTTCAAGGACGAAACAGGCGAGATCGTACCGGCGATCGTGTCTGAGGAGATCTGGGATGCGGCGAACGCCGTCCTGAAAAAGCGCAGCGAGGACGTGAAAGCGCGGCAGGGCGTCTGCAACCACGCCAATCTCCTGACTGGAAAGCTGTGGTGTACGGAGTGCGGGCAGCCCTACTACCGCCGCGAATCCGAGGACAAGCGCGGGAGAAAGAACAGCAAATGGCTCTGCTCCGGCAAGATCAAAAACGGCGCGGATTCCTGTAAATCCTTTGCCATCTACGAAAGCGAGATCAAACCGCTTCTGTTCGAGGTATTCCGCGATACGTCTGCCGATGCCGATGCGATGGTCGAAGAATACATCCGTATGTATAACGAGCTGACGCAGCACGGCTTGCTCCGGAAAAAGATCGAACAGCAGAATAACATCATCGATCAGGCAAACCGGAAGAAGAACAAGCTCCTGCAGCTTGCTGCAGACGACAGTATTACGAACGCGGATTTCAAGAAGATGACTGCTGACTGCAATCGTGAAATTGAAGAAGCCGAAAAGGAAATCGCAGAACTGGAGCAGACAGCCGCCGAGGGCGACGCCTTCAAGCAAAAGATCGACGAAATCCGCAGAGTCCTGACGAATGCCCAGCGTGACGCGGCGCAGGGAATCATCACGAAGGAGTTCATCGACAAGTATATCAGCAAGATCTTCGTGACACCGAAGGAAGACACGACTATGCTGCTTCAGGTCAAGATCTTCACCGGGGAAACGACGGAAAAGTACCTCCGGAAACTCGAAAGCCGCACGGGTCACATCACCCGTGATTTGGCTGAACAGTCAGAAAAGCCAGACGCCGCAAGGGTTTTCGACTCTGACGATTCTATGGGTCACACGTCCAAGAAAATGATCGAGTCCTACGAGCGGAACATGAAGTGAGTCTTTTCCTTCGGCACGCCGGAGGCGAAGACGGGGAGCTGCCGCAGGGCGGCAGCTCCTCTGACTTCCTGTTACATCGCAAAAGCCCCGCGTTCCGGCCGGAACGCGGGGCTGCGCTTATGCGTTTTCTTCGATCACATCCGCTCCGGCGCGGAGAAGCCGAGCAGGTCGATGCACGTTTCCAGAACGCCGCGCGTCAGATCGATCAGCGCTGCGTAGCTGGCCTGCCGGGCCGGATCCGGCTCGGTGAGGATCTTCACGTCGTGGTAGAACTTATTCGCCGCCGTCGCCAGCTCGTAGATATACGCGCAGATCGTGTTCGGCGCGGAATCGCGGTACGCGGACCACAGCGCGTCCGCCATCCGGCTGAGCACCAGCATGAGCTGCTTCTGCTCCGCGCTGCAGGCGCTCAGCAGCTGCGCGGGCGAGACGGGCTTGCCGTATTTGGCCAGGATCGACTTGATCCGCACGATGGTGTAGAGGATATAGGGCCCCGTATTGCCCTCGAACGAGGAGAACCGGTCGAGGTCGAACACGTAATCCTTCGTCGGCATGTTGCTCAGATCGCCGTATTTGAGCGCGGCCATCGCGATGCACTTCGCCGTCTGCGGCAGCTCCTCGTCGGAGACGGTCTGGTTTTCCTTGATCTTGCTCGTGACGTAGTCCGTCACGTCCGCGATCAGCGTCTCCAGCCGCATCACGCCGCCCGCGCGGGTCTTGAAGGGCTTGCCGTCCTTGCCGTTCATCGTGCCGAAGCCGATGTGCCCGAGCGCAGTCTCCGGCCCAACGAGACCGGCCTTCTTCGCCACGCGGAAGATCTGCTCAAAGTGCAGATTCTGCCGCTTGTCAGTCAGATACATGTATTTCTTCGGGTGATAATCCTGCTCGCGCTGGACGATCGTGGCCAGGTCCGTCGTGGCGTAGAGCGTCGCGCCGTCGGACTTGACCAGGATGCACGGCGGGACCTCCTTCGCGTCCGTCTCCTCCTGCACCGGCACGACCAGCGCGCCCTCGGATTCCACGCACAAGCCCTTTGCCTTCACGGTCTCGAGCATCTGCGGGATATACTTCTGCGCGTCGCTCTCGCCGAGCCAGACGTCAAAGCTGACGCCGAGATTATCATAGTTGCGCTTCAGATCTTCGACGGAGACACGCAGGATGTGCTGCCACAGCGCGCGCTCGCCGCGCTCGCCGTGCTGCAGGCGGAAGGTCTCCTCGTGTGCGCGGGCGGCGAAGGCTTCGTCCTCCTTGCTCCGTGCGCTGGCGGCAGGGTAGATGCGCTCGAGCTCCGAGATCGTGAACGGCGCTTCGGCGGGATACTCGCTGGTAAAGTCTGGGTCAAAGTAGGGAAGACCCGGCTTTTCATCCTGCAGCTGCGCCATGATGAGACCCATCTGCAGTCCCCAGTCGCCCAGGTGGATATCGCCGATCACATGGTTGCCGAAGAAGCGGTAGATCCGCTTGAGCGATTCGCCGATGATGGCGCTGCGCAGATGGCCGACGTGCAGGGGCTTTGCCACGTTCGGCCCGCCGTAGTCCAGCACGATCGTGCAGGCGTCCGGATCGTTCTGCACGCCGTAGTGCGCGTCCGCATCCATGCCGCGCAGATAGGCGGCCAGATACTCATCCGAGATCTTCAGATTCAAAAAGCCCGGCATCACGGCCTCGGCGCTGGCAAACATCTCGTTTTCGCCCAGCGCTTCGAGCACGGCGTTCGCGATCTGGATGGGCGCCTTGTGGTATTTCTTCGCCGCGGCCAGCGCGCCGTTGCACTGATATTCGCACAGGTCCGGCCGGTTGGAGAGCGTGGCCCGGCCATAGGCGGCGTCGAACCCGGCCTTCTCAAACGCGCCGGACAACTGCTCAGAGATCAGATCGATCAGAAATTTCATGTGTTTCACCCTTCGTCATGTCATAAGTTTTACTATTATAGCAGAAAAGTCCGGGAATGTACAGAGACACCCTCTAAAAAACAGTCGTACGCTCAATGCCGCCATGCAGAACCCCGTGAGGTCTGCGATCAGCGCCGCCGGGACAGCGTAGCGCGTCCCGCGCACGCCCGCGGCGCCAAAGTAGACGCTGATGGTATAAAACGTTGTCTCCGACGAGCCGAGCATGACCGCGGCTGTCCGCCCGATCAGCGAATCCACGCCGTAGCGCTGCATCAGCTCCGTCCCCACGGCGAGCGCCGCGCTGCCGCTGAGCGGGCGAATGAGCACCAGCGGCGCAAGCTCCGGTGGGATGCCGAGCACGCGGAACACCGGCGCAGCCAGCGGCGTCAGCCAGTCGAAAAACCCGCTTTCCCGCAGCATCGTGACCGCCGTCAGCATCAGAACGAGCGACGGCGCGAGCGTCGCCAGCAGCCGCAGCCCGTCCTGCGCCCCGACCAGAAGATCCCCGTACACATCCCGCTTCCGCCGCAGCCCCGCCGCGCCCGCGGCCAGCAGCAGCCCGGGCAGGAGCAGCTCCGTCAGGTTTTCCAGCATCGATTCAGCCCTCTTGCCGCCAGGATCCCCGCCGCGACGGAGCAGGCCGACGCCAGCCACACCGCCGGGAGGATGTCGAACGCGTGCGCCGCGCCGAGCCTTGCGCGCACGGCGGCAACGGTCGACGGGATGAGCTGCAGGGAAGCCGTGTTCATCACGACCAGCAGACACATCTCGTCCGACGCATGGGCCGCGCCGGACAGCGCCTGCATCCGCTGCGCCGCGCGCACGCCGAGCGGCGTCGCCGCGTTGCCGAGCCCCAGCAGATTCGCGGCCAGATTGCCGCACAGGCTGGAAAAGCCCTCCGCATCCGCCGCGCACGCCGGGAACAGCCGCCGCAGCCCCGGCCGCAGCGCCCGGCACAGCCGCACGGTCAGTCCCGTCTGCTCCATGGCCCGCGCCAGCGCCGACCAAAGGCAGATGGGCCCTGCCAGCGACAGCGTCAGCTCGATCCCTGCCGCCGCGCCCGCCAGCGCCGCCTGACTGGAAGAAAACGGTTGACCAGAACACAAATCAGCCAACACAGACAGGAGGATCAGACCAAACCAAAGAAAGTTCAACAACATATTTGAAACTCCGTTAAGAAAAAATAAGTTTGTTCAAAATTTGTACATAATTGGATGGTAGAATAGGGATGGCTTGAGGGGACAGCGGATGTCCATGCAGCATCCGTTGCTGGCCTGGTACTGGTGCATGAAGAAAAGAAATTAGGGGGTTGTATTCAATGAAATCAACAGGCATCGTCAGAAAGGTCGACGAGCTCGGCAGAATCGTTCTGCCCATCGAGCTGCGCCGCACGCTGGACATCGCGGAGAAGGACGCTATCGAAATCTATGTCGACGGCGAGTCCATTATTCTCAAGAAGTACGAGCCGACCTGCATCTTCTGCGGTGACGGCCGGAACGTCGAGAACTACCGCGGCAAGAACATCTGCGCCAACTGCATGAAGGAGCTGCGCGCAGGCAAATAAGATCCATGCAAAAATCCCACTGCCTGACCAGCAGCGGGATTTTTGCCGCAAAAGCAAGAGCACAGGCGTCTGCAGAATAGAGACTTCATGCGGGCCGCTGCTCTATTAAACTTTTTTTAATCGGGAGATAGTAACAATGGCATACGATCATGGCGCGTTTCGTGTACGAAATCTAGACGATGCAATTGCGTTTTACACGGGAAAACTTGGTTTTCGGTTTCTTTTTGACGGAAAAAATGAGAAAGCCGCAGAAAGATACGCTTTCCTTGATCACAACGGTGCCCGGCTGGAGCTGATCGAGACAGAGCATGAGACGTATCGGCCATCGATGCCGGAGTCCCCGTTCTGTCCGCATCTGTGCTTTGAGGCGGAGAATATGGACAGCGTCCTGAAGATGCTGCGGGAAAATGAGCTGACGATCCTTGACGGCCCGAATGAAATCCCGAACTCAGAGCAATGGATCTATTTTGCCGACCCGGATATGAATGTGCTGGAATATATCGTCTGGCTGGATAAAAAGCGGGAGTGAAACAGGTTTCCTGTCTGACGGAGAAAAAAAGACGCGCCTGTATGCTGCAAAGCATACAGGCGCGTTTTCAGTTTGGTTCAGCCCTTCAAGATCGCGTCATACAGCTGATTTTTCGCAAAGCCGGTCAGCTTGGCGACCTGCTTGACGGCGTCCTTGGTCGAGAGCCCTTCGTCCATCCGCGCGCGGACAAGCGCGAGCGCGCCTTCAAACGTACAGCCCTCCTCCGCCGGCTCCTCCGCGCCGGCCACGACGAGCACGAACTCGCCCCGGGGCGGATTCTCCGCGTAATAGGCCGCGGCCTCACCCAGCGTCGTGCGCCGGACCTCCTCGTGGAGCTTCGTCAGCTCCCGGCACAGGGAAATTTTTCTTTCCGCGCCGAACGCCGCAGAAAGATCCTGCAGCGTGGCCAGCAGCTTGTGCGGCGCCTCGTAGAAGATCATCGTCCGCGTCTCGTCCTTCAAGCCCGTCAGGTGCTCCTGACGGCTTTTTTTGTTGACGGACAGAAAGCCCTCGAACGTGAACCGGCCCGTCGGCAGCCCGGAGATGCTCAGCGCCGTCACCAGCGCGCACGGGCCGGGGATGGCACAGACCGTCACGCCGTGCTCCGCGCACAGCCGCACGAGATCCTCGCCCGGGTCGGAGATCGCGGGGGAGCCCGCGTCCGTCACCAGCGCGCACGTCTCGCCCGCGAGCAGGCGCGCGAGGATCTTTTCGCCGCTTTCCGCCTTGTTGTGCTCGTGGTAGCTCACAAGGCTCTTTTTCAGCTCCAGATGGTTCAGGAGCTTCAGACTCACGCGGGTATCCTCCGCCGCGATGAAATCCGCCTCCGCCAGCGTCTGGCGGCAGCGGGGAGAGATGTCGCTGAGATTGCCGATGGGCGTCGGCACAAGATATAACATGCCAGCCATGTCCGTTTCACTCCTGTCGGTGGTAAATGCGTCTGCACGCGGCAGACTCGCTGCCGTCCGGCCCGTAGAGGACCAGCTCCGGCTCGATCTGCAGCCCCGGCCTTCCGCCGAGCCGCGCCTCGAGCAGCACGAGGCTGACGGCGCTCGCCGCGCTGTGGCGGACGAATCGGAGCCGCTTCGGCTCCAGCCGCGCCGCGCGCAGAAAGACCATCAGGTCGGCCAGCCGCTCCGGCTTGTGGACCAGATACAGCCGCCCGCCCCAGCGCAGCGCCCGCGCCGCCGCGGCGCACAGCGCGTCGAGCGGGCAGCAGAGCTCGCTGCGCGCGAGCGAAAGGCTGTCTTCCTTCCGCAGCCGCCCGCTGCCCGGCGGATAATACGGCGGATTGGAGACGGCAAAATCAAAGCTTCCGGCCGGGATCTGCGCGTGCGCCTGCCGAAGATCTCCGCAGACGACCGAAAACCGGTCTGCAAGACCGTTCCGCCGCGCGTTTTCCTCCGCCTGCCGCGCCGCCTCCGGCTGGATCTCGATGCCGCAGATACTTCCGGCCGCGCCGCTTCCCAGCAGCAGAAGCCCCAGCGTCCCGCAGCCGCAGCCAAGATCCAGCCCGCGCCCGCCGGCATCCCGGCAGAAATCCGCCAGCACCATCGAGTCGGTGCTGACGCGGAACTGCGCGTCTGGGATCGTCATGCGGATGCGGCCGAATAAAACCTCTTCCATATGGGCTCCAATCAAAAAGACAGGGGGTGCTGCGTGCAGCACCCCCTTGTGTTTATGTGCTTAACCCTCAGAGATCGCGTCGTTGGGGCATTCCGCAGCGCAGGTACCGCAGTCCACGCACTGATCGGCGTCGATGACGTACTTGCCGTCGCCCTCGCTGATGCAGCCGATAGGACAGACGTCAGCGCAAGTGCCGCACATTACACAGTTGTCATTGATCACATGTGCCATTTGAAAGCACCTCCATTTTCAAGGTAGCTTCATTCTATCATACTTTCCCGAAAATGCAATGAAAAATGTGTAAATAAATCGAACCGTCCGCTTTTTTTCGCCTGCGTCGTATAAACCGCCGCCTGCGCGTCGAGACTTCAGGCAAAGGAGGCGGTTTTATTGAGAAAACCGGGCTATTCTGCGGCTCTCAGCTGCGTGCTCGTCCGCGCGGAATCCGCCGCGCGGGAGCTTGGCAGCGGCGTGACCGGCACGGAGCATCTGCTGCTCGCCCTGGCGCAGGAGAAGATCTCCTCCGCCGGGAAGATCCTCATCTGCCAGGGGGCGGAGGGCAGGCTCCTGCGCTGCATGCTGCTGACGCAGCCGCGCCCGGCCCGGCGTTCGGGCCGACCGGGATTGTCCGGCGCAGCGTCCCGCGCGCTCGACGCCGCCCGGCGCGAGGCCGCGCGCCTCGGTGCGGCTCTGTGCCAGCCGGAGCATCTGCTGCTGGCGCTGACGCGGGATGAGGGCTACGCGGCCGCCCGCGTGCTGCTGACGCTCGGCGTGGACCTCAACTGCGTCTTTTCAGAAACGTATGACCGCCTGCGCATCCAGAATGCCGCGCGGGCGGCGGGAGGACAATCGGAATTGAAGCTTTTGGAACTCTACTGTGAAAACATGCTCGACCGCGCCGCCCAGACGGACCCGGTCGTCGGCCGTGAGGCGGAGCTCGCGCAGCTCATGCAGGTGCTCAGCCGCCGCGGCAAAAACAACCCCGCCCTCATCGGCGAGCCCGGCGTCGGCAAGACCGCCGTCGTCGAGGCGCTGGCCCAGCGGCTGGCCTGCGGCGACGTGCCGCAGGCACTGCGCGGCAAAAAGCTCTACTGCCTCAACATGGCGAACCTGCTCGCCGGGACAAAATACCGCGGCGAATTTGAAGAGCGCGTGCGCGACATTCTGCAGGAGATCCGCCGCTGCGGCAACGTCATTCTCTTCGTCGACGAGATGCACACCATCGTCGGCGCGGGCAGCGCCGAGGGCGCGATCGACGCGGCGAACCTGCTCAAGCCCGCGCTCGGCAGGGGAGAGCTGCAGATGATCGGCGCGACGACGCTGGAGGAATACCGCAAATTTATCGAGAAGGACGCCGCGCTCGAGCGGCGCTTCCGTCCCGTGACGGTCCGCGAGCCGGACCGCGAGACCGCCTGCCGGATGCTGCAGGCCCTGCGTCCCGGCCTCGAGGCCCATCACCGCATCCGCATCACGCAGGAGGCCATCGAGGCCGCCGTCGACTTCTCCACCCGTTACCTGACCGACCGCTTCCTGCCCGACAAGGCCATCGACCTGCTTGACGAGGGCGCGGCCCACGTCTGGCTCGGCGGGTCGGAGCCGCCCGAGGATACCGAGCGCCGCCAGCGGCTCGAGCAGCAGCTCGAGCAGGCCGTGTCGGACGCCCAGTACGAAAAAGCCGCCGCCCTGCGCGACGAGCTGCGCACGCTCGTGCGCGGCCAGCTGGCTGCCCGCCGCGCGCAGCACACCGTGAGCCTGACCAAGCAGGATATCGCCGCCATCGTCGCCGAGCGCACCGGCATCCCCGTCGGACGCCTGCGCCAGTCGGACCGCGAGCGGCTGTTATCGCTGCGCGAGACGCTCTCGGCGCGCGTCATCGGCCAGCAGGCCGCCGTCGACGCCGTTTGCACGGCCGTGCTGCGCGGCCGGACCGGCCTGGCCGACGCTGCGCGCCCCGCCGCGTCCTTTTTGCTGATCGGCCCGACGGGCGTCGGGAAGACGGAATTATGTAAACAGCTCGCGCAGGTCGTCTACGGCAGCCCGGACGCGCTCATCCGGGTGGATATGTCGGAGTATATGGAGCCGTCGAGCGTCTCGCGCCTGCTCGGCGCGCCGCCGGGCTACGTCGGCTACGACGCGGGCGGCACGCTCACGGAGAAGGTCCGCCGCCGCCCCTACTGCGTCCTGCTCTTCGATGAGCTGGAAAAGGCCCACCGCGACGTGACAGGCATCCTGCTGCAGCTGCTCGGCGACGGCATCCTGACCGACAGCCTTGGCCGCACGGTCAGCTTCAAAAACGCCATCGTCGTCATGACCTCGAACCTGACCGGCACGCAGACCGGCAAACCCGGCCTCGGCTTCACGCCGGACTGCGAGGATGTGCGCGCGCAGACCGTCCTGCGCGAGGCGTTCTCGCCGGAATTTCTCGGCCGCATCGACTGCGTGACGACCTTCCGGCCGCTCACCGCGGCGGATCTCGGCGCGATCGCCCGCCTGCAGCTGCGCCAGCTCGCCGAACGCCTGCAGAAGCAGAACGTCACGCTGACCGCCGCGCCGGACCTGCCGGAGCGCCTCGGCGCGCTCTGCGCGCACGACCCCGGCGGGGCCAGAAGCCTGCGCCGCAGGCTCCAGACCCTCGTGGAGGGCCCGGCAGCCGAGCTTCTGCTGCGCGACCCGTCCGTGCGCGCGCTGCGCGTGCGCTGGGAGCAGGGGACCGCCGTGGTGGAAGCGGGATCGGCCTGATTTTAAAACAAACGTTCAAAAATTCGGAATTTGACGGTTTTTCACGAAAAATGGCAGACATTCCCCGAAAAATTTTTTCAAAAAAGGGTTGCAATTTATGTAAACAGAACGTATTATATTACTGAAGTGGAGCGAAGTGGAGCAAAATTTCAGTAAAGTGGAGCGAAAGGAGGCGCGAAGGGATGTTCGGGAAGTACAAGCACACTGTCGACGAAAAGGGACGTCTGTTCGTGCCGTCCAAGCTGCGCGAGGAACTTGGCAACACCTTCTATGTGACACTGGGCCTGGACCACTGCCTCTCCGTCTATACGGAGTCCGGCTGGCAGGCGATTCTCGATAAATACAACGCGCTGCCGATCGTTCAGGCGCGGAAGATGCGTTTCCTGTTTGCCAATGCCGCCAAATGCGAGCCCGATAAGCAGGGCCGCTTCCTGATCCCGGCGGAGCTGCGCCAGTACGCGGGCCTTTCCAATGAAGTCACCTTCATCGGCCAGGGCGGCCACGCGGAGATCTGGGACAGTGCGGCATATGACGAGCTGGAGCGTCAGACGCTGACCCCGGAGAATCTGGCGGCTGTCATGGAGGAACTGGGCTTCTGATGGAGTTTGCACATCAATCGGTGCTTTTGAACGAGTGCATCGACGCGCTGGCGATCAAACCCGACGGGATCTACCTCGACGGGACGCTGGGCGGCGCGGGCCACTCGCTGCAGATCTGCCGGAACCTCACCACCGGCAGGCTCATCGGCGTCGACCGCGATCTGGTCGCGCTGGAGGCCGCAAAGAAGCGGCTGTACCGGCATGCGAAAAAAGTGACGCTGGTACACGATAATTTTGAAAACGTCGGCGCGATCCTCACCGCGCTTGGCCTCGACCGGATCGACGGGATGCTGTTCGATCTGGGCGTTTCATCTCCGCAGCTCGACGACGCGGAGCGCGGCTTTTCCTACATGGCCGACGCGCCGCTCGACATGCGCATGGACCGCGAGCAGTCGCTGACCGCCTATGAGATCGTCAACAACTGGCCGCGCGAAGAACTCAAATCCATCCTCTACGAATACGGCGAGGAGCGCTACGCCCCGCAGATCGCCGCCGCCATTGAGCGCGTGCGGACTGACCATCCCATCGAAACGACGCTCGAGCTCGTCGATATCATCCGCTCGGCCATGCCGGCCAGCGCCCTCCGGGAAAAGCAGCATCCGGCCAAGCGCAGCTTCCAGGCCATCCGCATCGCCGTCAACGATGAGCTCGGCGCTGTCCGCCAGGGCATGGAGGCCGCGATCGACCATCTGAAGCCCGGCGGCCGTCTCGCCGTCATCACCTTCCATTCGCTCGAAGACCGCATCGTCAAAAATGTCTTCCAGGACGCGGCCAAGGGCTGTACCTGCCCGCCGTCGTTCCCGGTCTGTGTCTGCGGCCGCAAGCCGAAGATCCGGATCCTGACGAAAAAACCCATCATCGCCACGCGCGAGGAGGTCGAGGAAAACCCACGTTCGCGCAGCGCAAAGCTCCGCGTCGCAGAGCGCGTGTGAGTCTGAAAGGAGTCCGCTGCCATGGCGCAGTCCAATAGAAAATTCTATAGAGACAACGGCGCCGCAGCCTACGACGTCTACGCCTGGAACGATCAGGCCGCCCGACAGTACGAAGACGGCCGGGCCTATGAGCGGTCCCGGCAATATGAGCTCCCCGAGGAGCAGGTCCGCGAGCAGCCCTATCGCCGCGTCAAGTCCCGCACGGCCATCGCGCCCTTCACGCTCGTCGGCATGCTGACCGTCGCCTGTCTGATGATCCTCGTGATCTTCGGCTACGTGCAGCTGTTTGAAGCCAGCAGCAGCGTCTCGAAGCTCGAAAACCAGCTCGCCAACCTCAAGGAGCAGCAGCTGATGCTGCAGAGCAAATATGACGCCAAGATCGACCTTGCCGCGGCCGAGGCGCACGCGGCCGAGATCGGCCTGACCAAATGCCAGCCGGAGCAGATCGTCTACGTGAGCTTTTCCGGCACTGACCAGGCGGAGATCTATACCCAGCAGCGCACCAGCGTCTTCGGCGAGATCCTCGACGCCATGCAGCAGAGCATCTTCGGCCTCATCGAGTATCTCCACCCCACAGCCTAAACCGCATATTTGACTCCCACAGCAGCATAAGCTTGGACAGAACCTCCCAGTTGGAAATCCGGCCGAACAGGGGCGGTCTTTGCAGACCGCCCCTTTTTTAAGCAGAAAGGCAGTTTCATGGCAAGAAAAATCATCCGCCTGCCGCGCACCAAGGAGCAGAAGCAGGCAAACAGGGAGCAGAACCAGCGGGCAAACCGCACCATCCTCCGCCGCACGCTGGTCCTGATGGTCCTGTGCGGCGTGATCGCGTTTGTTCCGCTCATCGGCACGCTCTACCATCTCATGATCACCGAGCATGACTATTACAACGAGAAGGCCATCAAAAACCAGACGCGCTCGACGAACCTCACCGCCACGCGCGGCGTGATCTACGACGCAAATATGAACGTGCTGGCCTCGTCGTCGACGGTCGAGACGGTCTTCATCGACCCCAACGAGATCGCCGAGCAGATGAAGCAGCCGGAAAACAGCAACCTGCTCGACCAGATTGCCCGCGGTCTCGGCGAGATCCTCGACGTCGAGCCCAGCTTCGTCTATGAGCAGGCCGCCGACAAGCAGTACCGCTATAAGGTCATCAAGCGCAAAATTTCCGAGGAGCTGGCCGACGAGGTCCGCGCTTTCATCAGCGAAAACAGCATCACAGGCGTGTATCTTGAGACCGACCTCAAGCGCTACTATCCCAATTCCTCCCTCGCCGCGCAGGCGCTCGGCTTCGTCTCGAGCGACAACAACGGCTCTGAGGGCCTCGAGGCCTACTACAACGAAGAACTCTCCGGCACCGCCGGCAAGGTCGTCACCTCCAAGGGCAACTACGGCTCCGAGATGCTCTATACATATGAAAAGTATTACGACGCCTCCGACGGCAGCAGCCTAATCACCACCATCGACTCGACCGTCCAGGCCTACGTCGAGAAGAACCTGCAGAACGCCATCGATAAGTACGACATCAAAAACGGCGCGTTCTGCATCGTCATGGATGTCAACACGGGCGAGATCAAGGCCATGGCCACGCTCGGCTCCTACGATCCCAACAACTATCTGGAGATCTACGACGACACGACCGCCCTTCTGCTCGAAAACGAGCGGGCGGCGGCCCTCGCCCTGCCCGAGGCCTCCGCAGCCTATGAGGCCGCGATCGAGACCTACAAGCAGGACGTCGCGGCGGCCCGCATGGCGCAGTGGCGCAACCGCTGCGTGTCCGACGGCTATGAGCCTGGCTCGACCTTCAAGCTCATCACGCTGGCCTCCGCGCTCGATTCCGGCGCCGTCACGCTGAACGACTCGTTCTACTGCGGCGGCCAGGAAAAGTTCACCGGCCGTGAGCAGATCCTGAACTGCTGGAAATCCGCCGGTCACGGCGCGCAGACGACCGCCCAGGCCCTCGGCAACTCCTGCAACATCGCCTTCGGCCACATCGGCCTGCGCATGGGCGGCGACACGTTCTACGATTATCTCAAGAGCTTCGGCATCATGGAAAAGACCGGTGTCGACCTGCCCGGCGAGGCCAGCGGCCTGTTCTACGAGCGCAAATACCTCAACGACCCGGCAAACTACGGCACGTCCTACCTCATCACCTCCTCCTTCGGCCAGAGCTTCCGCATCACGCCCATGCAGCTCGTGCGCGCCGTGGCCGCAATCGTCAACGGCGGCTACGTGCTCGAGCCCTATATCGTGAGCGAGGTCGTGGACGCGGACGGCAATACCGTAGAGAAAAATGAAAAGACCGTCCTGCGGCAGGTCATCAGCCAGCAGACCTCCGAGACGATGCGCACGCTCATGGAGCAGGTCGTCACCGAGGGCACGGCCTCCGCGGCCCGGACGCCCGGCTACCACGTCGGCGGCAAGACCGGCACGTCCGAAAAGCTCGACGAATACGACGAGAACGGCCAGCAGGTCAAGGATAAGATCGTCTCCTTCGTCGGCGTTGCGCCGATCGACGACCCGAAATACGTCGTCCTTGTCGCGCTCGACACCCCGGCCTATTCGGAAAACAGTGAAAAATACACCGTCCACGGCATGTATATCTCCGGCGGCCTGATGGCTGCGCCGACCGTGCGCGATATCTTCCTCGACATCCTCCCGTACCTCGGCGTCGAGCCGGACTACGGCTCTGAGGATATCCGCGGCGTCAACTTCACCGTCCCCGATGTCATCGGCATGGACGAGACAGAGGCGGGCGAGCTGCTCGCCGAGAAGACCATCACCTACCGCGTGGTCGGCACCGGCTCCGTCGTGACCGACCAGCTTCCCGTCGCGGGCAGCCAGGTGCCCGGCAATTCGCAGATCATCCTCTACATGGGCGCGGAGAAGCAGGCGACGCGCGTCGAAGTCCCGGATTTCATCGGCTGCTCCGTCGCGGACGTCAACTACCTGGCCTCGAACGCGGGCCTCTACGTCCAGGCCAAGGGCACGGACCGCACCGATGTCTATGTCCTCGCAGCCTACCAGGATATCGATCCCGGCACAGAGGTTGACAGAGGTACTACAATTACGGTAGAATTCTCTTCCACGGGCGCATCCGACTAAGGAGGACACTATGAAACTCAAAGAACTGCTGCACGGCCTTGACGTGCTGGAGCTGCACGCGGACGAAGATCTGGACATCACCGGCGTCCAGTACGATTCCCGGCAGGTCACGTCCGGCGATCTGTTCGTCGCGATCTCCGGCTTCCAGACCGACGGCCACAGGTATATCCCCAAAGCCATGGAAAACGGCGCAGTCTGCGTCGTCTGCGAAAAAAAGCCGGAAACGGACATTGCCTATGTGCTGGTCCCCGACGCGCGCGCGGCGCTGGCCGCGCTCGGCGCGAACTGGTTCGGCCATCCGTCGGACAGCATGTGCATGATCGGCATCACCGGCACGAACGGCAAGACCACGAGCACGTACCTGCTCAAGCACGTGCTCGAAAAGACCCTCGGCGCAAAGGTCGGCCTCATCGGCACCATCCAGAACATGATCGGCGATGAGATCCTGCACACCGAGCGCACGACGCCCGAATCCTTCGAGCTGCAGAAGCTGTTCGCCGAGATGAAGGCCGCGGGCTGCACGCACGTCATCATGGAGGTCTCGTCCCACGCGCTGGTCCTGCACCGCGCGGACCAGATCGCCTTCCGCGTCGGCGTGTTCACGAACCTCACCGAGGACCACCTCGACTTCCACAAGACCATGGACGCCTACTGCGACGCCAAGGCCATGCTCTTTACCCGCTGCCGGACCGGCGTCGTCAATGTGGACGATGCCTACGCCGGCCGCATCCTGGCGCAGGCCTCCTGCCGCTGCCTGACCTACTCTGCGCAGCAGCCGGCAAGCCTTCGCGCAAAGCACCTGCAGCTGCTTTCTGACCGCGTGGAGTTTGACGCGGAATACGAAGGGCAGACGCAGCCGGTCACGCTCGGCATCCCCGGCATCTTCAGCGTCTATAACGCCCTCGGCGTCATCGGCGCGGCGCTCGCGCTGGAGATCCCGCTGCCCGCCATCGCCGACGCTCTGCGGACCGCGCAGAGCGTCAAGGGCAGGGTAGAGGTCGTCCCCACGCCGGGAAAGGACTATACCGTCCTCATTGACTACTCCCACACCCCGGACAGCCTCGAAAATATCTTAAAAGCCGTGCGCGGCTTCTGCCGCGGCCGCGTGATCGCGGTCTTCGGCTGCGGCGGCGACCGCGACCCGTTCAAGCGCCCCGTCATGGGCAGAATCGCGGCGCAGCTCGCCGACCTCAGCATCGTCACCTCGGATAATCCCCGCACAGAAGACCCCTATAAGATCCTCCGGCAGATCCTGGCCGGGATGCAGGAAGCCGAGACGCCCTACGAAGTCATCGAGACCCGCGAGGCCGCCATCTTCCGAGCCATGGATCTGGCCCGGAAGGACGATATCATCGTCCTCTGCGGCAAGGGCCACGAGACCTATCAGGAGATCGGACACGAAAAACGCCATCTGGACGAGCGCGAGGTCGTCCGTGCGTATCTGGAGAGGGAAAGATGAAAGAACTGACACTCAGGAAAATCGCAGAGGCCTGCCACGGGACTGTCGCACCGGAGGCAGAGACCGTTACCGTCACCGGCGTCCAGTCTGACTCCCGCCGAGTCCGGCCCGGCGACCTCTTTGTCGCCATCAAGGGCGAGAAGGCCGACGGCCATGACTTTGTCGCCATGGCCGCGAGCCTCGGCGCGAAGGCCGCGCTGGTCGCAAGACCCGTGGAAGCGCCGATCCCCACCATCCTCGTCGCCGACACCATCCGCGCCTACGGTGATCTGGCGGCAGCCTACCGTGAGCACGCCGGCATCACCGTCATCGGCATCACCGGCAGCGTCGGCAAGACGACGACCAAGGAAATGACGGCCTGCCTGCTCGCGCGCAGCTTCCATACCGCCCGCACCGAGGGCAACCACAACAATAACCTCGGCCTTCCCATGACCATTCTCGACATGCCGGACGACACCGAGGTCGCCGTGCTCGAAATGGGCATGAACCACTTCGGCGAGATGGCCTACCTGACCTCCATCGCGCGGCCGGATATCGCCATCATCACCAACATCGGCACCATGCACATCGAGCACCTGGGCTCCCGCGAGGGCATCCTGCAGGCCAAGCTCGAGATCTTCCGCGGCGTGCCGAAAAACGGCGTCGGCGTCTTCAACGGTGACGAGCCCCTGCTGTGGAACGTCCGTGCGGACGGCGGCCACAAAAAATACTACTTCGGCATCGAAAATCACACCTGCGACGTGCTCGCCACGGACATTCAGGAGCTCGAAGACGGCATGCGCTTTGTCGTCAGCGGCTTCGGCCACCGCTTTGAGCTGTTTGTCCCCGTGCTGGGCCGCCATACGGTCTATAACGCGCTGGCCGCCGTCACGGCCGCGCTCCTGCTCAAGATCCCGCCCGAGACCATCCAGGCGCAGATCTCCGGCTTCCAGAATACCGGCATGCGCCAGAAGATCTACGAGCGCGACGGCTTCACCATCATCGAGGACTGCTACAATGCCGGTCCCGAGTCGACCGAGGCCGCGCTCGATATCCTCGCCGGCTTCCGCGCGCGGGCCAAGGGCCGCTGCATCGCCGTCCTCGGCGATATGCTCGAGCTCGGCAACCGCTCGGCTGCGGAGCATTACCGCATCGGCCGCATCGCCGCGGCGAAGGTCGACATGCTCTACACCTACGGCACGAATTCCGAGCGCATGGTCTCCGGCGCGATCACCGGCGGCATGAAGCAGAAATTCGTCGAGCATTTCGACACGCACGAGGACCTGGCGCACATGCTCAAGATGCGTGCCCGGCCCGGCGACGTGATCTTGTTCAAGGGCAGCCGCGGCATGCGGATGGAAAAGGCCCTGTCGCTGTTTTTGAAGGAAGAAAAGTCGTAACTGCACGGCCTGTAGTTTACAAGAGAGAGTCTCGGAGGGATCCAGAATGGATGCAATGTTTTTTATTGTTCTCGGTGCGACGCTGGTCTCGTTTTTGCTGACGCTTGCGTTTGGCCGTTTCGTTATCCCCATGCTGCGCGCGCTGCACGCGGGCCAGTCCATCCGTGAGGTCGGCCCGCAGTGGCACAATTCCAAGGCCGGTACGCCGACCATGGGCGGCATCATGTTCATCGCCGCCATCCTCCTCTGCACGGTCGGCTTCGGCTGGAAGAGCATGGTGGAAAACGGCGACTACACGCATCTGTACGTCCTGGGTCTTGCCCTGTGCTACGGTCTGGTCGGCTTCGCCGACGACTTCGTCAAGGTCAAGCTCAAGCGCAATCTCGGCCTCACCGCCAGCCAGAAGTTCCTGCTGCAGCTCGTCGTGGCCGTCATCTTCCTGTTCGTGCTCAAAAAGAGCGGCGACCTCAGCTGCGACCTCTATATCCCGTTCTGGAACCTCGATCTCGAGATCCCGACGGCGGTCTATATGATCTTCGCGGCCTTCGTCATCGTCGGCTGTGTCAACGCCGTGAACCTTACCGACGGCGTCGACGGCCTTTCGAGCAGCGTGACCATCCCGGTCATGGTCTTCTTCGCCGCGACGGCCTATATCTACGGCCGCACGACGCTGGCCCTGCTTCCCGCGACGGTCGCGGGCGGCCTCGCAGCCTTCCTCTGCTACAACTTCCATCCGGCCAAGGTCTTCATGGGCGACACCGGCTCGCTGTTCCTCGGCGGCATGGTCTGCGGTATGGCATTCGCGCTCGATATGCCGCTGATCCTCATCCTGGTCGGCATCATCTACATCTGCGAGACGCTCTCCGTCATCCTCCAGGTCACGTATTTCAAGCTGACCCACGGCAAGCGCATCTTCAAAATGACCCCCATCCACCACCACTTCGAGCTGTGCGGCTGGAAAGAGGAGAAGATCGTCTTCGTCTTCACCGCCATCACCCTCGGCATGTGCGTACTGGCCTATCTTGGCGTTATGAACCGGTATTGATCCCGGTTTTCCCGGAAAGGAGCGACCCCCTATGGCAAGCCGTCAGGACGGCGTCACGCAGCTGTATGATCTCCCGCAGGGCGGAGGACCGGAGCGGCTGCCGCAGCCGGAAAAAACAAAGGATAAAGTCCTGCTTGACGAGCGCGGACTGCTGGATCTGCCGTTTCTGGCGCTGACGGTCCTGCTCGTGCTCATTGGCGTGATCATGGTCTTCTCGGCCTCCTACGCCCGCGCGTACTACCTGACCGGCAACTCGACCTACTATTTTGTCCGCCAGGCCATCTTCGCCGTCGCCGGGATCGCCGGCATGCTCTTTGTCAGCCGGCTCAACTATCAGCTCTGGCGCAGCGCCTCGTTCATCATCCTGCTGGTCTCGGTGTTTTTTCTCATGCTCGTGCCGATCATCGGCTCCACGGCCAACGGCGCCAAGCGCTGGATCAAGGTCGCGGACATCCGCTTCCAGCCCTCCGAGCTGGCGAAGATCGCCATCATCATGACCTTCTCCGCCCTCATCTCCACCTACCGCGACAAAATGCGGACCTTCCGCTACGGCATCCTGCCGTTCGCCGTCATCATGGTCGTCCTGTGCGGCCTGGTCGCGCTCGAGCGTCATTTCTCCTGCATCCTCATCATGCTGCTCCTCGCGGCCGCCATGCTGTTCCTCGGCGGCGTGCAGCTCAAATGGTTCGCCCTCGGCGGCATCGCCGTCGGCCTGTTCGCCTTCATCTATCTCAAAACGCAGGGCTATGCCGGCAGCCGCATCACCGCCTGGCGTGACCCGGCCTCCGACCCAACGGACAACGGATACCAGATCCTCCAGTCGCTCTACGCCATCGGCTCCGGCGGCCTCATGGGTCTCGGCCTCGGCAAGAGCCGCCAGAAATATCTGTACCTGCCCGAGGAGCACAACGACTATATTTTCCCCATCCTCTGCGAGGAGCTGGGCTTTGTCGGCGCGGTCGTCGTGATCCTGCTCTTTATTCTTCTCATCGTGCGCGGCTATTATATCGCCATGCACGCGCGCGACCGCTTCGGCGCGCTGCTCGCCGCGGGGATCTCCACGCATTTTGCGCTGCAGACCTTCCTCAACATCGGCGTCGTCACGAATTTCCTCCCGGCCACCGGCATTTCGCTCCCGTTCTTCTCCTATGGCGGCACGGCGCTGCTCATGCAGCTGTTTGAGGCCGGTATCGTCCTGGCCGTGTCCCGGCAGAACGACAATAAACTCCTGTAAAGCAAAAGGGGGAGAGCCTATGAACATCGTCTTTACCTGCGGCGGCACCGGCGGACATATCTATCCCGCCATCGCGGTCGCCCGCATGTTCCGCGAGCGCCAGCCGGACTGCAGGATCCTCTTCATCGGCGCGGAGGACGGCATGGAAAACAAGCTCGTCCCGCGCGAGGGCTTCGAGCTGCAGACCGTGCAGATCTCCAACTACCAGCGAAAGCTGACCCCCGCCGCCATCTGGCACAATCTCGTGACCGTGCAGCGCATGTCCGCGACGTTCGCCAAAACGAAGCGCATCCTGAAGGACTTCCAGCCCGACGTCATCGTCGGCACCGGCGGCTACGCCAGCTTCCCCGCGCTCAAGATGGGCGCGAAGCTCGGCATCCCCACCTGCGTGCATGAGTCGAACGCCGTCCCGGGCCTCACCACGAAGCTCGTCGCGCGCACGGCCAGCCGCATCATGGTCTCCTTCGACGCCAGCCGCCAGCACTATCCCGACCCCGAAAAGGTCCTCCTGACCGGCACGCCCGTGCGGGAGGAATTCCTCTACGCCAAACGCCAGCAGGCCCGGCAGGCACTCGGCCTCGGCGACGAGCCCTTGATCGTCTCGTGCTGGGGCAGCCTCGGCGCGCGGGAGATGAACAAGAAGATCGCGCAGTTCATGCGCTGCGAATGCGAAGACGGTACGCCCTTCCATCACATCCACGCCACCGGCTCCTTCGGCTGGCGCTGGATGCCGGACTACGTCAAAGAGCAGGGCGTCGACCTTGCCGCGCACCCGGCGCTGGACATGCGGGAATATATCTACGATATGCCGCAGGTGCTCGCCGCGGCGGACCTCATCATCTGCCGCGCGGGCGCGGCGACCATCGCCGAGGTCTGCGCCAGCGGCACGCCCTGCATCATGGTGCCGAGCCCGAACGTGACCGGCAACCATCAGGAAAAGAACGCCCGCGTGCTCGAAGACGCGGGCGCGGCCGCCGTCGTCCGCGAAGCGGACTGCGACGGCAGAAGCCTCTACGAGACCGCAAAGGCGATCCTCTCGGATCCCGAGCGGACCGGCGGCATGCGCACCGCCGCCCGCGGCATGGCCGTGGTCGACGCGGCCGAGCGCATCTACCAGACCGCGATCGAGCTCGCCCGGGGCTGACACGAAGCGCCTCCGGCGCGCATAGGATGGGCAAAATCCAAGGTATGAAGGAGAATGCCCATGCCAGCAGCGCTGCTCGTTTCCAAGTCGCCGCCGCTCTGCGGCGAGCTGACGGTCCACGGTGCGAAAAACAGCGTCCTGCCCATCCTGGCCGCGACGCTGCTATGCAGGACGCCCTGCGTCCTGCATAACTGCCCCGATATCCTCGACGTGACCCACACGCTGCAGATCCTGCGCCATCTCGGCTGCAGCTGCGAGCGCAGCGGATCGACCCTTTCCATAGATCCGCGCGGCTTTGCGGAAAACGCCGTCCCACCGGCGCTCGCAGGCTCCATGCGCGCCTCGAGCCTCTTTCTCGGCGCGCTCCTGGCCCGGACCGGGGCGGCCGCGCTGACGCTTCCGGGCGGCTGCCCCATCGGTGCGCGCCCCATCGACTATCACCTGCAGGCCTTCCGCGCTCTCGGCGCGTCCGCCGAAGAAGAAGGCGGGACTGTCCGCTGCCGGACGGACCGGCTGCACGGCGCGCGCCTCCGCCTGCCCGGCCCCAGCGTCGGCGCGACGGAAAACGCCATGCTGGCCGCCCTTGGCGCAGACGGCTGCACCACGATCGAAAACGCCGCCTGTGAGCCGGAGATCGCCGATCTCGGCGCGTTCCTTCGCGCCTGCGGCGCAGATCTCCGCGGCGCCGGGACCCCAACGATCGAGATCGAGGGCGGATACCCGCTGCACGGCGCGACCTACACCATCCTCCCAGACCGCATCGAGACTGCGACCTATCTCTGCGCCTGCGCCGCCTGCGGCGGCGCGCTCACGCTCCGCCGCGCCGCACCGGCGTCCTGCGCGGGTGTGATCGAAGCGCTCGGGCAGTGCGGCTGCCGCATCCGCTGCGGCCACGACACGATCGCCATCCATCGGCAGGGGCCTCTGACGGCCTGCCGCCCGGTGACGGCCCGGCCCTATCCCGGCTTTCCGACCGACGCAATGCCGGTCCTGCTCGCCGCGCAGCTCGGCGCGCAGGGGAAGACCTCCTTCACCGAGACCATTTTTGAAAACCGCTTTCTCTATGTGCAGGAGCTGCGGAAGCTCGGCGCAAAGCTCAGCCAGGACGGCCGGACCGTCCGATTGCAGGGCGCGGAGCCGCTGCACGCGGCGCGCCTGCACGCCGGGGATCTGCGCGGCGGGGCCGCGCTGGTGCTCGGAGCCATGCAGGCCGAGGGGGAAAGTACCATTTTTGGAGTAAAACACATCCAACGGGGATATGATAATCTCGAAGCCGCGCTGCAAAGCGCCGGCGCTCGCCTCAAAACAGTGGAAATTCCCATAAAGGTGTGATATAATCTCTCCATTCTGTAGCGTCAACTGATGCTAGCGTCAGTTGACAAGGGCACACATGCCCGCAGGACGCGCCGGCCCGCCTTTCGCTGCGTTATCGTCCTTGACAGGCGCCAGCCTGCCTGCGTC
>OLWE01000190.1_pt1 | contig 47852 bp, 47 predicted proteins | sample 1673591 | NCBI WGS metagenome assembly OLWE01 (sample SAMEA103958116, study PRJEB25191) | human gut metagenome | biome: human-associated habitat [ENVO:00009003]; feature: intestine environment [ENVO:2100002]; material: feces | place: Germany | collected 2013/2015 | reverse complement strand
GAAATACAAAGGACTGCCTTGCAGCCGTTCGGGAACTCAAAGAGCTTGGCGTCAGCGTCCAGTTCGAGGAACAGGGCATCGACACCAGCAAGGTGTCTAGTGAAATGGTCACGGCAATCATGGCGTCGCTGGCGCAGAAAGGCAGCGAGTCAATTTCAGGAAATGTCCAGTGGGGCTACCAGAAGCGTATGGAAAGCGGTAAGTTCAATACTTGCAAAGCGCCGTATGGCTTTACCCTGCACGAAGGAAAACTGTCCATAATAGAAGACGAAGCAGCGGTTGTTCGCTTCATCTTTCAACTGTATCTAAATGGACTGAATGGATACGAAATTGCAAATACCTTGTCCCAACAGGAAATTCCGCCTGGTCGCGAAATGGGAACATGGAAAGACTCGTCGATATACTACATTTTGAAGAATGAACGATATGCTGGGAACGCAGTGGTCGGAAAAAGTTATTCAACGACTACATTTCCGCATAAAAAAGTCAGAAACCATGGTGAACGTGAAATGTACCTACTGTCAGATAGTAATCCGCCGATTGTATCCCCGGAAGTATTTGAAAGAGTACAGACACTTTTGCAATCAAGAAAAAACGCACACATTGGTTCAACAAACCAGACATTCAGCAGAAAACTATATTGCGCAAATTGCGGGCGGTCACTCAAACGGAAATTTACAAATGATAAAATGTATTGGGTCTGCAATACGCATTTCCAGAATGCTGCATCATGCCCTACACCACCATATCATACGCCGGATATAGAACAGGCTTTCTGCCGCATGTACTACAAACTCAAACACCACGGTGGCCCCATCTTCGCGCAGATGCTCTCAAATCTCCAGAAAATCCGCTACAACCGAATGCTCTGGAGTGAAGGCGTGATCTCCCTTAACAAGAAAATATCCGATATTCTCAGTCAGGTTCAATTCCTAACCCAGCTTCAGCAAGCGGGCGGCGTTGATCCTGACACTTTTATCTCATCCAATAACAAACTCAGCGAACAGCTCTGCAGGCTGAAACAGGAAAAGGCAAGGCTTCTCGACACCGACAGCGACGATCTGGCAGACCGTACCCGCGATCTCATGGACGCGCTGGAGGACGGGCCGGATTTTCTCGACAGCTTTGATGCGGAGCTGTTCGATGCGCTTGTTGAAAAAATCATCGTAGACAGCAATGAGCGCCTGCGGTTCCGGCTGAAAAACGGCTTGGAGCTGCTAGAGCAGATCGAAAGGACAAAGCGGTAATGGGAAATCGGAAGCTGCCGTTTGGCTATCAGATGCGCATGGGCGAGATTATCCGGAACGAGCCGGAAGCAAAAGCTGTGCAGGATATTTTCCTGCAATATACGCTCGGCGCATCGCTCAAAGAAATTGCAGAGCAGATGAGCAAAACCGGTCCCGCCTATGACGAGGGCAAGAGCTGGAACAAGAACATGATCGCACGAATCTTGGAAAACACCAAGTACACTGGGGCAGACAGCTATCCAAGATTAGTTGACATAAAATTATTTGAAGCAGCCGCAGAAAAGCGTCAGACCAAGCAGCGCCTGCCGGAGCGGACGCCCGCACAGAAAGCGCTCAAGCGTGTCTGCTCCAAACCACCTACGCCGGAGATCGAACAGCAGGTCACGCACCTGCTTGGCAGACTGGCAGAACAGCCGGAGCGCATCACACAGCCAGAAAAACAGCCGATACCGATACACAGCACCACGCAGGCTGAACTGGACGAGATCCTGAACACCCAGCCGCTAGACGAGGACGCTGCCAGAAACCTGATCTGCAAGCTGGCACAAGAACAGTATGATGCCATCGGTAACGAGGAATATGAAACAGAGCGTCTGCGGCGGCTGTTCACGGCGTTCGAATGCACGGCAGAACTCAACGCGGAGCTGCTGCAAAGCACAGTCTCCGCTGTGCTGGTGACACAACAGGCGGTGCGGTTGCAGCTTAAAAACGGACAGATCATTGGAAAGGAAAATTTGGTATGACAGACGAAAAACCGCGCGTCATTATAATCCCACCAAAGCCAGACCTACAGCAAACAACCACGGTCACAAAGCAACTTCGCGTTGCGGCGTACTGCCGCGTCTCGACCAAGGAAGAAGAACAGGCCAGCAGCTATGAAGCGCAATGCGAATACTACACCGACAAAATCATGTCTAACAAGGAATGGACAATGGCTGGCATTTTTGCCGATGAAGGTATTACCGGCACGTCCACGAAAAAGCGTACAGAATTCCTGCGGATGATCCGTCAATGCAAGCAGAAAAAGATCGACCTCATTCTGACAAAATCCATTCAGCGATTCGCCCGCAATACGCTCGATTGTATCAACTACACTAGAATTCTTCGGCAGCTCGGCATTGGCGTCCTCTTTGAAAAAGAAAATATCAATTCCCTGCCAGCAGATAGTGAGTTTATGATCACGATGTACGGCGCAATGGCGCAGTCTGAAAGCGAATCCATCTCCGGCAACATCCGGCGCGGCCGGCAGATGCACGCAAAGGTCGGAACGCTCAAGGTTCCCTGCCATCGGCTCTATGGGTACAAAAAGGACGCAGATGGAAGATTCTGCATCGTTCCGGAACAGGCCGAGGTGGTGCGCGAGATCTATGAGAGATATAAAAATGGCGCAAGCCTGCGAAATCTGAAAGACTGGCTGGAAGGAAACCAGATCAAGACCGTCCTTGGCACAGCCGACTGGTCGGTTTCCGTTATAAAAGGCATCTTGACTAACGAAAAATACTGCGGCGACGTGCTGCTGCAAAAGACCTTCTGCACGGATGTGATCAGCAAGAAGATCGTCAAAAATGTTGGTCAGATGGCGCAGTACTATATGCCAGATCACCACGAAGCCATTGTCAGCCGGGAGCAGTACAATACGGTGAAGGCTGAAATGGCAAGGCGAAGCGCCTTGCGCAGCCCGTCCAAAACGGCTGTGACAGGACGCTCCTGTTATACAAGCAAATACGCCTTATCAGACAGGCTCGTGTGCGGCGAATGCGGTACGTTCTATCGCCGCAAAACGCGAAATGTAAAGGGAAACATCTATCACGAATGGCGCTGCATCAGCCGCTTGGAATACGGCAAGAAATACTGCCACGAGTCGCCCACTCTGCGGGAGCTCCCACTGCAAAACGCGATTCTGGCAGCAATCAACTCCGCCATGAGCGATAAAGCCGCTCTGGTTGACCGGATCAAGAATGTGGTCTCGCTGGAGCTTCTGCCGGTGCAGGGTCAGACCATGAGCCTTGCCGATATCGAACGGCGGCTGACGCAGCTCGATGAGCAATTCCAACAGCTTCTGGCGGAAGCCATTGACGCCGACGATAAAGAAGCCTGCAACGCGCAGTTTACGGAAATCCTGACCGAGCAGACTGCGCTCAAAAAGCAGAAGGAAACAATCCTGCAAAGCAGCACAGACGCAGACCACGTCTGCACCCGCATGAAGCAGGCAGAGCAAGCCATAGAGAATACCGCACAGACGATCACAGAATGGAACGAAAACGCCGTCCGGCAGATCGTAGAGCGCGTGACAGTCCTCTCCGCCGACGAGGTGTTGGTGCGGATCAAGGGCGGCGCAGAAATTAAACAGCGATTGGAGGGAAAGTAACCATGACATACCGCGAGATCGGAATCTCAATCCGCAGCGCGTATACGCAGGGCTGGCCGGACGATGCTTCACGGCTCGCATTCCGCACAGAAACGCGGAAGCTGTTCCGAGATGCGGGCTGGCAGGTCGAAGAAAAACCGCTGGACAGCGGACACTGTGATACAGTACGAAACGGAAAAGACGCACTGTACCTGCATCCGGTTCTGTTCAGCGGCGTGATGCAGGAGGATCATATTCCGGAGGTGCAGCAGCTTTTATCTAACGCAGCTACGTTCCGCGTTCTTGGTACAGACCTGCGCAGGGAATGCTTTGACCTGACAGACGAAGAATACCGCCAGCGGTTGGAAGAACAAACCGAACAAATTGACAACGCCATTCTGGAAGCCTGCCGAACGAAACGGAGAAACCTGTTCTGCACAGCTCCAGTTGCCGCGCGCGTTGGACGGCAGTTTGCCATCCGCCGCTTGACGGATTGGGAACAATCCGGGCCGTACATTGCAGAAGGCTACGTTGGAGAACGCATCGAACAGCTTATTGCCGATGGGCGATTGATCACAGCACAGACCCGTTACGGTCAAGGTCTGCGGACAGCGACCGAAGCGGAGCTTAAAATGGCAGAAAACGCAGATCCGATGCAGATGCACTTTTAGGAGATGAAAAATGATGATTTACGCAACCGGCGATCTTCACGGAAACAGCCTCCGGTTCCAGCCGCAATACTTTCCGGAACAGGCCGAGATGACGAAGGATGACTACATGATCGTCTGCGGCGATTCCGGATGCGTCTGGAACGACGACAAGAGCGACGATCCGCAGCTCAACCGGCTGGAGGCTCTACCATTTACAGTCCTGTTCGTGGACGGCAATCACGAAAACTTCGATGCTCTGAACGAATATCCTGTGGAGCAATGGCACGGTGGAAAGGTGCATAAGATCCGTCCGCACGTCATCCACCTGATGCGCGGACAGGCATTCGAGCTGCAAGGCCGCACCTTCTTCACGATGGGCGGCGCACAGAGCCACGACATTGCGGACGGGATTCTGGACATGGACAGCCCAGATTTTTACGGACAATATGACAGCTTACGCCGTAATCGCAGACAGTTCCGTATCAACCACGTTTCATGGTGGCAGGAAGAATTGCCGTCTGACGAGGAATATGCCGAAGCCCGGCAGACGTTGGAATGACTGGACTGGAAGGTTGACTACATCATTACGCACTGTGCGCCGACGGTAATTCAGCAGAAAATCAACCCCAGCTTCAAGCCGGACAATCTGACAGACTTTCTGGAAGAAATCCGATGCCGCAGCCAGTTCCATTACTGGCTGTTTGGACACTACCACGACAACCGGATCATCGATGAAAAGTACGTTCTGCTCTATGAGCAAATGGTACGGATATTATAAAAACAAGGTAAAGAAAGACGCGGTCATTGCGACTGCGGGTTTCTTTGCCCTGTCAGGTAATTACAGAAGGCAGATATACGAATATGTGTGATCCAGTACGTCTGGAAAAACAAAAGGCTACTAAAAAATCTATGTGCTAACACACTAGTCCACGTTTGCACCTCTCGACGAATGCTACTATATCTGATATAATACATACGAAAGACTCTTGCGGGCTTATGCAGGTCTATGCAAAAATGAATAGTCTGGTATTATGGTGTAGATTGTCTTAGGAGGTTGGAAGATGCCTATATATTCGCGAGGAAACCATATTTGCGACAGATGCAAAACAAGTTTCGATTGGGTATGCTTTGAAATTCCAAAGTCAAGATTGAGTTCAGGCAATTTTAAAGTTGAGGTAATCCCATCCGAGGCTAAGGCTTGCCGTTTTGAAAGAATCACTGGCGATAGGTATAAGGTTTGGGTCAGCTGCCCGCATTGCGGGTTCGAAAATAGATTTGATGCGCAAGCACTTGACATCTAACATAGTTCCATTGCATGAGCTTGAAAAGCCATCCATAAATCAGGCACAGGAGGCATCATAAAATGAGCAGAGAAACAGAAAAGATTCTGAAAGGATTGCAGCATTTCATGGATTCTCACGCAGACGAGATCAAGAGCGAGGACGATGCGAATGCGCTGGCGGAGCGGTTCCTCGCGGAGTATGATCAGAAGTGTGCCGCGCAGAAGGATCATGCACCCGAAACAGCCGATGATTATCTGGATCTCGCGGAGCAGGCAACCTCCAAAAAGAAACACATGGAATATCTCCGCAAGGCGCTGGAACTGGAGCCGGACAATCTCGACGCGCGGCTGCAGATGATCACCTGCACGACTGAGCATCATCTGGACGAGCAGCGGCTTGCCTTGCAGGAACTGCTGACGCTGGCAGAGCAGCAGATGAAGAAAGCCGGTGCATTTAAAGAGTACGCCGGTGAATTCTGGACAGCGCCGGAAACCAGACCGTATATGCGCGTGCGCTATACATACTTCGACGTGCTGATCTCCTGCGGTATGATGCGTCAGGCAATCAGCGAAGGTCAGCGCCTGTTGGAACTGTGCGAAAGCGATGATCTTGGTGTCCGCTATCAGATGATGCACCTGTACGTTTTTATGGAGGACGAACTGCACGCGCTGGCGCTCCATAAGCAGTTCGATTCCTACGAGGAAACGCAAATGCTCCTGCCGCTGGCAGTCCTGTATTACAAGCTGAACCAGTTTGACAAGGCGGAGGACTACATCAAGCGCCTTGCGAAAGCGAACAAGGATACAAAGAAATTCCTGCGGGCAGCAGCGCACGACGAACTGGACGATTACATCGATGAGCTGAACCCCTATGGCTATCAGCCGTTTACGATAGAAGAACTGCTGGATGAACTGATGAAGTCCAGCTACCTGTTCGAGTCCGTGCCGTACTTCTTCGCATGGGCAAGCAAAGTCCTTGTTACGAAGTCCGCTTCAAAAAAGAGCGCCGGAAAGCCGCATCTGCTGAGTTAAGCGGTCAACAAAAACATATAGCGAAGGCACGACCAAGCGTCGTGCCTTTTGCGTTATCTACGATTACCGTGAGCCATTCAGCAGCGCCGTTGTTCTCGCATTGACACCCATAAGCTCCCGCTGTGTCTGCCGGTTCGCTTGACACATTGGCATCAGAAAATTCACAGTCTTTCGGATCTGCTGAAGGTCAGAAGAAGTGAGGGCATTCTGATGCAGGTGCTCCAAAACACGGCTATACGCGTCCTTCAGAGACGCGGACACGGCAGGCTGAAAGAAATAAGTTGAGATCAGGCCGCCGATCAGGGCGGCTTCGGCATCGGTGTACTGCATGGTTGCTCTCCCTTCGCAAGAATCAAACGAACGGAGCAATCATACCACAAAATATTGTAGCAGGCTATTCGCAAAACGACGAAATATATGATGCGCACTAGCGCGGAAAGGAGAAGCCATGAACGTCAGAAAACCTGTGGATTACGGCATGATGTACCGGGATTTGACCACAATTCTCGCGCAGAATCTTCCGCAGATGGATGAAATCTACGCCATCGGCAAAGTCATCGGCCAGCGTCCGGAGAAAGGTGCAGCGGTCGCAGCCGCAGAATTTTTACAGGCGAATTTCCCTGACCACGCAGGCTTTTCTCCACGCAACGTGCGCCGGATGCGCGATTTTTACAAGACTTATGAAAATGACCAAACGCGCCTCCGTCTGGCAATGAAAATCGGCTGGACGCTGAACGTGGTCATCATGGAAGCAGAGTTGACAAGAGAGGCTCGTAAATGGTATCTGGAGCAGGCGCAAGTGCAGCAATGGTCGAAGGCCATTCTGCTGGAAAAGCTGGCATCTGCGGCACATCTGGAAAAACCACTCGACGCGGAAGCGGATACCTGTTATACTAATAAAGAGGCAGAAGATGGGCCGCAGCATCCTGTGGTTGTTGCGTTCCGCCGATGCTGGTTCGTATCACCGTTTCACGAAATTGCTGCTCTGCTACAAGACTTGCCGATTCATTTCTTACGAAGGACAAGCCGAAGAATGCTTCATGCACGATGTTAGAGAGGTGTGCCGATGAATAACAAACTCATGGTCAACGGCGCGGAGATCTCCGTAACCACAATTGAAGACAAGGACTATATTTCGCTGACAGATATGCTGAAAGCGAAAGATGGCGACTTTTTCATTTCAGACTGGCTGCGCAATCGGAACACGGTCGAGTTCCTTGGCATTTGGGAGCAGATCCACAATCCGAATTTTAATTATGGCGAATTCGCCATAATTAGAAGTCAGGCCGGTTTGAACAGCTATAAGCTCAGCGTGAAGGAATGGGTTGAAAAGACAAACGCGATTGGACTCATGGCGCGTGCTGGGCGATATGGCGGTACCTACGCATACAAAGACATCGCCTTTGAATTCGGTATGTGGATCAGCCCGGAATTCAAGATTTATCTGATCAAAGAGTTCGAACGTCTCAAGGAACAGGAGCAGCAGCTTCTCGGATGGGACATCAAACGCAACCTTGCAAAAATCAATTACCGTATCCATACGGACGCGATCAAAGAAAACCTGATTCCGCCGGAGCTGTCGGCATGGCAAATGTCGCTGGTATATGCCAGCGAAGCCGATGTGCTGAATATGGCACTGTTCGGCAAGACTGCAAAGCAGTGGCGAGATGAGAATCCGGGGCTGAAGGGCAACATCCGCGATTACGCAAATGTGTCGCAGCTTGTGTGTCTTTCCAATCTGGAGAACCTGAATGCAGTGTTTATCAATGACGGTCTTCCGCAGCCGGAACGGCTGGCGAAGCTCAATGCAATCGCAATTCAGCAGATGCGTGTGCTGACGGAGGATCATCGGATTTTAAAACTGGAGAAAAAGTAATTTCAATACTTATTGCTTTTTTACTTGGCAAGTTGTATAATTAACTTACAAAAGTTGATTTGACACATTGGGACTTCATTGGTCTAAAGTGTTCGAGTTGCACATCAAGCTGCACCCAAAAAGATGCCGCTGCGAAAAGCCCAGAAGTTTCAACGGCTTCCGGGCTTTTTGCGCCCATTTTTAGAGGCGTGACAAAAAGATGCCAAAATGGACTTTGGCAAATTTGATGGACCTGTACCTTTACCCAAGGCGTTTTGAGCCGCTTTTCCGAGAATTTTTCGGGAAAGCGGCTCTTTTTTGTCCTCGGCAAAGTGTAGAATTTCGACCGGCGTTTTTGTTGGTTATGTCGAATACGCACTCCAAGCACAGATGCTAGCGCGTTAGCCAGTTGTGCGACGTTTCAGACGTTAAAACCGCAGGCAAGCCTCCACCCGTCCCAGGACGAAACCACGGCGTATTGACGACGCTGGGACGCGAGAAAGCAAAGCACCCGCAGCAACGCTGCGGGTGGTCGTTTATCGGCTGGATCTCAGCAGAGCATCGGTTTTTAATGTCACACCCATCATGTTCTTGTGGGCTTCGCGGGTGTCCCGGCAGAGCGGCGACAGGAAGGTCAGCGCGTTCTGAATGCGGCTCAGATCAGATGCGGAGAGCGTATTCTCGTGCAGATGGCGCAACACCCGGCGATAGGATTCGCGGAGCTTTGCATCCACGGACGGCTGGAAGAAATAGTTTGAAATCAGGCCGCCGATCAGAGCGGCTTCGTTATCGGTGTACTGCATGGTGATTGCCCTCCTCTACGATGTTCACACAACAAACGCGGCAATTATACCACAAGATGCAGTACCGGTCTATATCAGAAAACGGGCGAAATAAGAAACATCGCCCGCAGGCGAAGCCTGCGGGCGATCTGTTTCGTTCATAGACCCGCATCTGGCGGCGGTGCGGGGTCTCACAGGCTGAGGCAGGCGTAATAAATGGCGCCGACGGCCTGAGCGAACTGGGCGACGGTATAAATGGGATGCGCGGCAAGCTGCTGCATGAGGGCGGTATTGGCCAGCGCGTCATTGGCGGCGTGCTGGACGAGCTGCGGCTCGCGCCGGTGCGCGCCCTCGCAGAGCAGGCGGAAGCAGACCTCATTTTTGACCAGCCGGCCAAACAGCGTGCGGGACTGCACGCCGGGGTGCAGCAGAAGTTCCGTCTGCTCCCAGGTGACTGCCATATGCTCGCCGATCTGGCGGAAAATTTCCTGACATACGGGGCTGCCCGCTGCGGCCTTTTCCATGAAAAATTCCAGACATGGCTTCCGCATATCCTGTGGTTCGGTCGGCACGAGCAGTTTTTCGCCCTGCCAGCGGAACAGGCCACGCGCCATGGCCTCCGCCCAGAGGTCCGGCTCCTGCTGTGGCAGATATTTCGCGGCCAGACGGAAAACGCCGGACTGGCACGGGTATTTCTGCAGCGTACCGGGAAGGTTGGTGTTGAAATTCAGGATGCTCCGGGCGTCGTCGGCATCAAACTGCCGCTGACGATAGCTGCCGAGGTCGATGATGAAGTTATAGACCTCCAGCGGGATCTGAGGGATGGAGCCGTCCGCGCGGACCCAGCCGGTGCCAAGCTCCGTGCCCAGCGTGTGCGCGAAAAAGCCCCGCGAGGTATCCGCGCCGGCAGCCGCCTGCTCAACGGCTTCAGTGAAGGCTGCCATCGGGCCGTCGTTTGTGAGAAGGACGCGGTTCTCGGAGCCGGTATAGGCAGCGAGAAGCTCGCGCAGGCGGCCGACCTTTGCAAATTCCGTCTCATAGTCCAGATCCGGATTATTGCGCATGCCGCGGGTCTTATAGGTCTCGCCGCCGACGATGCGGTTATCAATGACTACGTCCGGAAAGCTCAGGCCGATGGCGTCAAAGCTGCGCAGTTCCTGCCCTGCGGCGGCCTCCATCTGCGCAAGTGCAGCTTCCATGCCGGCGCGGTCGGCGTGCTTGTCCAGTGCCTCCTGCACGATGCGTTCCTGTTTGCCGCAGGCGGCCAGACTTGCCGCTGCGCGCAGAAGGCGCGTGAGGAAGACGATCGGCTCCGTCAGCTGATCAGCCTGCGTGAATGCGGCGGGGAACCAGTCAAACTCCTTGAATACGCAAAGATCTCCGTTCACGCTGGCGCAGAGCTTGATATCCGTGCCGCCGACGTCGATCCCAAGCAGCATGGCGTGCGTTGCGCGTGCGGGAAGCCGAGAAAGAACCGATGCGCCGGTGCAGACCGGAAGGGACTGCGCCTCCGGCTCGTCGCAGAGGGGATGTGTCCGGAAGGAAAAGCCTTCTGCATCCGGCAGCAGGGCAGTGAGAATGCGGTCGTTGACGTTCAGGCACTTTCCGTATCCGGTACGCTGCAGACGGGGCGTATGCAGCTGAAAAACCTCCGGGAGCGTCGCGACAAGCGCCTGCAGCGCCTGATCGGCGGGATCAAAATACAGATCCACGGCACGCGCGCCGAGCGAGGAAAGAAGATTATAGAGAAATGCATGAATATATTCGGCGAGGAACGCGGCCTCCTCCGTACAGTCCGCGGGCGGCAGCTGCAGCGGGAAGCTGCGGGCTGTCCCGTCGTAGAGCGTCAGCCGGAGATGAAACGGTCGCGTGCCAGTCTTTTGAAAATCGCGATAGACGTCGGTCAGGTAGACCGGCAGGTCTGCGTGAGCCTGCTGCAGGAACTTCTGTTGCATGAAATTACTCCTTTATAATGTGGTTGACGCCCGCGCGCTGGACGATCGAATAGAATCGGTCCATTTCCTGCGCGGAAAAGGCACTGCCGCCAACCGGATATGCCCGGCTGAGCGACTGATATTTGCTTCTGCACAGCGGATTGAAGTTCAGAAGCTCATAGCAGACCCCGGGCGCGCGCGCGGCAAGATAGCAGGCGATGGCGTGCAGATTCTCTGCGTCTGCCGTATAGCCGGGGATAAGCGGCGTGCGCACAAGGACGTCCGCACCGCTGTCGCAGAGCAGCTCAAAATTGCGGAGGATCGGCGCGTTATCAACGCCAAGCACGGCTCTATGCCGGACAGGGTCGAAAAGCTTGATATCGATCAGGAAATGGTCTGTGACCGGCATCAGACGGTGGACGGTTTCCTCCGGGGCATAGAGGCTCGTTTCGATGGCGGTGTCGACGCCGGCCTTTTTGCACAGGGCAAGCACCTCGCAGGCAAACTCCGGCTGGGCGAGCGCTTCTCCACCCGAGAGTGTCACGCCGCCCTGCGAGCCGAAGAACACACGGTCGCGCAGCAGAAGAGCAGCGGCCTGTTCGGCGGAGATCTCTTTGCCGCACAGCTCCATCGCGGCTGCGGGGCAGGCCGTGACGCACGCGCCGCATGCATCGCAGCGGGTGCGGTCAATGACCGGGCAGGGCTGCATGGAGATAGAGCCTTTTTTGCAGGCCTGCGCGCAGCAGCCGCACTGCAGGCACTGGCTCTGCCGGTGCCACAGCTGCACCTCGCGGCGCAGCCCCTCCGGATTCTGACACCACGGGCAGCGCAGAGGGCAGCCCTTCAGAAATAGGGTCGTCCGCAGCCCCTCGCCGTCATGGACGGCGAAGCGCTTGCAGTCAAAAATCACACCGGTCATACGCCTTCATACGCCCTTCTGGCAATGATCTCGTCCTGCAGATCCGGGGCAAGCTCCGTAAAGTAAGCTGTGTAGCCTGCAACCCGGACGGTCAGGCCACGGTATTTTTCCGGTTCGCGCTGCGCCGCGCGCAGATCGGCTTCATTCAGCACGTTGAACTGGATATGGCTGATGCCGAGCGCGCAGACCGCACGCAGGAGCTGAGTGAACTTCCGGATCCCCGTGTCTGTCTGGAAAAACGCAGGCAGGAACTTCATGTTGAGCAGCGTCCCGTTGCTGGCCCTGCGGAACGGCAGGCGCGCGACGGACTGCAGAAGCGCGGTCGGTCCGCTGGTGTCGCGTCCATACATGGCGGAAACGCCGCCGTCGGCCAGTGGATCTCCGGCCAGACGGCCGTCCGCCGATGCGCCGACGTTCTGCCCCATGGGGACATGCGCCGAGACGGTATAAAGCCCCATCTGATAGATGCCGCCGCGGCCGTTGCGGTACCGCTCCAGGCGCGAGGCAAAATAATTGACCCATTTTGCGCCGATTTCGTCGACCCAGGCGACATCGTTGCCGTATTTGGGGACTTTGTGGAGAAGCATCGCGCGAAGAAGCGGATCGTCTTCAAAGTTGGTCCGCAGCGCGTGCAGAAGGCGTTCGGCAGAGACTGTTTTTTCTTCATAGACGAGCTGACGGATCGCAGCGAGTGAATCGGCTACGTTTGCGACCTGAATGGCCTGTACGCCGGTGAGGTTATAGTGTGCGCCGCCGCATGTGACGTCAAGCCCCTTTTCCATGCAGTCGTCAATGACGGCGGACAGGAAGGGCGTGGGCAGGAGCTTCGCGTGCATCTGCTCCACAACAGCGATGCAGGCAGCCATTTTATCGCAGAATGTATCGATCTGCGCGGCAAATGCGGCCTCCAGCTCGGCATAGGTTTCGTAGGTCGTGAGATTCCCGAGATTGGAGCCGAGCGGCCTTCCGGTCAGAAGATCGATGCCGCCGCTGAGCGTCAGCTCCAGCGCTTTGACAAGATTGAACATGGCAGCGTCGCTCCAGCCGAGGGCGTTGCCGTGCGTGGTCAGCTCCACACAGCCGACGATTGCGTAATTGCGTGCGTCGTGGTCGCTGATGCCGTGCGCCGTAAGCGCAGGAATGACGGCCTCGTCGTTGAAGATCTGCGGCATGCCGCTGCCGAGACCGATGACCCGACTGGCTGCCTCCAGCAGCTCCTGCGGAGAATCGCGGAAGATGCGGAGCGAAAGATTGGGCTGCGGAAGCAGGAGCAGCGCCTGCGCCCGCAGGAACAGATAACTCAGCTCGTTCGACGCGTCGCTGCCGTCATCCTTCTGGCCGCCGATGGCGACATTGAAGCCGATCGGGAAGCCGGCAAAATAGCGCGCGCTGCCAGAGTTGCGCAGATAGACGATCTCGTTGAATTTGAGCCACAGACACTGTGTGATCTCCAGTGCGTCGCTGTCCGTCATGCCGCGGGTGCGGCTGAACCGGTAATACGGGTACAGATACTGATCCATCCGTCCCGGAGAAAATGAGGAGGCGTTGCCCTCCATCTGCAGAATGACATACAGAAACCACGTGGCCTGCACGGCTTCATGGTACGTTTCGGCGGGAGCCGAAGCAAGCTTGCGGCAGATGCGCGCGACCTCGCGGAGATTTTCTGCGTCAGGACCGGCGGCCATCTGCTCTGCCAGATCGGCATAGCGGCGCATGAACGTGCAGGCACCGTCCATCACAAGGATGATGCTCTCATAAAAATCGCGGTGCGCCGCATCGGCCGTTTCCAGACGCACAGCAGCCTGTGCGCGCAGGCCGGCGGGGCCGAGACGGAGCCACTTCTCCGTATTCGGGCAGATATGGCCCTGCGAATGATCCTTCTGGTTGATCTTTGCGACCTTTGCAATGGCGTCTACCTCCGGGCCGATCGCGGCGCGCACCTGGTCTTCGAGCGAGCGGCTCTTCCAGTAGGGCAGGATCTTCGTGCGGAACTCCGTGATATCCTCCGGCCGGACCTGAAAGCGGTCCTGCGCGCGGGTCGGCAGCGTTTCAAATTCACGGTCGACCCACGACGCGCCGGTCTCCGGAAAGACGACGCCCGCGCGCACGCCGGGCGTGCGGTTGCCGACGATCCGCTCCTCGGGTTCCAGACGGATGGACATCCGTGTGAGCGCGGCCTGCAGGGCGCGCGCCCTGCGGATGCAGGGTGGCTGCCCCTCGGTCTGCTGATAGACCTCGGTGACGATCCGTGCCTGCTCGATGCTGACATAACGCGGCTCGTCCAACATTTTCTCCTTCAGAACGGAAATACGCTCGCTGCCGGGCAGCGACAAAATAGCGGAATGGTCCATAAAGCGTCTCCTCCGGGATTTGATAAAACCAATTTAGCACACGGCAGGGGCAAAGCACACTCACAGAAGCGGACGAAAGGTATACGATTATGAACAGCTGGCTGCGGCGGCACTTGACGCGGCGGCGGAAAGATGATAAAAAGGAGAAAAGCGCAAAACAGGAGGGCGAGCGGATGAATTACGAAGAAAAACTGCAGATCATTCAGGCCGGCTGCCCGAAACTGCGCTTCAGCGCGCAGTTCACCGACCAGAGCAGCCAGTGGAACTACAGCAGGCATGCGCACCCTTATCTTGAACTGCTGTATTTTACCGAGGGCGGCGGCGGGATTGATGTTTCCGGACAGCGGCTCTGCGCCGGGATTCTGGATACGATCGTCTATCCCGCGGGCTGGGAGCATCAGGAGCAGGCCAGCGCTGCCCGGAAGCGGGAGATCATCTGTCTGTGGATCGAGCTGCCGGAGCTGCAGCTGGAAAAACCGATCCAGATCCGGGATCATGATAATCTGTTCGGAAGGCTGTTTTCCTATCTCTACCGCGAGGCCAGCCGGCCGGATGCGTCGGAGTATGTGCTGGAATATGGCATGAAGCTTTTGCTGACGGAGCTTCTGCGCTGTGACGCGCATCAGACGGGGACACCGGAGCGGCTGCAGCTGGTGATGCAGTATCTGCAGGCCAACTACGCAAAGCCGATCACGCTTTCTCAGCTGGCCGCGCTGGAACATGTGAGCGTCTCCTATCTGTCACGGCAGTTCCGCCGGTATACGGGAAAGACCGTCATTACGTATCTCAACGAGCTGCGGGTACAGGCGGCGCAGGCGCTGCTGATTCAGACGGACGAGCCGGTCGAGACGATCGCGGAGCGGGCAGGCTTTGAGTCGCCCAAGTATTTCAGCCGGATCTTTCGTGCGAAGATGGGGATATCGCCGAAAAGCTACCGCGCGCAGATGCGAAAAATATAAATGGAAATGGCCGCAGAAACACTTCTGCGGCCATTTTGCCGGGTGTCAGTCTTTTGCTGCCGGGTATTCGTTGCAGAGAAGTCGGTAGGGCGGCTCGTCCTCCTCGATCTTCGGGAAACGGCCGACCGGCGGGTTGAAGCGGTTGTCGGTGTTGTCGTCGTTGCACTGACTGACCTCGCCGAGCAGGACGGGGCCGGAGCCGGGCTCGACGTTGAAGTCGTGGTACAGGTACTGCGGGATGTGAATGCTCTCGCCCGGGGTCAGACGGATCTGCGTGCCGGCCGGGACGGTATATGCCTTACCGTCGCAGTGGACAGTCACGTCGGAGACCTTGTCGATGGACTCATCGGGCAGGCTGTTGTAGACGCGGATGAGCACGTTGCCGCCGCCGCGGTTGATGATGTCCTCGGTCTTGTACCAGTGGAAATGGTTCGGGGAATACTGGCCCTTCCTTCATGTAGAGCAGCTTCTCGGCGTAGACCTTTGGATACTTGTCCGCCATCTTGCGGTTGCCGTTGCGGATGGTGATGAGTGAGAAGCCGACCTTGTCGAAATCACCGAGACCGTAGTCCGTGATGTCCCAGCCGAGCATGCAGTCGCGCACCTCGTCGTATTCGTGGCCCTTGGTCTGCCACTCCTCGGGCGTAAAATTGCAGAACGGCGGCAGATAGCAGTGCTCCTGCCGGCACATGGCCTCAAGCTCTTTGAGCGCTTTGTTGATCTCTGAACGTTTCGTGAGCGTCCTCCTTCTTGTCTTCTCTCTACAAAATAATGCACAGAATGCGGGAAAAGTCAAGTGGGGATTTCCATCAAAAAAGCCGCTCCCGGCCGGGGCGGCTTTTTTGATGGGAGAAACGCTTATTCTGCGACGCCGCACCAGTCGAGGATGGTGCCGGCGAGGATGCGGATGGAGTCGAGATAGTCCTGTACGCGGACCCATTCGTTGTTGGCGTGCATCTGCTCGGTGCTGCCCGGCCCGAAGATGACGGTCGGCGTGTCGCCGTACATGTTCATGTGGCGGATGTCTGCCGCGCCCTGACGGCCGCTGATGGTGGGCGCGCGGCCCATCTGGTCTTTAAACTGGCCGATCAGCTCCTGCACAATGGGGCTCTCAACGGGGATCTCGGAGGGCTCGGCAAAGTAGCCGGTGAAGATGACCTCGGGCGGATAGTCCTTGAACCAGGGATTCTGGGCGCTGACGCGCTCGGTGATGAAGCGGACGAAATCCGCCTTGACGGCCTTGGAATCCTCGCCCGGCACGGTCGCCATCGAGCCCTTGAGCACGCAGCTGTCGGGGAAGGCGCTGTTGTAGGTGCCGCTGTCGAACTGGCCGATGGCACAGGGGATGGAGCTCGGGATATCGGGATAGAGCGGATGCGAGATCTTACTCATGCGCAGCGCCTCGTACTCCTCCACAGCCTTGCAGACGAGATAGCCGAGGTCGATGCCGCTGACTCCCTCGCGGTGCTTCTGGATGCCGGCGGCCTTGCCCTTGACGTTGATGGTGAACCAGATCCGGCCGATCGAGCCGGGCTGGACACACATGCTGGAGGTCTCGCAGCAGATGCCGGCGTCGGCCTTGTAGCCCTTCATGACGCAGGCCAGCGTGCCGTTGCCCGTCAGCTCCTCGTCCATGACGTATTCCACGATCAGATCGCCCTTGAGCCGGATGCCGCAGGCCTGGATGGCGCGGATCGCCATCGTCATGGCGGCGGCACCGGATTTCATGTCGGAGGTGCCGCGGCCGTACATTTTGCCGTCCGCGATATCGGCCGACCAGGGGTCATGCTGCCAGTTGTCGAGCGAGCCCTCAGGGATAACGTCGATGTGGCCGTTGAACAGCAGCGACCGGCCGCCGCCCGCGCCCTTCAGCGTGCCGACGACATCCGGACGGCCCTCATAGGGCTGCGCGGGCGCGACATATGCAGGGTGCTTCTGCAGCTCCTCGAGAGACGGAACGAACGAGTCGACCGCCAGGCCCATTTCTGTCAGCGTTTTGGCCATAAATTCCTGGATCGGGCCTTCATTGCCGGTGACGCTGGGGATGCGGATCATCTGCTGGAGAAATTCGATCTGCTCCTGCTCATGACTTCTGAGCCAGGACATGACAGCTTCTTTTTTCATGGTTGCAAGCTCCTTTTCATCGAAAATACGCGAAGGGCGGCATGTATCATTGTCAGTATAGCAGGGCCGATTTTTGGTTTCATTGTCTGTTTCAAACAAAAACTAAATTTAACATTTGTATCTTTGGTACATCGAATTTTCTGATTCTTCCAGAGGCTTTCTGTTATAATAAGAAAAAACGGCGAAGCGCCGCAGAAAAGGACGGATCGCGTATGGATCTTCTGGTGCAGGACATCATCAAGCTCTATCCCCTCTCCCGGGCAAGGCTGCTTGCGGGAAAAAGCGGCCTGATGCGGACGGTCGCGTCCGCCAACATTCAGGAGGTGCCGAATGTCGAGCGCTGGCTGCGGCGCGGCGAGGTGCTGTTCACGGCCGGATATGCCTTCCGTGAGCTGGAGGATCTGGGCGCGTTCATGGAGCGCATCGAGCGCGCAGGCGTGTCGGCCGTCTTTGTCAAGCCCGGGCAGTATCTGCAGGCGGTCCCCCAGGAAATGATCGATGCGGCGGAACGGCTGAAGCTGCCGCTGTTCTCGCTGCCGGAGGATATCTCCTATATGAACTGCATCGTCCCGATCTTTGAGCAGCTGACGAACCGGCAGCTCATGCTCCTGCGCCGGACGGAAAGCATCTATGCCCAGCTCATGCAGACCATCGTCCGCCAGGAGGGACTCGACGGCATCTGCGAGACGCTCCACTCCGTGACCGGACAGGAGATTGTGATCCTCTCGGCCTCCGGCAAGCAGATCCTGGCCAAATGCGTCGGGCAGTACGGCGATGAGGATCTCGATGAGGACCAGCTGGAGTTCATCCGCTATTTCTTTGAGCAGAGCGCCGGGCAGCGGCGGCTGCGGGAGCTGAAGCCGAACCAGTGCGGCAATCTGATCCTCGGCGAGCGGCACGCGCTCTGCGTGCCCATCTACGCGCAGACGGAGAAGATCGCCTACCTGCTGCTCAGCTGCACGCAGTGGCATATCCCGGATATGGACGTGATCGCGTTCGAGCACGCAAGCTCACTGATCGCCATCGAGCTTCTGAAGGAGCGTGCGCTCGTCGATAAGGAGCAGAAGGTCCGCGAAAAGCTGCTCGAAGACGTGTTCATGAAGCGCTACGCGGACGAGCAGATGCTCTACCGCCGCGGTTTCTCGCTCGGCATCGACCTCAAGAAGCCCTACGCCGTCTTTACGATCGACCCGGATGAGTTCGAGCATTTCGTCCGCAGCGAGATGCGGGCCTCCACAGAAGCGGAGGTCCAGACCATCAAGGACGGCATCCAGAGCATCATCTATGCCGAGATGACCGCCTGGCCGCATCCGACGCTGCTGATGAACAGCAGCGTGCGCGTCTACGGTCTCGTCACGATCCGACACACGGAGGATAAGGCCGCGCTGCAGCGCGTGCTCGGAAGCATTGTGCGGCGGCTGGCGAATTTCTGTCCGAAGCTGCGCTTTCAGATCGGTATCAGCCAGGTCAAATCCGCGGTGCAGGACGCGCCCTCGGCCCAGCAGGAGGCAGCGCTCGCGGCTTCCTGCGCGAAGCTGCCGCAGTTTGAAAAGGAAGACGGCATCGTCTTCTTCGAAAATCTCGGCGCGCTGCGCTTTTTGAACGAACTGAAGGATTCCTCCGCCATGCAGAGCTATTACGAGGAGCACATGAAGGCCCTGATCGACTATGACCGCGAGCACAATACGGAGCTCGTCAATACGCTCGAGTGCTATTTTCGCTGCAACCGCAATCTGCGCGTGACCGCCGAGACGCTCTTCATCCATAAAAACTCCGCCATCTACCGCATCCGCAAGATCGAATCGCTGACCGGCAGCAGTATCTCCGCCGGCGCCGACGCCTTCGACCTGCAGATGTGCCTGCTGCTCAAGACGCTTTTCCCTGCCGATCATGCATAAGACCGCGGCGGTTTTTCTCCGCCTTTTTATGCAGGTAGTCGGGCCGAACTTTCAAAATCTGTGCGCTTGAAACAAATTATTTGCCGCAATCTTATATTGCTGAAACAATGACGCCGAAAAAGGCCGGTGCTATAATTTTTAGCGTAAGATGTTCACGTGCAGCTGCGAGAACAACACAGAAACACCGGAAGACCCGAATCTACTCTACAGAGTCCGCCCGCGGCTTTTGCGGGCAGACCGGAAAGGCGGCATTTATGGCCAATTTATCTGTCAATTACTGCGGCGTCAACTACCGCAATCCTCTGGTTCTCGCATCGGCCACGCCCGGCTGGGACGGTGAAGCCATGCGTCTGGCCGGCGAAGCCGGGATCGGCGGCGTCATCCCCAAGACCATCGGACCCAAGCAGGACTGGGCGGATCATCCGCGCAACGGCAGAATGTTCCTGCATCGCTACAACGGCAAGCCCATCGGCCAGGTCAACATGGAGCTGTTCTCCACCATGACCCGCGACGTGTGGATCGACCGTGAGCTCGAGATCGCCAAGAAGAGCGGCGCGACCATGCACATCAGCATCCTCGCCATGCCCGATCCCGACGATACGGCCCGTCTGGTCGAGGATATCCAGAACACCGGCATGGTCGACCTGTTTGAGCTGAACGTCTCCTGTCCCATGCCTGCATCCACCGTCGGTATGCACATCGGCAAGAACCCGTCTTTGCTGAAGCGGCAGATCGAGGCCGGCAAGTCCGTCGCCAAGGTCCCGTTCACGGTCAAGCTGACCCCGAACGACTGCGATCTCGTCGAGGTCGCCACCGTCGCCAAGGAGGCCGGCGCAGACGGCCTGACCATCAGCAACTCCATCCGTTCCTTCGCCGGCGTCGATATCGAGACCGGCCATCCCTACCTGCGCAGCTACGGCGGCTATACCGGCCCGGCCATCCGCCCGATCATCATGCGCAAGCTCTCTGAAGTCGCCCGCAACGTGGACATCCCGCTGTCCGGCGTCGGCGGCGTCGGAAGCTACCGCGATGTGGTGGAGTATATCATGCTCGGCGCAACGACGGTGCAGCTCTGCACGGCCGTCATGTGGAACGGCTACGGCCAGATCACCAAGATCCTGAAGGATCTCGACGCCTGGATGGACCAGAAGGGCTATAAGTCCTTCGACGAGATCCGCGGCATCGCGCTTAAGGATATCACCACCGTCGAGAAGCTGGCGGAAATGCCGCCGCTGTTTGCCGAGATCGACGCGGACAAGTGCACAGGCTGCGGCCTCTGCAAGCGTTCGTGCTTCTATCGCGCGATCGAAAAGCAGGGCGACGTCTGCGCCGCCGACAAGAGCAAGTGCGACGGCTGCGGCCTCTGCGCCCAGCTCTGCCCGGCCAAGGCGATCACGCTGAGATAAGACATTGACACAGCATGGCACAGGCAGGCAGCTGCCTGCGCCATACTGTGCGATTTTCATATATGGAAACCATCGATATCAGACGAAAGAAAGACATGGAGGAAGACGTACTATGAAGAAAGTCCTTGCATTGCTGCTTGCATGTATCATGCTGACGGCCGTTCTGACCGGCTGCGGAAATAAGAGAGCATCGACAGAAACCGCCGCACAGCCGACCACGGCTGAGCAGACGGACGCCACCGCTTCTGACGGTGCGACCTATACGCTGAAGCTTGCACACGACGCCAACACGACCTCTGCCTACCAGCTCTCTGCGCTGGAGCTCAAGCGGATGATCGAAGAGAAGTCCGACGGCCGCATCAAGGTCGAGGTCTATCCGGCCCAGCAGCTCGGCTCTGCGCAGGAAATGATCGAAGGCATGCAGATGGGCACCATCGAGGCAACGCTCCTGCCGACGGCGAAATTCGGCGGCTTCGACCAGACCATGAACATTCTGGACATGCCCTTCCTGTTCCCGGATGAGGATACGCTGTATGAGATCATGAACGGAGAGCTCGGCGAGCAGGTCATGGCTGGTCTTCCCGATATCGGCATCCGCGGCTGCGCGTTCTACGGCAACGGCTTCAAGGCCATCACGAACAACATTCACCCGATCGAAAGCCCGGATGATCTCAAGGGCCTGAAGATCCGCACCATGGAAGCGCCGCTCATCATGTCGACCTATTCCGCCTGGGGCGCGAACCCGGTCCCCGTTGATTTCAGCGAGCTCTATTCCTCCCTGCAGCAGAATGTCGTCGACGGCCAGGAAAACTCGTATCTGACCATCTCGGATATGCGTTTCTACGAGGTCCAGAAGTACATGACCATCAGCAAGCACGCGTACCTCTCCTATGTTCTGACCTTCTCCGACGCGTTTTTGAATGGTCTGCCCGAAGATCTGGAGCAGATCGTGATGGACTGCGGCAAGGAATGCGTCCAGTATCACCGCGACCAGATGGCCGAGCTGAACCAGGGCTACTACGACAACATTGCCGCGAGCGGCATTGCCATCAATACCCTGACGGATGAGCAGCGCGAGGCGTTCAAGGACGCGTCCGCGTCTGTCTACGATGAATACAGGGACAAGATCGGCGGCGATCTGCTCGATGCAGTCGTTGCGGCCTGCGCAAAGTAAAGCGCCTGTGCGCTCGGAGGTTCTATGCTGAATAAAATCGATAAGGTGCTTACGCATGTTGAAAACGCGATCACAGGCTCTTTGTTTATCGCGTCGCTTCTGGTGCTCGGCTGGAACATCATCATGCGGAAGGTCTTCCATAACGCAAGTACCTGGGCGGAAGAAGCGATCCGCTATGCGATCATCTGGGTCACCTTTGTGGGCTCCAGCCAGTGCGCCAAGTCCGGCAACCACGTCGGCATCGACATTCTGGTCGAGGCGCTGCCCAAGGGCTGCAGAAAGTATGTCTATGCGTTCTCGTCGCTGCTGGCCTGCGGCTTCTGCGTGTTCTGCGCGTGGTACGGCTGGTCTCTGACCGACATGGTCATCACGAATAACCGCGTCAGCGCCGCTATGGAAATGCCCATGTGGATTCTGTATATCTCGATCCCCATTGGCTTCGGCCTGACGGCCATCCGCTTCCTGATCGACGCGATCCAGAAGCTCCGGCAGGACGAAAAGCCGGCGATCGACAAGACGGATGACGGCGAGATCGACATCAGTATGATGTGAGGGAGGAAAACAGATGATTGCAACATTATTCATTGCGCTTTTTGTGCTGCTGTTTCTGGGAACTCCCGTCTTTGTCGCCCTCGGTCTGTCTGCAGTCCTCGCGCTGGTCGGTTTTTCCGACCTTCCGCTGATGGGTGTTGCCCAGCGTCTGATCAACGGTGTGGATAAATTCTCGCTGCTGGCGGTCCCGTTCTTCATTTTCGCGGCGAACGTCATGAAAAACGGCGGTATCGCCAAGCGGATCATGAACTGGGCTAAGACCATGGTCGGCAGCTCGCGCGGCAGTCTGGCGGTCACGACGGAGGTCTCCTGCATGTTCTTCGGCGCGGTCTCCGGCTCGTCTCCGGCGACGGTCGTTGCGATGGGCAGCATGATGTATCCGGAGCTGATCAAGGAAAAATACCCGAAGCGGTTTTCACTGGGCCTAATCACGGCGGCCGGTTCTGTCGCCATTCTGATCCCTCCGTCGATCAACATGATCGTCTACGGCACGGTCACAGGCGCGTCGGTCGGTGCGCTGTTCATGGGCGGCATCGGCGCCGGCCTGATCTATGGCCTGGCCTATATCGTCTACTGTCTCTGGTACGCCAAGAAATATAATATCCCCAAGGGCAAAAAGAGCACCGGCCGGGAAAAATGGGCAGCCACGAAGGATGCGGCCTGGGCGCTCGGCGTTCCGGTCATCATCATGGGCGGCATTTACTCCGGTGTCTGTACGCCGACGGAAGCTTCCGGTGTGTCGGCTCTGTACGCGATCATCATCAGCATGCTCGTCTACCGCGAGATGGACCTGAAACAGCTTTGGAAGACCTGCATCGACTCGGTCAAGGCCTGCGCACAGGTCATGGTCATGCTGGCGACGGCGTCGATCTTCAGCTGGGTCCTGACGGTCGGTCAGGTGCCGCAGACGGTCGCAACGCTCATCGCCGAGGCGAATTTCTCTCCGTTTATGTTCCTGATGATGGTCAACGTCCTGTTCCTGATTGCAGGCATGTTCATTGACGGCTCGTCCGCCACGATCATTCTGGCGCCGCTGCTCTATCCGGTCGCGGAATCACTGGGCATCGATCTGGTGCATTTCGGCGTCATGATGGTCGCAAACATTGCCATCGGCATGTTCTCGCCGCCCTTCGGCCTCAACCTGTTTGTCGCGCAGCCGGTCACGGGCGCAAAGATGAAGGATATCATCGTCGGCGTGTTCCCGTATCTGGTGATCAGCCTGATCGCATTGATCGTGATTACCTACGTCCCGCAGATCACGCTCTTTATCCCGCGGCTCGTCTATGGCGGCTGACATTGGAGCATAAAAGATTCCCAATCCCTTTCCATCGGCGGCACTGGCCCTATCGGCCAGTGCCGCTGCCCTTTTTCTTTCCGCTGCAGCGGACATGGCCCCGCAGTCTCGGCTTCGCCGGGCCAGTCCTCTTTACACGAGGAAGCCTTTGACCCCTGCAAATGAAGTCCGCACATAAGAGAAAAATATGGCCGCCGGAGATAACCGGCAGCTGCAGAGGCCAACATTGCCGCCCCGGCTTCGCCGAGCCGCCTCCCAGAAAGAGGGCAGCTTCAACCCCGCACGGATAGGAAACAAAAACCCCGCCGGAGCTCTGGGGCTCCGGCAGGGTTGTTTTTTTGGGGGGGATCAGCGGCTCTTGCGGCCGCTGAAGTGGATAACGAGGCCGATAACGAAGCCGAGGCAGGCGGGGAGGAGCCAGCCGAGGTTCAGGTCGAACAGCGGCAGGTACTGCCGGGCAAAGGCGACCAGCCGGTCGAGATGCAGCGAACTCTGCACGCCTGCGGGCAGCGTCTTCATGAAATCGAAGATCGCGGCGGCCCAGGTGAAGGCCATGACGGAGATATAGACGGCCTTGTCATGGTGGAAGAACTTGCCGATGAAGGCCAGGATGATCAGCGCGATCGCAGGCGGGTAGATGAGCATGAGCACGGGGATGGAATACTCGATGATGGCGCTCAGACCCACATTGGAGACCGCGAAGGAGAACAGCGTAAAGAGGATGGCCCAGGCCTTGTAGGAGAGCTTGCCGTGCGTCATCTTGACAAAGGTCTCGGAGCAGGAGGTCACGAGGCCGATGGAGGTCTTGAGGCAGGCGAAGGTGATGGTGACGGCGAGAATGATCTGGCCGACGCCGCCGAAGTAATGGCCCGCGATCTGCGTCAGGGCGATGCCGCCGTTGTCGGAGATCTCAAACAGCCCGCGCGACTGCGTGCCCATGAGGATGGTCACGATGTAGATGACGGCCATCAGGATGCCCGTCAGCGCACCGGAACCCAGCACGTCGACGGCGACAGCGTCGTCATTGTCCACGCCCATGCGGCGGATGACGTCGACGACCACGATGCCGAAGGCCAGACCGGCGATGGCGTCCATGGTGCCGTAGCCCTCAATAAAGGAGGAAAAGAAGGAACTGGTCCCGGTCGCGTAAGCCTCCACGGGCTCGACCGCGGCGATCGAGGCGCCGGGGTTGGTGAGCGCGGCGATCACGAGCACGGCGAGGAAGAGAAGGAAGATGGGGTTGATGATCTTGCCGATCCAGACCGTGATCTTGCCGGGGCGGAGCGAGAAGAACAGGACGAACGCGAAGAAAATGGCCGAGAAAATGAGCAGCGCAAGCCACTCTTTGGACGGGTCGAGCAGCATGGGCGCCACGCCGGTCGTGAAAGAGACGGTCGCGCATCTGGGGATGGCGAACAGCGGGCCGATGGTCAGATACAGAAGACAGGTGAAGAAAATGCCGTAGCCCTTGCCGACCTTGCTTGAGAGCGTCTGCAGCCCATCGGAGTGCGTGATGCCGATGGCGGCCACGCCGAAGATGGGGATGCCGACGGCAGTGACGATAAAGCCGATGATGGCGGGGATGACGTTCCGGCCCGCCAGCTGGCCGAGATGGACGGGGAAGATCAGGTTGCCGGCGCCGAAGAACATACCGAACAGCGTCCCGGCCACCAGAATTTTTTGCCGCATGGTCAATTTTTTCACAGTCATAGCGATCAGCTCCTTTATTTATGAACTGATTATAAAGGATATACTTGCAAAAGTGAAACGCGGGATTATAATAGTTATATGACGATTCGTAATACCATCTGTCATACCCCATCCGGAAGGAGCCAACTATGGACAGCAAAAAACTGGAAATCCTGATGACCGCCGTCGACCTCGGCAGCTTTTCCAAGGCGTCGGAGGTGGTCGGCTATACGCAGTCGGGCCTGACGCACCTGGTCGACAGTCTCGAGCGCGAGATCGGCCTGACGCTCGTGCAGCGCGACCACAGCGGTATCGCCCTGACCGAGGAAGGAGAGGCCCTGATGCCTGCCATCCGGGAATTTCTGCGCGCGAACGCGAAGCTGGAGAACCGCATCGCCGCCATCACGGAAAAATCGACCCGGACCATCCGCGTCGCGGCCTACGCGAGCATCGCCATGCGCTGGATGCCGGAGATCCTGTACCGCTTCCGCCGCGTCTGCCCGCATATCGACGTGGACCTGCGGACGGTCGACCATGAGCTCGAGCCGTTTGAGCTGCTGGAAAAATGGCAGACGGACGTGATCTTCGCCGCCCGCCAGAGCGGCTTTGCCTGTGACTGGACGCCGCTGCATGACGACGAGATGTACGCCATCCTCCCCGCGGACTATCCGACAAACGGGCAGGACTTTTTCCCCATCGAGGCCTTTGCGGGCAAGGAATTTCTGATGCCCTACGGCCGGTTCGATATCGACGTCGGCGCGGCGTTCCGGAAATACGGCGTCGAGCCCATCATCCGCCCCTGCTATGTGGACGACGAGACCGTCATCCGCATGGTCGGTAAAGGGCTCGGCATCTCGATGATGGCGGAGATGATGATCCGCGGCAAGCTCACGGGCGTCAAGACCCTGCCGGTCCGCCCCTGCGTCAGCCGCGAGCTCGGCATGGGCCTGCATCCCCGCGAGCAGCTCCCCCCCGGCATCTCCCGCCTCCGCGAATGCGTGCTGGAGTATATCGGGGAGCTGTGAAAGAGAAATCAGGTTGGCGACTGCAAAAGGAAACCAGGCGTAACGCCTGCGGCCATTCGCGGAGGCATATTTTTCGATCGCAGTCGTGCTGTCGGGGGACTTCCACACGGCAAAAACTTTGCGCCATCTAAATTGGTGATCAAATGAGGCATAGCAAAGGCGGGAGCATCTCAAATGGTGCTCCCGCCTGCCTCTATAAAATAAGAGCATGAAGCAAATTGCATTAGATCCGCTCTCCATTGCTGCAAATGCTGGCCAAACCACCAAGAAATATAAAAATACCATTTAGGATCGGCAGCTGCGATATCGTGATATAAATATATTTAGTTCCGTCATAGGCAGGGCTCCTTTCTAAGTTTTATTATAAGAAAAAGTGGCCAAAAGTCACGCAAAGAATTCCTTTGCGCTGACAAAAGCGTCTCGATATGCAACAGGAAAGGCAAAAAGCAAGGGTAGGCATGAACCTCGCCCTTGCTTTTTCAAGCAATGTTCTCAATAGAACTGACAGATCCGACCACATTCCACGCTTAGGTCATATAGCTCGGATCATCATTGTTACACTGAATCGTGCTGCTTCGTTTTGCGTGTTTCGAATCGGTTTTTTACAAGGTTTGAACAAGTAACACGAAGTGTACTTCGTGGAAGTACACTTCGTTTCGACATAAAATCTCCATAGAATTTATAACCTATGGAGGTCCTCAGAATGAAACCATACCCGGCGCTGCTCGCAGAGCTTCTTTCCCGGGAGCTTTCTTCTCTGCGGCGGCAGAAGGCGCTGACGCAGGAAGCTATGGCAGAGCAGCTTCGCATTTCCAGTCGTGCATACAGCGATCTGGAACGCGGAAAATACACCGCTTCTGCCCCGACCCTGATGTTTCTCTTTTCCATGCTGGATGCGGAAGCGCAGAGTGATCTGGTCCGGCAGTTTATGAAACGTGTTCAGGTGCTGGAGGGGACGGATGCAGCATGAATGCCGTAACGGACATCGTCGAAGTCTATGATCTGTTGTACCGCCTCGGTTTCTCCGCGACCAACACCGCTTTCTTCCATCTCTCCTACGCGGTCTATCTCGCCGCGCTCAACCCGCACTGGCTGGTGAAGCCATCGCAGCGGCTTTATCCGGAAGTGGCGGACCAGTACAACGCAAACCCGCTCCAGGTCGTCCGAAGCATCGATGGGTTCGCCTGCGCTTCCTGGCATAAAAACGCCGTCCTCCTGCGCAGCCTCACCTACCGCCCGCTGACGGCCGCCCCCACGTCCACCCAATTCCTGCGGATCCTCGTGCACTACATCCGGAAAAGATCGTAAACAGCACCTGACAGCGAAGGTCCCAGCGGACAGCAGAGGCTGTAATTTTGCTCTTTTCTCAAAACACGGTTCGTTTCCCGCTATTACAGTCTATCATAAATAAAAACCGACAAGTTTCAAAGAAACTTGTCGGTTTTTGGTCCGAGTGACTGGATTCGAACCAGCGGCCTCTTGAACCCCATTCAAGCGCGATACCAAACTTCGCCACACCCGGATAGCTATTGAATTAGCTTATGTATCATAGCATATCCAGTCTGGTTTTGCAAGAGGTTTTTTATTTTTTTCGCTGGTTTGCCGTCAGGCCAGCAGCTCGGCGGCTGCGGCCGCGAGGGAATCGAGCTGGCGGGTGGCTTCTTCTACGGTAGGCTTGACCGCGCTGAGGTAGGCTTTGATCTTCGGCTCAGTGCCGGAGGGGCGGATGATGAGCTTCGCGCCGCCGGGCAGGCGGTATTCGAGCACGTTGGCCTTCGGCAGGCCGGTGCCGTCCTGCTCGTAATCCGTAAAGCCCTCGACCGGCAGGCCCGCGACGCTCTGCAGCGGGTGTGTGCGCAGGCCGGACATCAGCGACGCCATCTTCTCCATGCCGGTCTCGCCGGCGAAGGTGAAGCTCTTCTGCGCGTTGCAGAAGCAGCCGAACTCGGCATAGAGCGCGTCGATCGCGTCGCCGAGCGTCATGCCCTTCTTCGCGTACCAGGCCGCGGCCTCGCAGATGAGCAGCACGGCGTTGACCGCGTCCTTATCGCGCACGTGCGGGCCGGAGAGGTAGCCGTAGCTCTCTTCAAAGCCGAAGATATAGCGCTCGGGATGACCACCCGCCTCCAGCAGGGCGATCTGCTCGCCGATATACTTGAAGCCCGTCAGCACGCGGCGCAGTTCCACGCCGTATTTGTTGGCGACGGCCGTGACCATGTCGGTCGAGACGATCGTCGTGACGGCGACGGGGTTTTCCGGCATCGTGCCGTTGGCGATGCGGCTGCGGCAGATGAAATCCAGCAGGATGACGCCCATCTCGTTGCCGGAGATGAGGCGGTAGCCGCCCTTGCCGTCGGGCACGGCGGTGCCGCAGCGGTCGCAGTCCGGGTCGGTGCCGATGAGGATGTCGGGGTGCACACGGTCGCAGTACTGCAGTCCGAGCTCCATCGCCTGGCGGATCTCGGGGTTCGGGTACGGGCAGGTCGGGAAATGGCCGTCCGGCTGCTCCTGCTCCTTGACGATGGTCATGTTCCGGATGCCGAGCTTCTGCGTGAGCTTTCTGACGCATTCGAGTCCCGCGCCGTTTAGCGGCGTATAGACGAGCTTCAGATCCGCAATGCCGTCGCCGCTGCCGACGCGCTGGGCATAGACGGCGTCTACGAACGCGTCCAGCACCTCGTCCGGGATATACCGGATGCGGCCGGCGGCGAGCGCGGCGTCAAAGTCCTCTGTTCTTGCGGCCGTGAAATAGTCCATCTGCTCCAGCAGCGCGACCACGCGCTTGGCGGCCTCGGGCGTCATCTGGCAGCCGTCGGAACCATAGACCTTGTAGCCGTTGTAGGCCGCGGGGTTGTGGCTGGCCGTCACGCAGATGCCAAGGCCGCAGTGCAAATGCCGCACGGCGAAGCTCAGCGCTGGGACCGGCTCGAGCCGGGGATAGAGATACGCCGTGATGCCGTTGGCAGCGAAGACCGCTGCAGCCTCCCGGGCGAAAACGTCACTCTTGATGCGGCTGTCATGGCCGATGGCGACGGTCTTCGGCAGGTCCGTCTCGTTGAGATAGTCGGCGACTGCCTGCGTCGCGCGGCGGATGACGTAGATATTCATCCGGTTCGTGCCCGCGCCCAGAACGCCGCGCAGACCGGCCGTGCCGAACTCCAGATCGCGGTAAAAGGCGTCAGTGATCTTGTCCGCGTCGTTCTGCATGGCGGCAAGCTCCTGCCGCAGCTCCGGGTCCAGCGTCTTCTGCGCACACCAGTGCTGATATCGTTGTTCCGCAAGTTCCATATCTGCATTCCTCCCGCAAATTGCTTTTTTGTATTATAGCATAGCCTGTACATTGTGGCAACCGGCAGAAAACGCGCAGACGGCTGCCTGCGCGTTTTGGTTCGTTATGCGTAGCTCAGTTCTTCGCCGATCTGATCCGGCATGCTGCCGCCCGCTTCGATCAGGGGCAGGTACCAGTCGTCGTAGTAATACGGCAGGAGCGATTCGTCCGCAGCGCGCACATCCTCCCAGTCCATGCCCCAGGGGCGCAGATAGATCGTATAGACGAAGGAGCTGCCGCTGCCCTCTGGGTCGGTATAGACACCGGAAATGCAGATCATGTCGTGATACGGCATGGATTCGGGCGCAGCCGCGTCGATATACCATGCGTCCGCACCGGTCAGCGGGCAGTTCAGGAAGCTGCCGTCTGTCGAGACGAGCCGTCCGCTCGTCGTGAGATCGGCCTCCGCCTGCACGCTTGCCTGGGCGATGTACTCCCCTGCCTCGCAGGAATCATCCCAGAGGGTGAGCGTTCCGCTGCCGTCCTCGCCGAGGTCGATGTGGGCGCAGGCATCCCACCAGCCGCCCTCGCTGAGCGCGTAGTCGCCGGTGCCGGACTCGATGATCCACCAGCCGTACCAGTCGCCGTTCCAGAATTCGTTCTGTGAAGCGGTATGCAGCGACGGATCCACCGGCTCCGTCTGCATTTCATAGGGCGCAAAGAGCCTTCTGCCGATCAGCCACCACAGGACAGCCAGCAGCACCAGCACGCCCGCAACGATCCCGATGATGAGCGGCGCTTTGGAGCGCTTTTTCGCCGTCTTCGGCTGCGGCGCGGGATACGGAGCCTCCGGCGGAGGCGGGAAGCCGTCCGCGCGCTGCGGCTGCGGCGCGGCGGGCCGGGTCTGCGCCGCGGGCTGCGGCTGGGGCGGCTGCTGCTCAAGCGCGGCGCCGCATTCGGTGCAGAACTTCGCGCCCTGCTCTACCTCGCTGCCGCAATAGGGACAAAAAGCCATATTCGTTCTCCTTTCCTTCGCCGCCCCCCGCAAAGGGCTGCGGCGCAGTCCGTGATCTTCCATCTTTATTCTACGGGGACGCGCCCCGGTTTGTCAATCGCCGCCTTCGCGCAGCAGTGCCCAGCCCTCGCCGAACGAATCCGGCATCTGCGCCGTGCCCTGCGCCAGAAGCCGCGCGTACCAGCTGTCGTAGCCCGGCGGCATCATATCCTCATACCAGCAGCCGCTCACATCCCCGGTCCGCACGTCGGACCAGTCCACGCCCCACGGCCGCAAATACAGCCGGATCCGGAACCAGCTGTCCGACGCCGGGTCGCCCGCAAGGGCGCTGAGGCAGATCATCTGCGGGAAATTCCGCACGTCCGTCCGTGCCGGGTCGCAGCTCCAGCCGTCTTTCTGCAGCGTTTCGTCCCAGAACTTCCCGCTTTTCAGCGCCAGACTGCCGGACGGGCCCTCGCCCTTGGCGAAGCGGATCTTCATCTTGCCGATGCGCTCGCCCGCGGCCGTCTCGGTATCCCAGACCTCGATGCTCCCGGCGTCCTCCGTCCGCGTGATGCGGGCGCAGGCGGCCCAGGCGCTGTCCTTGAACTCGTCATAGTCGCTGCCCGCGTCGACGATCGCGTACCAGCCGTACCAGTCGCCGGGCCAGCTGATCGCATCCGGCTCGGGCGATTCTTCCGCGGCCGGTCCGGCTTCTTCCGGCTGCGCGGGTTCCTGCGCCGGTGCGGCGCTTTGGCGGAAGCTCAGGCGGATGTCCGCGCCGAACAGGTCTGTCTCGATCCGCCCGTTTTCCAGCGTTCCGCGGCAGGTCTCGCGGCCGGAGGTCAGCGTGAGCGCCGTCCCGTCCAGCTGCCAGCGAAATTCCGCCTCGTCGCCGCCGAGGCAGAGCGTCCCGCGCCCGTCCTCCCGCAGCTCCAGATAGCTCTCGCCGCTGTAGACCTCGTCCATCGGCGTCCGTTCGCCGCCGTAGATGCAGACCGACTCGCCGAAGTATCGTCCGGCAGCTGCAGCCGGGACAGCCGAGCCCTGCGCGCGGCACGCGCACAACAGCACGCAGAGCGCCGCCAGCAGCATCCATCCTGCATTCCGCTTCATCCCGGCCCTCCTTCGCCGCCTTTCGGCCGCATCCCTGTTTTTTCCTCTGTTTTCAGTATAACGCATCCGCCCCTGCCGCGCAAGCATAAAGTCTTTGCCGCTCAGAGTCGTCTTTTTCAAACGGCTATTGACGAACACGGCGAGGCTGTGTATAATGGGCTTACTACTTAGGAATACTAAATAGCAAAACTAAGGTAAGGAGGATGCGTATGGAGGACCGATATGTACAGCAATTCAAAAAAGGCTCTCTGGAGATGATCCTCCTGTCCCTGATCGGGCGCAAGGAGACCTACGGCTATGAACTGATCGCCGCACTCAACGCCAGCGCATCCGTGCTGGGCTATGCAAAAGAAGGGACGATCTACCCCATCCTGTACCGCCTGCAGGAGGGCGGGCTGATCCGGTGCCGTCTGGCTCCGGCGGCGGCAAACGGGGGCGCAAAAAAATATTACTCCCTCACGCCCCGGGGCAAGGAAGTATTGCAGGAATTGATCGAGTTCTGGGCAAGCTACGCGGACTGCGTCAACGCCTTTCTCGCCGCTTATCAGCAAACGGAGGAAGCCAAATGAAAAAACAGTACATCCGGCAGGTCAGAAAGGACCTGCATATCCCCCGCAGCGCGAAGACCGAGGTCGTGCGGGATCTGCAGGAGATCTTCGCCTCCGCCGCGGAGCACGGAGAAAGCGAGCAGCAGGTCGCGGAACGGCTGGGGACGCCGCGGGAATTTGCCGACCGGACTGCGGAGCAGTTTGGCTTCGATCCCGCCGCGCGCCGGAGGCGAAACCGGCTGATCCAAATCGCTATTTCTCTCGCCGCGGCTGCCGCCGCGTTCGCGCTCTATGCCGCCGCAGCCGCGCAGCGCGTGCCGCCCGGCGCGATCGGACAGGCGGACGCCATGACGAACATCCGGGTCGAAGGGGCCGGATTTGATGTGACCCTGCTTCTTCTCGCAGCCGGGATCCTCGCGGCCGCGTTTGCCATCCTCCAGCTCGTCTGGGCCGCCCACAGCGGCAGGAGGACGCCATGAAGAAGCTTGTTTTTGCCGCTGCGGCCCTTTTCCTGCTGTCTCTGGCGGCATGCTCCGATTCAGCCGCTCCCGCGCAGGCTGCCGGGAATGCGCAGACGGGCATCGTCATGCTGGACGCGGGGGTGTGGCCCGAAAACGACTATACGCAGGGGCTTCCTATCCCGCCCGGCCGCGTTGCGTGGGCGATGCTGGATCCCGGGCACGAAAGCTGCAGCATCAGTCTCACCGATCTCACCGAGAATGACTATCGCAGCTACCGTAAGCAGCTGGAACAGGCGGGCTTTACCGTGCTGGAAGAGACGTCGGAGGAAGTCCGCGGTCAGGCCTACGTTTCCATCGGCACGCTTCTGTCCGACGAGACCGTCAGCCTGAGCATGAGCTACATCCCCGGCAGCCTCACGCTCTATCTCCGCCCGCCGGTCTGACCTCTCCTTAAAAACAGCGCCTCCGTATGACCCAGGTCATACGGAGGCGTTTTCTTTGTTCAGCCCTCCGGGAGGGGCTCAAGCGTCCAGAATTCCGTGTGATGGGTGCTCTGCCCCGGCGCGAGTCTTGCGAGCACGCCGAGCGTTTCAAGCTCCATGACATCACGGTTCAGATACAGCTCCACGTTGCAGCCGTGGTCGGCGCACTGCGCGATCGGATGGACCTCACAGCTGACCGTCAGCCGCTGGCCGAGATTTTCCGCCGTGATCTTCCCCTTCGCCGTGTAGACGCCGAGCTTCAGACTCGTACCGCGCGCAGATCTCCTCCGGCCCGAACTGCAGCCGCTCATCCGCGAGCGACGTCTGGCCCCAGAGCGACGGGACGCGGCCGGGCGTATATTCCCCCGCCGTTCCACCACCGGGGAACGGGATCCGGGCCGTCCCGCCGCCGCAGAGCGTGCAGACGCCCCAGGCGGCCGCCTGTACGGTCTGCGGATTGCGGTTCGTCAGGATACGCCCCGCCCTCCCGGTCGTGCACCGATTCGCGCGCCGTCGTGCTCATCCCCGGCGCCGGGCTGCGGATGCCGCCCCCCGCCCTGCTGCAGGGCATCGCGGACTTTGCCGCGCAGCAGTGCGCGCAGCTGCACATCCTCACGCTGCAGCAGCTCATGGAGGATTTCCCCGCCAAGCTCACCGGCTGCATGCTGCTCGTCACCTTCGACGAGCTCGACCGCAGCAAGCTCGATCTGATCGCCTCCGCCTCCCCGGATATCCTGGTGCTGGACGGCAATTTCAGCCGCAAGCCGTTTTTCAACGTCCGCTGGGACTATGCCGCCGCGGCCTACCGCCTCGTGCGCTGGCTGACGCAGCTGGGCCACCGGAACTTTGTATATATTAATGAAGACTTCTCCCCCCGACAAGAACCTAATCGTCTTCAGCGGCTTCCAGCGGCAGATTTTGCAGATGCACCTGCCGCTCAACCCGGTGCAGCTCGTCATGGACTATATGAAAAAAACGCCGGACCTGCTCGGCGCGTACACGACGGCCGGCGCGGCCTGTGCCTGCTGGGCCGCGGCCAAGCGGGCGCTCGGCCGGGACGATATGATCATCGTCGGCACCGACTATACCGACGAGACGCTCGACCTTGTCGAGAGCGGCGAGGTGCAGGCCTTCGTGGCCCAGCCGCTGTACGAGGAAGCGCAGACGAGCGTGATCGCGCTCGATACCCTCCTGCGCGGCAACAGCTACCCCTTCTTCACCTCGCTCGACGCGCCGCTCGTCACCCGGGCCAATATGGACCGCTACCGCAAGCTCCTGCAGGATGTCAACAACTGGTACGCATAAAAAGATCCCCGAGGACAATGTCTTCGGGGATCTTTCTGTTCTTTGTTATCCCAGCAGGAGCCTCTGCAGCTCCTCCGGGGAGGCGGCGAGGAAGTCCGCGCCCGCGGCCGTCAGCTCCGCGCGGCTGCCGTAGCCGTACAGCACGCCGACGGTCTGCACGCCCGCCTGATGGCCGCCCAGAATGTCATATTCCCGGTCACCGGAGAGGACCGCGCGGGAAAGATCGTCCGTGCCGTTCTCCCGCAGGACCCGTCGCACGACATTGACCTTCTTCCCGGCCTCCGGATCCTCCGCGCTGCCGCCGCAGACGCCCGCAAAATACTGCAGCAGGTCAAAATGCGCCAGTACCTGCCGCGCCATGGTCTCGAGCTTCGAGGTCGCGACGTACATCCGCTTGCCCGCGCCCTGCAGCGCCTGCAGGCATTCCCGCACGCCGGGATACGGCTCGTTTTCCAGCCAGCCGGTCACGCGGTAGTATTCCCGGAACCGGTCGATGGCCGCGGAGATCTGTTCCTCCGGCAGATACTTGCCGAACGACTCCCACAGCGGCGGGCCGACAAAATAGCGCAGCTCCCGCTCGCTCAGGCCGTCAATGCCGAACGACTGCAGCGCGGTCTTCACCGCGTGCATGATGCCCGGCCCGGAGTCCGTCAGCGTTCCATCCAGATCAAACAAAAGAATATCCCAGCTCATCGCCCAGCCTCCCAAGTCTTTTGATGCGATTATACCGGCCCACGCGCCCTCCTGTCAATGCGCAGAGCGCACAAAAAGGCTCCCCTTCCATGGGAGCCGGCACGAAGCGCCTGCGAGGCGGCCCCTTCCGCCCCTACAGAACGCACCATCCATGGCTCCCCTTACAGGGGAGCTGGCAGCCGAAGGCTGACCGAGAGGTTGTATCAAATTTGCAGCGACCTCTCCGTCTCGGCTCCGCCGAGCCACCTCCCCTGGAAGGGGAGGCTTGGGATCTGCGCACCCCAAGGCTTCCCCTATGAGGGGAAGGCTGGGATGCCGCCAGCCGTGCAAAAAGGTGCAGACCAAATTTGTTGGCCTGCACCTCTTTTGCGGTTTGATTTTTACTCACTCGATCGCGATCGCCGTCGTCTTCGGCAGCTGTTTCGGGGCGCTCTTCGGGATAGAGAGCTGCAGGATGCCGTTTTCGAACTTTGCACGGATATCCTTCGGCTCCAGACCCTCGCCGACGTAGAAGCTGCGGCTCATCGAGCCCGCGTAGCGCTCCTGCCGGATGTAGCGGCCCTGCTTGTCGGTATCGTCCTTGTCGAGGCTCTTGGCGGCCTCGATGGTCAGATAGCCGTTGTTCAGCTCCACATTGACCTCTTCCTTCTTGAAGCCCGGCAGGTCGACATCCAGCTCATACGAGCCCTCGGTCTCCCGCACGTCGGTCTTCATAAGGTTCTTGCTGTGCTTGCCATAGAGCGGATCGCGGCCGCGCGGCAGCATCCTGTCCATATCAAACGGATCGTTCCAGAATTCATCAAACAGATTTTCACCAAAAATGCTGGGCACCATAAGTCATACCTCCATTCGTACTGCGCACCGGGAGCCAGCTCCCGGCGGGACTTGCGTACCCTTCATGTAACAACATTGTATTTTGTTCCCTCGGGACTTTCTTTCCGTCCCTCCCTCAGGAACAGCTTCAGTATAGCACCGGTTTTAGCAGTGTCAATAGGAGAGTGCCAAAATTCACAAAAGAAGCGAAATCTGTTCACAGTCTGATAAAAAATACAGGCGCCCGCACGGATGCGGACGCCTGTAACTGCTTTTTCCGTCAGATCATCTGGCACGAGACCTCCGCGTCGGGTGCGAGGATCCTCGCGTATTCGGCCAGCCGCTCCTGCATTGGGCGGAGCGCGGCGGGGTCCTGCCCCGGCACGCCGAAGACCGGATAGAACACATGGCGGCTGGTCTGCCGCGCGCAGGTCCGCGCGTCGGCGCCGGCGATCATGCTGAAGATGATGCCGCCCTCGTCGCGGGCGCAGAGATCGCCGGGATACGTATGGATCAGATCGCCGCGCAGCCCCGCAAACGGCTCCTTCGCCTGGGCCAGATACAGCTCAGCCGGGCCGAGCAGCTGCTCAACATCATGCGTCCCCGTCAGCACGTGCGTTTCCAGCTCAGCCAGAAACGGCACGGCGGTCACGGCATTGCTCTTGGGGAACTCCCGGCCCTTGAGCAGCACGGATTCAAACTGCATCATGACCGGAAAGGTCTTTTTGAACTTCCGGAAGAACCGGAAATACGGATTCTGGCCGAACACGTCCGCACGGACATAGTCCCTGTATCGCCCGCACAGCGCAGCGAGATGCTCGTCGACCATGGCATAAAAGCCCGCCTCGTCCCACCGGTCCTTGTCCGGATACCGGACCTCGACCCAGGCAAACGGGATCTGAGCCTCCTGCAGGGTCGGGCCCTTTGTGATCTGCAGCATATCAGCGCCTCCTGTCGTGTTTTTCCATATTATATCACACACGGCAGGGGCGCTGTCAAGCGGCCGCGGCCTTACTCCGCCAGCTTCTTGCCGAGGGCCTGGCAGGCGCTCAGCGCCTCGTCGTCCGGCGCTTCGCAGCAGGTCACGCTGTCAGCTGCCAGCCGGATGCCGGCAGAGGCGCAGTCCTCTTCCCACGTGCGCATCCACTCGCCGTCGCCCCAGCCATAGGAGCCGAACAGCGCGACAGCCTTGCCCGCGAGCGCGGACTTGATCCCGTCGAACATCGGTGCGAACTCCGTCTCCTCCAGCTCCTCCGCGCCCATGGCCGGGCAGCCGAGCGCGACGGCCTCCAGCGCCGCGACCGTATCCGCGGTCACGTCGGCCGACGTCAGGACGCTGCATTCCGCGCCTGCCTGCCGCATGCCCTCTGCAACTGCGTTTGCCATGGCCTCGGTGTTGCCCGTGCCGCTCCAATAGATCACTGCTGTTTTCTTCATAATCTGTCATCCTTTCTGGTCCCGGACGGCCGGTCTGCGGCCAGCCGGGTCTGCTTTATCGGTCTGCGACGGCCAGCTTGTCCACCCCGGAGCCGGACTGCCAGCGCTCGCAGTAAACCTGCGTACATTTTTTATATTTTGCAAACGTCTGCCGCGCCTGCCGCTCGTCGCCGTACACCTTCCAGACGCCGGTGCATTTGGCGTTCGCCGCGCGGTTTTCGATGAAGCCCTTCACGTCCTCCGGCGGGTAGCTGAGAAACAGGCCGACCTCGTGCGGAAATTCCGCCGAGCTGCGCATCCGCCGCACGAGCGCCGCCACGCAGCCGCCGCAGCTGCCGCAGGGATATCCGGCCCCGGCCAGCAGTTTGGCCGCCGCGTCGGAATCCAGATCCCGCTGCAAAGCCGCCGGGCGGTAGAGATACAAAAGAGCCTTTCCCTTCGTAAACCGCAGCGGCAGCAGGCACAGGCCGCGGGCCTGATAGCGCCGGTTGAACGCGCGGATCTCGGCGAGCAGCGCCGCCTTGTCCTCGCACGGGCAGGGAAAGAGGCTGCCGGTCTTGATCCCGGCGAGCGTCGGCGCGGCCTGCCGGATCACAAGCTCCTCTGACATCAGAATGCACCCTGCACGGCGTACTTATCCAAAATCCCGCGCAGCGCGGACAGGGAGCTCGTGTGGCAGCGCTCGATGATGGTGTTCTGCCCCTTCAGCTCGCTGAGCGCTCCCTGCACCATCTTGTGGGACATGGTATTGGTAAAAAAGATCATCAGATCGGGATTCCCCAGTTTGTTCCGAAGTCCGCCGGCGGGCTTCGTGAAGATCTTCGACTGACATTGATAGCTCTTGCAAAGGTCCTTATAGCGGCGTTCCATACATTCGTTGCCGCCCAAAATCACAACACTCATAAGCTCGTCCTTTCGGTTTGAATTTGGTTAGATGTCTCTAACTAACAGATAGACTTTGCCCCTGTCTTCCGGTCCGCCGGACCCCCGCGCAGCTTTGGCTGCAGGGTTGGGCTCTCCCCATTTCAGTTAGAGGTATTTAACCATCTGTCCGGATTATAGCACACCTTCCGCGCATACGCAAGCAGAAATTTCCCGGGAACGAAGAAAGTCCCGGCCCGGGGCAGCGCACTGCCCCGGGCCGGATCGTTTGACAGCATTTCAGCAGGTTTTTCGCCGCGCTCAGATCGCCTGCCCGTTTTTCAGCTGCAGCTGCAGCTTGTCGGCGATGAGCGCGATGAATTCCGAGTTGGTCGGCTTGCCCTTGGTATTCGAGACCGTGTAGCCGAAGAAGCGCTGCAGCGTCTCGAGATCGCCGCGGTCCCACGCGACCTCGATGGCGTGGCGGATCGCGCGCTCCACGCGTGAGGGCGTGGTGGCGAAGGTCTTGGCGACCTGCGGATAGAGCACCTTCGTGATGGCGTTGATGACGTCCATATCCTGCACGGCGATCATGATCGCCTCGCGCAGATACTGGTAGCCCTTGATATGCGCGGGCACGCCGATCTCATGGATGATCGAGGTGACCATGGCCTCGATATTGACCTCCTGCCGGCGCTGCGCCGACTGGCGGAGCTGGCCGTCGATCGCGGTCATCTCGTGGATGCGCTCGGCTACGGCGTCCAGCTCGCACGGCTTCGTCATAAAATACTGCACACCGAGCGACGCGGCCATCCCGGCCACATACTCCGTCATGAACCCCGTCAGCACCAGCGCTGCCGGCGGCTTGTCCATCTCCCGGGCGCGCTTGAGGACCGTGATGCCGTCCAGCTTCGACAGCATCAGATCCAGAACCAGCACATCCGGTTTTGCCGCGCGCATCAGCTCGACTGCGCGCTGACCGTCGGCGGCGGTACCGACGATCTCGTAGCCGGAAACCTGTTCCAGCCTCCGCTTGACGTGAGCGCAGAATTCCTCGTTCCCGTCTGCGATCAAAATTTTGACACGGTTTTCCATCTTAGACCTCTCCTCGTTATATGGTTTGTATCAGACACTGACTTTTTTATCGCTGCGACAACAATACTGTAACATATTCTGGAAATATTTTCAATTTATTTATTCTAGTTTTTTCCAGAATTTTTCGACAGATTTTGATTGCTTCCATTATGTCTGTGAAAAAACCGTTAAATTTCAAAGAAATTAAATAGATTCAATATTTTTATCTATATATAAAATGGATTCACATTCCATTTTCAATTATAGAACTCTATTTTCCGCCTTGTCAAGTATTTTCCTGTTTTTCTCCGTTTTGTCTTTTTCTTCCGCATGCATTTGTGCCAGGTGCACAAAAAACAGGATCTGCCGCGCAGGCAGACCCTGTTTTTTCGAAAATTTCCGTCTCAGCTGAGGTATTCGCGTTCCAGATCCCGCACCATCCGCACATAGCGGGCCTTGCAGCTCTCGTTGCGCCCGGCGAGCAGGTCCTGATAGCAGGGCGCAAGATATTCCTCGCGGATGCGCGCGTAGCTCGCGTGGCGGTCCGAGCAGGTGTTGATGCAGGTGACGATGCCGGGGGCGATGTTGTAGTATTCCCGGATCAGTGCCTCGCCGTCGGGCTGGGAACGGAGATACCCGTCGCGGAAGGCGCGGAAGGCCGTCAGCTCTTCGCAGTCGTCCGGCTTGCCGAGCTCCTGGCAGACGGCCGTCGTGATGAAGCACAGACCGAGGAACTTCTTGCGGAAGCCGCCGGAGATGGATTCATAGTCGCCCAGATAGAACGGGGACTTCGGATACCGCTCCACCCACTGCTTCTGCAGGATCGTGACGAATTCCTCGCTGATCGGCAGCTGCTGCTTGCGCACCATCGGCACGAAGAAGATCGCAAGGACGATCTTCTCGTCCTCCATGTCGCCCTTCTTCTGCCACCCGGCCTCCAGCTCGTCGAGCATGGCGGCGGCCGCGCGCCCGAGCAGCTGCGTCTGCCGCTCCGGCGCTACGCCGCGGGCCAGCTCCTGAATGACCGGCGCGCAGCCGGTCTCATAGGTCTCAAAGGCCTCGAAGAAGACGTCGCGCATGATCTTTTTCTGATAGCCGCCAAAGTTTTTGATGCACCAGCCGAGCCGGGAGACCGCACGGTCATAATACGCCGCCCGATCCTCGTCCGCCTCCTGCGCAGCCGGCGGCTCAGCCGCCAGCTGTTCCTTTGTCAGCCGCGCGCCGCAGTACATGCAGGAGAAGCTCGCAAGCTCTGCGGGGATGTGCAGCGTGTGCCCGCACTGCGGACACAGCCCGGTGATCATGTCTTCCATAGAAGCCACCTGCTTTCGTGAAGTTCCTTCTATTTTTTCATACTTTCGCGTTTCTGTCAAGTCCGGAAGCGACCGGGGCCGCCAGATACGGCGCACCTCCCATGCCTTCCCCTATGAGGGGAAGGTGGCACGGCGAAGCCGTGACGGATGAGGTGGGGGCAGTTTCGTCTACGCAGCGCTGTCCACCTCAGCAGTCAGCCTGCGGCCGACAGCTTCCCCTCGTAGGGGAAGGCATTGGGTGCCTGCAAATTCATAAAACTTCCCCGCAAAAAGGTGCAGCCTGACAAAATCAGACTGCACCTTCTATTTGTGGCAAATATTCTAAGGCAACCAGCTGCAAATTCGACACCCCCGTATCAGGCGGCGCGCAGCAGAACCTCGTAGGATGACCATCGGGTGGAACGACGCCTGAAACATTGGGACTTGCCTGAATTTAGAGGCAGGAAGCGCCAAACGGAACCCAGCGCCCCTTTTCTCCCCTATCTTTTCCGGCAAGACGGAAAAGATAAGGCCGTCGGAGACAACCGGCAGGCGCAAATCTGTGACAACCTCTCAGTCTCGGCTGCGCCGAGCCAGCTCCCCTGGAAGGGGAGCCTTGGGATCTCATGCTTCCCGGACGGGGATGGTGATCTCGGTGACGAATTTTTCGGTGTCGTTCGTCAGGCCGTAGTCGATCAGGGTGATCTCACGGGAGAAGCCGTCCGACGCGAGGAACATGCCGTCGTACTGCGAGAAATCCCCCGCCCGCAGATGCTCCTCCGAGACGCTGACGCCGATCTTGCCGAGGAAGATCAGCGCCTCGGTCTGCTCCCGCGCCAGCTGGATCGTCGGCAGCTCGAGTTGGCTGCAGTCGGTGATGCGCAGCGTCTGCCCCAGCCAGAACAGGCGGCAGGGGCATATCCAGCACACGCAGATGGAAAACAGCGAGCCTGCGGCGTTCGCCAGCCCCATCGGCAGCAGCGTCTGCGGAAACAGCCGGGACGTCAGGTACGCGCCGGGGATGCGGACGCAGACGATCGACAGAAAATTATGCAGAAACGACAGCCCGGACCGCCCGCAGGCGCAGAAATAGCCGCTGAAGCTGAACTGCACCCCGGCAAAGAAGCTGTCCCAGATGTACCCGCGCAGATACTGCCCCCCGGCCAGCACCGCCGCCTGGTCCGGCGTGAACAGGCCCACCAGCGCCTCGGCAAGAAACTGCACCGCAACGACCGTGACCGCTCCAAACCCGCAGGCCAGGCCGATGGCCCAGAACAGGGTCTGCTTCGCCCGCTCCGGCTTTCCAGCGCCGAGATTCTGCGCGCCCAGCGCGGAGACCGCCGACAGCATCGACGACGGGACGAGGAACAGAAAGCCGATGATCTTCTCCACGATCCCGACGGCCGCGGCGTCGGTCAGCCCGCGGCGGTTGGCGATGACGGTGATCACGATGAAGGAGATCTGGATAAACCCGTCCTGCACGGAGATGGGGACGCCAATCTTCAAGATCGCGTCCATCACCGGCTTCTGCGGGCGCAGGTCCGCCTTTGTCGGCGGCATGGTCCTTCTGCGCACGATCACCGCGAGGCTGATCGCCACGCTGATGGCCTGCGAGAGCGACGTGCCGAGCGCGGCCCCGGCAGGACCAAGGTGCAGCGCGCCGATAAACAGGTAGTCAAGCGCGATATTGGCCAGGCAGGCAATGAAGATAAAGATCATCGGGCTTTTGGAATCGCCCATGCCGCGGAAGATGGCGCTGAGGATATTATACGCCGTAATGCACGGAATGCCAGGAAAACAAATCGTCAGATAGCGGACCGTCCCCTCGACCGCCGCCTCCGGCGTCGACATGACGGCCGTGATCGGGCGGCGGAGCAGCAGCAGCCCGACCGTCAGCACGAGCGAGAGCGACAGAAACAGCATCACCGTATTGCCCGTGGCCGCGGCGGCCTGCGGCCGGTCGTCCGCGCCGATGACCCGCGCGATCGAGACCGTCGTGCCCATCGCCAGCCCCACGATCATGACCGTCAGCATGTGCATGACCTGCGAGCCGACGGCGACGGCCGTCGTCCCCGCGACACCCTCATACTGGCCAATGATGAACAGGTCCGCCATCCCATAGAGCGTCTGCAGCAGGTAAGACAGCAGATACGGCAGCGAAAACCCGATCAGCTGCCTGCCCACGCTGCCGGTCGTCAGATTCTTTTCCATCCGGATCCCTCCCTTTTGCCCCGTATGATAAACCCTGCAATCGTTGCAAAGTCAAGCCTCGCACGCAGAAAAATGCAGAGGAGGCGGGCGACTTGCACCTCAAAACCAGATTTCACGGGCAGATGTCTGACACGTTCCAGGCGGCCGTGTTCGTCACGCTCTCGGGCGGCTTTCAGGACGCCTATACCTATATCTGCCGCGGGCAGGTCTTTGCCAACGCGCAGACGGGCAACATCGTGCTTCTGAGCGCGGCGCTGCTGCGGGGCGACTGGGCCGTGTGCCTCAAGTATGTGATTCCTCTCCTGTCCTTCGTGTTCGGCACGATGGCGGCGGACATCCGCGCCATCTGGGTCTGCTGCGGGCTGCTGATGGTGAGCTTCGCGCTGATGTTCGTGCGCGACAAGCACGAGAGCTGAGGTTCCTATCAAAAAAGTCAAGGAATGTTCACAAAACGTTCCTTGACTTTTCATATTTTTTGCTTATAATTTAGTTCAATATTGAACAGTTCGATATTGGAGGTCTTTTGTATGCCGGAACCGATGCTGACCGCTTCTGTCATGTTTGCCAACGCGGCGAGATTCGCCGACGCCTATCATACCGCCATCGCGCCGCTGTGCGCGTCGACGGGGCTGCCGCCGGCGGCGGCCGACATCCTGCTGTTTCTGGCCAACAACCCCGGCTGCGAGACGGCGGGCGAGATCTGCCGGATGCGGGGGATGAAGCCCGCGCTCGTGTCGTTCCACATCGACCGGCTCGTGGGCGAGGGCTATCTGCTCCGCCAGCCCGTGCCCGGCGACCGGCGCAAGACGGCGCTCGTGCTGACCGCGCAGGCGCAGCCCATCGTCGCCGAGGGGCGCGAGCTGCAGCGGGCCTTCGCCGACCGGCTGGCCGATGGGCTGAGCGCGGAAGATCTGGCGCACTTCCGCCGCTGCGTCGCCATCTTTGACCGCAATATCGAGCAGATCCGCGCCGAAAAATCCAAAAGAACGGAGATCCAGAACCCATGATCCAGCTACTCAAACGTATGCGCAGACGCGAAGCGCTGATGGCGCTGCTCTGCGCGGTCCTGGTCGTCGGGCAGGTCTATTTTGACCTGCGGCTGCCGGACTATATGACCGAGCTCACCAAGCTCATCAAAACGCCCGGCAGCAGCACGGGCGATATCCTGTCCGTCGGCGGAGAAATGCTGCTGTGCACGCTGTGCAGCGCCGTGCTCGCCGTCGGCTGCGGGTATCTGTCCGCGCGGACGGCTGCGGGCTTCAGCTTTTCCGTGCGCCGCGACCTGTTCCACCACGTGATGGACGCGGGCAGCGAGGAGATGCAGACCTTCTCCGTCCCCAGCCTCATCACGCGCACGACCAACGACATCACCCAGATCCAGATGATCGTCGCGATGGGCCTGCAGATGCTCATGAAGGCCCCGATCATGGCCGTGTGGGCCGTAATCAAGATCCTCGGCAAGAGCTGGACGCTCTCGGCCGTGACGGCGGGCTTCGTCGTGGCGCTGGTCGCGCTGGTGCTGCTCATCATGTCGAGCTGCCTGCCCCGGTTCCGCAGGGTACAGAAGAAGACGGACGAGATCAACCGCGTCGCCCGGGAGAATCTGACCGGCATCAACGTCGTGCACGCCTTCGGCGCGGAGGACTATCAGAACAAGAAATTCGACGGCCCGAGCCGCGATATGATGGACCTGCAGCTGAAAAACCAGCGTCTTTTCGCCCTGCTGCAGCCCGCGATGGGCCTCGGCATGAACGGTCTCGCGCTCGCCATCTACTGGGTCGGCGCGGCGCTGGTCGAGTCGATCGCGCGGACGGATATGGCCGGGCGGCTGACGATGTTCACGAACGTGCTCGTGTTCAGCACGTATGCGACGTACGTGGTCATGTCGTTCATGATGCTCGTGATGATCTTCATGCTGCTGCCGCAGGCGCAGGTCTCGGCGGAGCGCATCAACGAGGTGCTGAACACGAAGCCCCACGTCGTCGAAGGCTCGAAGACCGAAGGGTGCGAGACCGGCACGGTCGAGTTCCGCGACGTCTCCTTCCGCTATCCCCATGCAGCCGCCGACGAGCTCGAGCACATCAGCTTCCGCGTCGAGCGCGGCCAGACGCTCGCCATCATCGGCGCGACCGGCAGCGGCAAGACGACACTCGCCGGCCTCATCCCGCGGTTCTATGACGCGACGCAGGGCACCGTCCTGGTCGACGGCGTCGACGTGCGGGATTATACCTTTGACGCCCTGTACGACAGGCTCGGCTACGTGACGCAGAAGGCCGTGCTCTTCTCCGGCACCGTGCAGGACAATATTTTCTTCGGCCAGAGCGAAGCCGCGGATACCGACGAGACACTGCAGCAGGCGCTGCAGCTGTCGCAGGCGGCAGAGTTCGTGGACCGCTACCCGGAAAAGGCCGCGCACCCCATCGCGCAGCTGGGCCGGAACGTCTCCGGCGGGCAGAAGCAGCGGCTGTCGATCGCGCGGGCGCTGGCAAGACGGCCGGAGATCCTGATCTTCGACGATTCGTTCTCCGCGCTGGACTATAAGACCGACGCGACCCTGCGCGAAGGGCTTGCAAAGCAGCTGCCCGGCACGACGAAGATCATCGTCGCCCAGCGCATCAGCACCATCCGCCACGCGGATCAGATCCTCGTCCTCGACCGCGGCGAGATCGCCGGGCTCGGCACGCATGACGCGCTGATGGCGTCCTGCCCCGTCTACCGGGAGATCGCCATGTCGCAGCTGAGCGAGGAAGAACTCAAAAAAGGAGGCGCATCCAAATGAGACCCAACATGCGTCCAACGGAAAAAACGGACCTCAAGGGCGCGCTGCGCAGTCTGACGGTCTATCTGCAGAAGAGCCTCGGCGTGATCCTTCTCGCGCTGGTGCTGGCGGCGCTCAGCGCCGTGCTGACCATCATCGGGCCGGATCAGGTCGGTAAGATCGCGACGCTCATGTCCGAGGGCCTGGTCGGCGGCATCGACCTTGCCGCGGTGGCGCGCGTCGGCGTGCTGCTGGCCGTGATCTACGGGCTGAGCGCGCTGTTTGGCTTCATCCAGCACTATATCATGGCGAGCGTCACGCTCAAAATGTCCTACCGGATGCGCGGCGAGCTGTCGGAAAAGATCAACCGCGTGCCGCAGAAGTATTTCAACTTCCACGCGCAGGGCGATATCCTCAGCCGCATCACCAACGACGTCTCCACGCTCCAGCAGGGTCTGACCAACAGCCTGCCGACGATCATCTCGGCCGCGACGCAGTTTATCGGCTGCCTCATCATGATGTTCGTGACCGAGTGGCGTCTGGCGCTGGCCGCGCTGGGCATCACGCTGGTGGGGCTCCTGCTGACGGTGCTCATCATGTCCCGCTCGCAGAAGTACTTTACCGCCCGGCAGGAGAGCCTCGGCGCGCTGAACGGCTATGTGGAGGAGATGTATTCCGGCCACAAGGTCGTGCGCATCTCCCGCGCCGAAGCGCCCGTCGGGGAGAAGTTCGACACGCTCAACGACGCGGTCTACGACGCCAACTGGCGCTCGCAGTTCCTCTCCGGCATCATGCAGCCGCTCATGAACGTCATCGGCAATCTGTCGTATGTCGCCGTGTGCGTGCTGGGGTCGATTCTGGCCCTGCAGGGCATCATCGACATCGGCGTCATCGTCTCGTTCATCCTGTACGTGCGCCTGTTCACCTCACCCCTGACCCAGATCGCGCAGGGTATGACGAACCTGCAGACGGCCTCTGCCTCCGCGCACCGCATCTTCGACTTCCTTGCGAGCGAGGAGCTGCCGGACGAGCAGGCAAAGCCGCAGCTGCCCCGCCCGATCCGCGGCGCGGTCGATTTCGAGCACGTCCGCTTCAGCTACCCGGATTCCCCGGATAAGATCATCATCAAGGACTTCTCCGCCCACGTCGCCCCCGGCCAGAAGGTCGCCATCGTCGGCCCCACCGGCGCGGGCAAGACGACGATGGTCAATCTGCTGATGCGCTTCTACGAGCTGACGGACGGCTGCATCAAAATCGACGGCGTCCCGACGACGGACATCCAGCGCGAGGACGTGCAGCGCCTGTTCGGCATGGTGCTACAGGACACATGGCTGTTTGAGGGCACGGTCCGTGAAAACCTCGTCTACAACCTCCCCGGCGTGACCGACGCGCAGCTTGAGACGGTCTGCCGCGCCTGCGGGCTGGATAAATTCGTCCATTCTCTGCCCGAGGGCTTCGACACCGTCCTGTCTGAGAGCACGAGCATCTCCGCCGGGCAGAAGCAGCTGCTGACCATCGCCCGCGCCATGCTGCAGAACGCGCCCATGCTCATCCTCGACGAGGCGACGAGCTCCGTCGACACGCGCACCGAGCTTCTCATCCAGCGCGCGATGGATCAGCTGACGGAAAACCGCACGAGCTTCGTCATCGCCCACCGCCTCTCGACGATCAAAAACGCCGACCTCATCCTCGTCATGAAGGATGGCGACGTCATCGAAAGCGGCACCCACGAGACCCTCATGCAGCAGGGCGGCTTCTACGCAGCCCTCTACAACAGCCAGTTCGAGCAGGCGTCGTAAAAGGCCTTCCCCCTACGGAGGGAGGTCGTACACCGCCCCCTGCCTTCCCCTATGAGGGGAAGGTGGCACAGCGCAGCCGAGACGGATGAGGTGGAGGCACTTGCGTCTACGCGGCGCGGCCCACCTCATCAGTCAGCCTAATGGCTGACAGCTTCCCCTCATAGGGGAAGCCTTTGGGGGGCGCAACCTCAAGCCTCCCCTTTCAGGGGAGGTGGCTCGG
>OLWE01000188.1_pt1 | contig 48104 bp, 38 predicted proteins | sample 1673591 | NCBI WGS metagenome assembly OLWE01 (sample SAMEA103958116, study PRJEB25191) | human gut metagenome | biome: human-associated habitat [ENVO:00009003]; feature: intestine environment [ENVO:2100002]; material: feces | place: Germany | collected 2013/2015 | reverse complement strand
CACGATGTTCAAACAAGCCGCCACTGAGCCATGGATGGCGAGCGGAGGGCGCATAGGAATCGCAGATTCCTATTTAGGATGCGCCCGACAACCTGCCAACGAGCAAAGCGAGTGGGCGATTCCCGTGCGGCGGTGGCGTATATTACAAAATGTAGATCAGAACATATAGAACTTCTTAGCTTCAATACATTGTATATCGTATGAATCAATCTGGAACTATATATAGAATACTAACCAGTTTCATAATGAAGTAAAGGGGAGAACAGTATGTACCAGATTCTGTTGGTGGAGGACGACAAATCCATCCGGGAAGTCATCGCAGATTACATGGACGAGAAAGGAAAAGACACGATGCGGCTGACGCTTGCTGAGGACGGAAGAGCCTGCGAGGGCGCACTCGAACGCCAGACATTTGACCTGATCCTGCTTGATGTGATGCTTCCGGATATCGATGGATTCACACTTTGCCGGACGATACGGAAAAAAGATATGGTTCCAATCGTATTCCTGACTGCGAAAGGAAGCGAGGAGGATATACTCTGGGGCTACGGACTTGGCTGCGACGATTATATCGTGAAACCATTTTCGCTGGCGACACTGTATGCGAAGATACTTGCCATCCTGCGGCGAACAAAGCAGGAGAACCAGAAAGAGACGATTACCTGTGGCGCGATCCGGATGGACAAGCAGAGCTGTCAGGTATTTGTGAAGGAACGGGAAGTACAGCTACAGAACAAGCAGTATGAGATCCTGCGATTCCTGATGGAGCATAAAAATATCGTGTGGTCGCGGGACGCCCTGTTAAACCACATCTGGGGATATGATTACATCGGCGTCGACCGTGTGGTGGATAACCAGATCAAGAAGCTGCGGAGTGCGCTTGGAGAGGAAGGAAAACGGATTCAGACGGTGGTAGGCAGGGGGTATAAAATATCGGATGCGTAGCAATGTGTGAAAACGGAAAAATTATAGTTAGTATTTTATCTGATGTGTGTTCGGGCAAAACAGGCGCAGATAAGAAAGTGGAGAGATGCTTATGAAGTTTACGATTTTACCGGATTTTGAAGCAAATAAAAAAAGACTGGCAGTCCGAAGACAAAAACGTGCAGAGCGAAAAGATGCGCGGCAAAGTCGGAAGAATTACTGGTATCTGAAACGGAAGAAGTTCTGGCAGGTGTGGCTGGAGCGGTTTGTCCTTGTGTTTCTGATTCTTGGGATGGGTGGTGCATGGTATTTTAGAACCGTGGTGCAGGATACGGAGGACAATGCGGAATTTGAGATGGATCAAAGTCAGGAAATCATACAGACTTATATTGAGAGGTGGTATGATGAACTGACTGCGATGGGAATGAGGCCCGGGAAAGAACTGGATGATCAGATGGGTGCGTATATGTACCGTATGATTCCGAGCAGATTGATGGGCGCGTATGGCGTATCTGCAGCGGCAGCGGCAATCTATAATGAAAATGGAGAACTCATAATTGACAGCAATCCACGGTTTTATCTGTACTGTGACCGGTATGAGCCGGTGGGAGACGAGAAAGACCATACGATAAATCTATACCAGTCTTATTATACATGTGCACAGGAACTGTCGGATGAATTCCTTCAGGATTATAACGACTATTTTATCTATGGCGACATCGAAAATGGAGAACGAATGGAATTCGGAGATCTATATGTAGATGAAGAGAAACAGCAGTTTTATTTTAGTACCGTTTCCTGTTTAGAGCATGGGAAAGTGGTGAAAACCTATGATTTTAAGCCAGAGCATGTAGAAGGCATGGAAACGGTACAGGAAACCTATGACAGCTGGACGAGAGAAGGAACACGCTGGTACCCGGTTCTTGGAATGCGGTCGGCGGAAATTACAGAGCTTCTGCAGTTTGCATATGATGTGTATGATGATTACAAGGATGACAAACAGTTAAAAGGTGCAGGTGTGACAGCAGAACGGGGATACTTCGCAAAGACATATGCACAATATAACGTGATAGAAGTGAGCAATCTGAATAATAGCAATCCGGAATATACGGTTGTGTTCGCGTATAACTATGATTTCCTTCAGGCAAATCGTGGCTTTGTACAGAAGTTCGTAATCTGCCTGATCCTTGCAATCCTGCTCATCAGTTTCCTATGGGCCCGGTTTACCTACGTGCGGCTTAAGGCAAGGTATGAGCTTGAAGATTATCAGCGGAGTCTCACGAATGCAATGGCGCATGATCTGAAAAGTCCGCTGATGATATTATCCGGTATGGCTGAGAATCTGAAAGAAAATGTACATACGGAGAAACGGGAATATTATGCGGAGGAGATGCTTAAGAATATCGCGGACATGAATCGTATGATCGAGCAGTCGCTTGGATTCTCGAAGCTCAGCCAGACAGGCAGGGTTGGCAGAAAGACAGAGGTCGATATGCGCGCACAGACGGATGCATTGATCGGAAAATATAAGGAGCTTGCGGAGGCACAGGGACAGCATATTTCCGTGACAGGCGAGGGGCAGATGCGCGGAAATGAGGCGATGCTCCGGCAGATGGTAGACAATCTGCTGCAAAATGCGATTCTGCACGGAGAAGAAGACGGACAGATTGAAATCAATATTGGAAATGGTACATACCAGATCCGGAATACTTACACGGGAACGCTTACGACAGAGGACGCGAAGAAGCTTCTAAAACCATATGCCAAGGAGGAAGACCGGAAACGGACAGGCGGACATGGGCTGGGACTATCCATTGTAAAAGAGATCGTGAAGCTGCACGGCGGTAAGCTTCATTTGAAGGTGGAAGAAGAAATGTTTTGCGTAGAAATTAAAATATGATACCCCCTATTAAAAGGTTTCCATAATTTATTTCAAAAATCGGGTTGTCAAACAAAAATCCTGTGGTATAATACCCATGTATATAGGAAAAAGCGTTGACGGAAAGAGTAGTGCATGGGCACCATCCAGAGAGAACGACAGATGCTGGAAGCCGTTTATGGAAGAAATGTATGAAAACCATTCCCGAGCTGTGCGTAGAAGATGACCGGATAACCGGTTGTTGAAGCGTCACCGTAAGGCATGCGTTAAAGCCAAATGAAGTGAAACACTAAGGTGGAACCGTGTGAAAGCACCCTTAGATACAAGGTTAAGGCATTGTATCTCAAGGGTGCTTTTTGGTATTTTGCGAAACAACTTCGTAAAGTAGATTGAGACACATATGAATTGTAGTTCTTAAGCAGACCGTTGAAGCACGCTGGTACTTAATGAACGGCAAACTTGTTTGTCGTGAATTTAGTACCACTGCGTGCTGAACCGAGCGAGAGCGTGTCTGCGTAGAATACAATTCATATGTGGCTCCCATACAGTAGGGTTGTTTCGCAATAATGGAAAAAGGAGAATAAGAAATGGTAAACTTCAAAGAAGACGAGCAGTTAAAAACATTGAACCACTCCTGTGCCCATCTGATGGCGCAGGCAATCAAGCACCTGTACCCACAGGCAAAGTTCTGGGTAGGACCGGTTGTTGCAGAAGGCTTTTACTATGACGTAGACCTTGGCGATGATGTAATCCGTGATGAGGATATCGCAGCCATCGAGAAGGAAATGAAGAAGGTTGCAAAGTCAGGCAAGAAGATCATCCGTAAGGAGATTTCCAAGGAAGAGGCTCTGGAGATGTTCAAGGATGATGAGTACAAGCTGGATCTGATCTCTAATCTGGAAGATGGAACGATTTCCTGCTATGAGCAGGGCGACTTTACAGACCTCTGCCGTGGTCCTCACGTAGACAATGTAAAGCTCTGCCGTAACTTCAAGCTGCTCCGTCATTCAGGCGCTTACTGGAAGGGCGACAACAACAATAAGGTATTGCAGAGAATTTACGGTGTCTGCTTCCCAACAGCAGAAGAGCTGGAGGCACATCTGAAGCTTCTCGAAGAGGCAAAGGAGAGAGACCACAGAAAGATCGGTAAGGATATGCAGCTGTTCATGGTAGATGATCTCGTTGGACGTGGACTTCCGATGTTCCTTCCGAAGGGGTATACGATCTGGCAGGAGCTGGAGAACTACATCAAGGATAAGGAGCGTAAGCTTGGCTACCTGCACGTTATGACACCATGTGTTGGTACGGTGAATCTGTACAAGACATCCGGTCACTGGGATCACTACAAGGAAAACATGTTCCCTGCTATGGACGTAGAGGGTGAGTCTTTCGTTCTTCGCCCGATGAACTGCCCACATCATATGATGATTTATGCAAACCGTATGCATTCTTATAAAGACCTCCCAATCCGTATTGGTGAGATCGCACATGACTTCCGTTTCGAGGCAAGTGGTACATTGAAGGGTATCGAGCGAGGCAGACATTTCTGTCAGAACGATGCGCATTTGTTCGTGACACCGGAGCAGATTGAGGATGAGTTCTCAAAGGTTGTAGACCTGATCTTCAGCACATACAAGGATTTTGGCATCACAGATTACCGTTGTGTGCTGTCACTGCGTGACCCGGAGAACAAGGTAAAATACCACGATGATGATGAGATGTGGAACACAGCCGAGGATGCACTTCGTAAGGTATTGAATGACCTTGGCATCGAGTATACAGAGGAAATCGGCGAGGCAGCATTCTACGGACCAAAGCTTGATGTAAATGTAAAGCCGGCCGTCGGAAATGAATATACACTTTCTACCTGCCAGCTTGACTTCTGTCTGCCTGCGAAGTTCCAGCTTACTTATATTGACAAAGATGGCGAGAAGAAGACACCGGTTGTATTGCACAGAGCAATCCTTGGTTCGCTGGATCGTTTCATGGCATACATCCTGGAGGAGACAAAGGGTAACCTTCCAACCTGGTTAGCACCGGTTCAGGTAAAGGTTATGCCGGTTAAGACAGACAACGAAGAGTTGATGGCATATGCACACAAGGTTGTGGATGCGCTGGATGCGAAGAATGTCCGTGTAGAATTAGACGACAGAGCAGAGAAGCTTGGCTACCGTATGCGTGAAGGTCAGGTGGAGAAGGTTCCATATCTTCTGGTTCTTGGCTTCAACGAGGTTGAAAATAACACCGTATCTTACAGATTGCATGGCCAGGCAGATACAACTGTTGTTGGTCTGGATGAATTTGTTGCGAAGATTGAGGAAGAAATCAAGACAAAGGCGAAAAACAGATAATCAATGAGAAAACATCGAGTGCTCAGAGTGATCGGTTGCGTCGTTGGCGCAATCGTGATCATTCTGCTATATGAAATGATTGGAATATTTGCTGCATACAAGAAGCAGCCGGAACTCTCGGAAGAGACGAAGCAGAGCCTGCATCCCGAAGATATCTATACGGATGCATCGGTCGAAGAGCGCGCCTGTATCATTGAGGAAAATGGAGATGCGTTATTGCAGCGTGTCCGCCTGATCGAACAGGCGAAGGAAGAAATCATCTTATCTACGTTCGCATTTCACGATGATAACAGCGGACAGATCATGATGGGCGCTTTGCTTCGGGCAGCGGAGCGGAATGTGCACATCCGTATCCTGGTGGATGGATTCGAGAGCTGGACGGCGATGGAAGGAAATGCATATTTCTATGCAATGTCGTCGCATCCGAATATCGAGATCAAGGTGTATAACCGCGCGAACCCATTAAAACCTTGGGAGATGATGGGGCGCATGCATGACAAATATCTGATCGCAGATGGGAAAACATACATCCTTGGCGGACGAAATACATACAATTATTTTCTTGGTGAGTTCCCGGGACATAAGAATTTCGACCGTGATGTGCTGGTCGTCTGTGAGAATCCGCAGGCAGATAGTTCCGTGAACCAGTTGCTTGCTTATTTTGAGACGATCTGGAGCCAGAAGGATTGTAAATATTTCCATGACAAAGAGAAGCTTGCCGACCGCAAATCCGTCAAGCAGGCAAAGGAAGATGTGCAGACGGCATTTGCCACCTATTACGATGCACAAAAAGATACAATCACAGACACGGACTTTGAGAAAGATACGGTTGTAACTGACAAGATCATGTTGATCTCGAATCCAATCCATACCGGGGCGAAGGAGCCGACAGCATGGTATGAGATGGGTGTCCTGATGAAGCAGGCGAAGAAACGTGTGAAGATCCATACGCCGTATATCATCTGCAATGACATGATGTATGACACATGGGCGGACGTTGCCGCAAATGTACCGGAATTTACGGTTATGACAAACTCTGTCGCGAATAACGGCAACCCGTTTGGTTCCGCTGATTACCAGAAAAATAGGGATAGGATCAGCAGTACCGGCGTCACAATCTGGGAGTATGAAGGCGGATATTCGTATCATGGAAAGAGTATCTTGATCGACGATGATATATCCATCATCGGTTCGTTCAATATGGATATGCGCAGTGTCTACTTAGACACAGAACTGATGCTTGTAATCCGAAGCAAGGAGATCAACACTCAGTTGGAATCAGCCATGATGAAATATGAACAGGGCGCACGACAGGTGCTTGCCGACGGACAGTATGCGAATCCATATCATGTGGAGCCAATTGCACTCACACCGAAACGCCGCCGTAGGGTGTTTGTTGTACGATATCTGCTTGGATGGCTGCGGTTTTTGTTTTAGGGATATAATAGATATGAGATAAAAAAGAAAGGTTTATTCGGGAAAAACGGATAGACCTTTTTTGTATGGTAAAGCATAGAGAAACAATAAGAAAATGCATTTTTGCTACAATTTGTAGCATTTTGATTTTTCTCTTGCAGCAGGAAGACGTGCGTGACTATGAAAAGTTGCGACAATGTCGCAACAATTGACTTATGAAATTTCTCAAGTTCATAATAAAATGAAAAGTAAGGCGTGAGTTATAGAATATAACTTGCGTCTTTTTCCTTTATTCAAAGATTCCATGATATTCTAAAAATTCATTATTTAATTCTTAAGGAGGAAATTGCATATGCAATATGGATACATCCGGGTATCGGCAACGGATCAGAATTTGGACAGGCAGTTGATTGCGTTAAAGAACGCAGGCGTGGAAACAAAGCGGATATTTGTAGACAAATTATCGGGGAAAGATTTTAATCGTCCCAATTATAAAAGGTTAATAAAGCGATTAAAGCGCGGCGATCTGTTGTACATAGTAAGCATTGACCGGTTGGGACGGAATTACACGGAAATTCAGGAACAATGGAGAATGCTGATTCATGATAAACAGGTGGATATCTGCGTGCTGGATATGCCGCTCTTAGATACGCGAAACAAGAAAGACCTGATGGGAACATTTGTTGCAGAGTTGGTATTGCAGATACTTTCATTTGTTGCGGAAAATGAGAGAGCGAATATACGGAAAAGGCAGGCGGAAGGGATTGCGGCAGCAAAAGTGCGGGGCGTGCAGTTTGGCAGACCTAAAATCGTACTTCCGGATGATTTTGTGGATATTGTATATGCATGGAAACGACGGGAATTGATGTTGGATGATATCCTACAAAGGTATCATATCAGCAGGACAACGTTCTATCGGCGGGCGAAGGAGTATATGGAGACAAAATAAAAGTGCCATAAAGTATACTTTTTGGTATTTTTGAATCTGGAAAAATTGATACATTATGCATTTTGATTTATCAAATTCTTGTCATAAATTGCCTAATTATGTTGATAAATATAGATGCATATGCTAGAATACAATTGTAATTTTTAGTGCCATTAAGTATACATTATGAAAAAAGGGTGATGAACATGGCGGAAAATGTTTTAAGAATCGAGGCGAAAAGATATAGAGAGGACTCGGTCGTGATGTCTGCGAGAATCCCGAAGGATATGTTACAGGATATTGATTTTGTAGCAAAGGAGTCCGGCAGAACACGAAATGAGATTGTAACTATGTTTTTAGACTTCGCATTAAAAAATACGGAGATTATAGATAAACAATAAAGGGGAGGTAATTTATTATGTCAAAATTCGCGATAGCGTGTCCGAACTGTGGAAAATTCGCAGAGGCAAGTACAGGATTTTTTGCAAGAAAGAAGATCGACTGTTCCTGCGGATACACAATTGATGTTCGCACAGACAAGATGACATCAAGAAAATGTCCACATTGTGGAAATCAGGTTGTGTTTGATCAATCAAAAGGTGAGAGTGCAGTTTGTCCGGTATGTAGAGAGAAAATCAATACGATTTCAGATAAGGTAGAGGAATTCTCCTGTGCGCAATGTGGTATCCGTTTGATGACGGCAAGAAATGCATCGACCTATGTCTGCCCGGTTTGTGATTATGAGAATAACGTGCAGGAGCGCGTGATGGCAGAGAAAATCAAGACAGATGGACTAGCAAGCATCATAAAATACGAGGGCGATAATAACACATTTATCTGGAAGCACCCTATCGAAGATTTTAATTTCGGTTCCCAGTTGATCGTACATGAGAGTCAGGAGGCAATCTTCTTCAAGGATGGACAGGCTCTTGATCTGTTCGGCCCCGGACGTTATACGTTGGAGACACAGCAACTTCCTCTCTTAGAGAAAGTGTATTCGTTACCGACTGACACACAGGGGACGTTTCATTCCGAGGTTTATTTCATTAACAAGACCGTTCAGATGTCTATCAAATGGGGAACCCCGGATAAGGTTCGGTTCATTGATCCGTTAACAGGAACGCCGCTTGCACTTGGTGCTTCTGGTGAGATGAATATTCAGGTGTCAAACTCCAGAAAATTATTGTTGAAATTAGTAGGTACTATGAAAGGTATTTCGTGGGAAGAAGGACCGGGATTTACGAAGTCCCTGCAGGCGTCCTTCCGTCCATTGATTGCAAATGCGGTCAAGACCAATCTTTCTTCTGTTATTAAGAACGAAGCGATTGATATTCTGGAAATTGATGAGAAGTTGGATTTGATATCAGATAATCTGCGAGAAAAAATTCTTCCGGGATTCGAGGAATATGGTTTGACGATACCACAGTTTTATGTGACCAGTGTTGTCCTGCCGGAGGACGATCCGAATTTCAAGCGTATTCGGGAATTACATACAATTACACTTCAGACACGGGTCATTCAGGCAGAAGCAACTGTAAAAACTGCACAGGCACAGAGCGAAACACAGTATCGGACTGCACAGGAGCAGAGTAAAGCTGCGATTGAGGCGGCGAGACGAGAAGCAGAATTGCAGCGCCAGACAACAGAGACTGAAATTGCAAAAAGAGAGGCAGAACGCCGCGTAATCGAAGCGCAGGCTGAAGCACAGGCACAACGGATGGCAGGGTTGACGGAAGCAGAAATCATGAAGGCAAAAGGCTATTCACAGAAGGATGTACTTCAGGCAGATGTTCAGAAAGCATATGCCGAAGGCATCGGCAACATGGGACCGGCTATTTCTGCCGGCGGTGGAAGTGGCATGTTGGGAGACATGCTTGGTTTAGGCGTTGGTATGGCTGCGGCAAGTGCGATTGCTCCACAGATTGGAGGGATGATGCAGGGCTTTGCAAATCCATCTATGATGCAGGGAGGTGTAACCAAACAGACGATCACACAGGCAGATACTGATAATCAGGCACCTTTCTTGTCAAGAAATACGTGGGATTGTACATGCGGACAGACAGGGAATACAGGAAACTTCTGCAGCAACTGTGGGGCGAAGAAACCGCAGGCAGAACAACCGGACACATGGGATTGTGCATGTGGACAGACAGGAAATATCGGTAAATTCTGTAGTAATTGTGGAGCCAAAAAGCCGGAAGCAGAAACAAGCTGGGATTGCACATGTGGACAGACAGGAAATACAGGTAATTTCTGTAATAACTGTGGAAAGAAACGGGGTGAATAGGTATGAACAAAAAAGATCAGAGAGGATACATTGTCCTTGGAATTATATTTGTGGTATTTACTGTAGTTGCATTTGCAGTACCTTTTTCGAAGAAGGCAGGATTCTGGCTTGGGTATGTATTTGGAATAATAGCGATTGCGTTCCAATTATATATTTTCAAAATTTCTTTTGCGCAGGGAGAGGATGTAAAGAGTAAGTTTTACGGATTTCCGATCGCACGTATTGGCGTGATTTATCTGGGAGCGCAAATGTTATTCAGCATATTGGAGATGGCAACAGCAAAATTCCTTTTACCGTGGGTGGCAGTCCTTGTAAATATAGTCATGTTGGCGTTTGCTCTCGTTGGATGCATCGCTGCAGATATCATGCGGGATGAAATCGTGCGACAGGATGTAAAGCTGGAAAAAGACGTAACCAATATGCGCAGACTCCAATCGTTGTCAGCATCTCTGGTAGGACTCTGCCAGGATGAAAATGCAAAGAAAACGCTGCAGGATATAGCGGACGAATTCAAGTACAGCGATCCGGTATCATCTGAACAGACAAAGGAAATGGAAGAGGATATGAAGATGCAGTTAGAGGAACTGCAAAGCGCAGTATTGGAAGGGGATGTAAGCAATGTTCCAATACTGTGTGCAAAGTTGAAAAATAGATTGATTGAGAGAAATCATTTATGTGCGACAAGTAAGTAAATATATAGGGGGATGGTATGATGTATTCAAGAAAAGATAAGATAAAGGAATACGGTGGAATTTATTATGATGAGGAATATGAAATAATAATTTATGAAGATGGTGGCGAAAAAGATTTAATGGATAAATATGAAACATTAAAAAATGAAATTGTAAAAAAATTCAGGGATTCTGAATTATATCCAGAATTTGAGTCACTATATGAGCAGTTTGCTAATTGGAAATTCCTTTATTATACAGATAATACAAGATTTTCAGAAAGACAAAAGAAACAATTATTTATTTTATTGATGAGATGTAAAAATATTATAGAAGAAAATAACAAATAATAGATACATATAAGGATGAAAAAATATGGTGTCATTAAAATGCAAAATGTGTGGAGGAGAACTCCAGATTATAGAGGATACAAGTGTTTGTGAATGTGAGTATTGCGGCTCGAAACAGACAATTCCAACTGTGGATGACGAGAAGTTGATGAAATTATATGATCGTGCCAATCGACTTCGCATGTCAAACGAGTTCGATAAGGCAGCAGGAGTGTATGAGAGCATCATTGAAGAGTCAGATACAGAGGCAGAAGCGTACTGGGGATTATTGCTCTGCAAGTATGGTATTGAGTATGTGGATGATCCTATTAGTGGTGATAAAGTTCCTACATGCCATCGATCATCATTTAATAGCATATTAGATGATTTGGATTTTGAAAAGGCAATTAATAATTCTGACAGTCTGGCAAAAAGTCTCTATTTTGAGCAGGCGAGACAAATCGAAGAAATACGGAAAGGAATCATTGAGGTTTCTGGGAAAGAAGAACCATATGACATATTTATTTGTTATAAAGAAAGTGGTGAGAATGGACAGAGAACATTGGATAGCGTTTTGGCGCAAGATGTATATGATGCTTTAACGGAAAGAGGCTATCGAGTGTTTTTCTCACGTATTTCTCTGGAAGATAAAATTGGAACAGAATACGAACCATATATTTTTGCTGCACTAAATTCTGCAAAGGTAATGTTAGTGTTTGGTACATCGTATGATCATTATAATGCAGTTTGGGTAAAAAATGAGTGGAGTCGTTTCCTTCAACTCATGGTCAAGGACAAAAGTAAGCATTTGATTCCTTGCTATAAAGATATTGACGCATATGACTTGCCGAAAGAGTTTACAAGATTGCAGGCACAGGATCTTGGCAAGATAGGTGCAATGCAAGATTTACTGAGAGGAATTGATAAGATATTAACTCCTTATGGTGGAAAAAATAATGTTACTGCATATGTACAAAGCGGTGGATCTGGAAATATCGAAGCACTTTTGAGAAGAGGAAATATTGCATTAGAGGATGAGGAATGGAAAGCAGCAGACGGCTTTTTTGAAGAAGCATTAAATCAAAATGCTGAGTGCGCAGAGGCATATCTTGGAAAGTGGATGGTTCAGCAGAAGTTCTCTAAGATGGAACAGGCTCGACAGAAATATGTTGTTTTGGAAGGCATGAGTAAGTCAGCTAAAATAGAAGCGTGTTCGGAAGCAAAGGATAAGATCAATGAATCTATATCAAAATATGTAGTGAAAGGTTTTTTGGATGAAGTAACGATTCGCGATATGTATACATTTGATCGAGAATATACTTCGGATGTAGCCGGTTATGAACAGCATAAAAACCAAATTATGAAGTCCTTAGAGAATGATCGCTTTTTAGGACGAGCAAGGCAATATGCCAGTGGAAAATTACATGAAGATATTGAAATATTAATTTCGGATATAGAGAAAGGGTTGGATCAATGCATTTGTAATGCGAAAGAGAAGGAAAATGAGGATCAGAAAAGTATAACAGAAAAATATTTATCATTTTTATCTGAAACAGAGAGTAAAGTTGTAGATGCTTATAATACAGCTTGTCAGAACAGAGAACAGTTCTATCTTACGTGGAAAAAACTCAAGGAAAATGCAACAACAATCGCTGATTATGAACAAGCGGAAAAGCAACTGCATACATTGCATGGATATAAAGATTCCGTGGAGTTGGCACAGGAATGTGAAGAGAAAATAAATAGCTTAAAAAAAGAAGAACAGATACGCCGGGATAAAGAAGCTGAGGAACAACGAAGAATTCGACAGCAACAGCAAAAAAACAGGAGAAAGAAGCTGTGTATTATATGTATAGTCGTGATTATTGTTTCAATTCCGACAGCATTTGCGATTCGTTATTTATCTATGAATAATAAGTATTCGATGGCTATGCGGACATATGAGGCAGGAGAATATGAGCACGCAATTCAAATGTATGTGGAATTAGCAAATGATAGTTTCAAGGATTCAGATGCGAAATTGAATGATGCGGTACATACATATGGGGTGCGGTTAATCAGTGATGGGAAATATGAGGATGCATCAAGGATATTTAATTATAGTACAGATGCTAATGCGGTTGTATATCTTAATTATTGTGAGATGATGATTGAATTAAAGAAAGAAATCGCTACTGGTAAATATGTGAATCTGGCATTGCTATTGGCGGAAAATAATATTAGTTTAGGAAAAATCAGTGACTTAAAATCAGTAGAAAAAAACAAATGCATAGAACAATTGTTTCAGTTAGAAGGAGTCTGGAATGGAAATAAGGGTACCGTGACTTTTAAGGACGGTCTGATGACATTCGATAGAAAAGATACGGATCTTGAGTCTGAATTTTATCTATATGCAGACGGGGAAGAGTTGGTTCCAACGAGTGCGGAAAATGTAGATAGTAGAGATAGCAGGGATGGCATTACTTTCGAAGGGGATACCACTATACATTGGAAGAAAAAACAGTTTAATAAAGAAATTGGATAATTTGAAGTGAGGTAAGGTATGTACGAAAAATTGAAAAAAGATTTAGCTGAAAAGTTTGATTATTGGCAACAAGATATAAGAGATGAGGATGCTCAAGATTTATCCAGTAATATTATGGAAATCTTGAGTAGTACAGATAAATTTTTATTGTATAAATATACTCCAGCAAATTATTTTGATATTCGAAATTTTGAAACTCAGTCACTGCATTTATCTCCGAATAATAGTATGAACGATATCTATGAAGGTATTCCAGTAGCAGAAGAGGAAACTTTGAGCACTGAACAAATTGTGTGTATGAAGGATTTAGCGAGATTTACCTGCTTTTCGGAAACATATGATAATATTTTAATGTGGAGTCATTATGCGAAGTCACATGAAGGATTTTGTGTTGAATATGATTTGAAGTTATTAAAAAAAGAAGAGAGTTTGGATTTATTGCAACATATATTTCCTGTTTTATATTTAGATAAACGCTTGAAAAGAAAAGATATTAATTCGCTGATAGAAAGTCATTTAGAAATGTCGAAGGCTTTATTGAATGATGAGAAATATGATTGCGGAGACCCGTTGGATGATGTATTGCCGTTGTTCCTTGTAAAAGGAAAAGCATGGGAATATGAACAGGAATGGAGAATGATTTTCACAAAAAAACAGCAATACGATATGGACAATAAGAATTTGGAAACAATACCTTTTGAGTGTATCACAGGAATTTATTTAGGATATAGAATAAATCCTGAAATTGAACGGAATATTTTAGAAATATGTAAACGTCAAAATAGAAAGATAGCAGTATACAAATCAAAATTATCTAATTCAGAATTCAAGCTTGAGTTTGAAGAGGTATGTCAGTAAATATGGAATTCTTTTTATTATTGTGTATGGATAAATGCTTATTTTATGGATTTGATTGGATTTATAGTTTGCAAAATTCCCGTTAGTTGTGATATGCTAAAAAAGTATTTTGCAGGATATGCTTGCGGAGGGAACGCTTGTGGAACGATTATTAAATTTAAGAGAATTGACATATAGAAATGATAGTGTTCAAAAACTTTCACAAGAAGAGTTATCTGAATGCGCGAGATTATTCTCTGAAAATTATGGGATGTATCGTGATGAGTCACCAATCAGACCTGGACAGCAGATTAAATTGTCTGAGACATATTATAAGAAAAACTATTATAGAGACGATTATTATGTTGCACGTGCGTTCTATAAAGATACACTGATTGGACAGGCGTTTTATGAGAGGATTAGTGTAGAGGGTGACAGATACATTACGTGGGTTGTGCAATTGGTCGTAGATAAGGAGTATAGAGGAAATCATATTGGAAGTACACTCTTAAATTCAATCTGGTGTTTCTCTGATGATATTGCATGGGGATTGGTAACAGCAAACCCTTGTACCATTAAGGCATTGGAAGCGGCGACTCTTCGACGATGTGAAGTAAAAGAAATAGGGAAAAGAATTACTCTTATTGATCAGATTCGAGAATTAATACCATTTGCGAAAGACGCTGACCTTCGGCTCTCCGAACAGGAAGCTATAATTCAATCAAAATTCTTCGTAGATAATTCTCAATATGGGAACATTGAAGAAATTGAGAAAAAGCTTGGTATACTTGAACCTGGCGATGAGTGGCTGTGTTTTACATTCTTTGATCAGAAATTAGATAAAGAATTGTGTAAGAAATATATTGACATTTTTTTGTTTGTGCAGAAAAATAACGGTGTTTTACATACGACAGCGTGTTAATACACAACAAAAACAATACCCTGAAGTCTCAGTGACTTTGGGGTATTTCCATATTATGAACCAACCTATAAAATCGACACATTCCCCTATAAAAATCCCCTATTATCCGATATAATAATATGTAAAAATAATAATAGTTAATTGTGTGATACAGGAAACGTGTTTACACGTGTGAAGTCACCGGGCGGTGTCCGGTGACTTTCCTGTAAATGAGCATAAATGCGAAGGAGAATAATCTATGATTCGAATGGAGATTGCGCTGATATTGATTCTGGCGTTTGTGGCAGGAATCTATTTCTCGGCGAGGCGGAGACAGACCGCGTTACATAAGACATTTTCGGTACTTTTGATCGTGGTGATCGTGCATCTGATGTTCGATGCGGCGACGATCTATACGGTAAACCATCTTGCTCAGGTACCGCTTGTTCTGAACGATGTTTTACACCGGCTGTTTGTCGGTACGATGGCGTTAGTTCTGTTCTTTTTCTATCAGTATATTGCGATACTGGTGGAAGAAGAGACCGGGAAGAAGCGGACACTGGATCTGCCGGCACGGATATTTCTTGTGATTTCAGAAGTCGGGGCGATGATACTCCCGATTACTTACACCGAGACACCGGATGGAAATTATTCGGCGGGACTTTATGCATATGTAAGCTATGTCAGTGTGGCGGTGTATCTTATACTTTGTTCATGGCTGCTGCTTGCAAACTGGAAGCGGATGGACAATAAGAAGAAATTCGCCATCGGAATGGCACTTATATTTGAGTTCACAATCTGCTTCCTGCAGGGATTGCACCATACATGGCTGATCAGTGGAATGGGAATCACGCTTATGACGCTCGCATTCTATCTGACCTTGGAGAATCCGGATGCGCTGCGTGCGGAGCTTACGGAACAGAAGATGTCGATGCTCTATCTGAAAAGTCAGGTGAATCCGCATTTCTTGTATAATACGCTTGATACGATTCGAATTCAGGCGGAGTTGGACGGGGATAAGAAGGTTGCAAAGCTTCTGATGCGGCTTGTGGATTTCTTCCGGCTGAGCGTCAAGGTCGACCGTTCGATGGTCACGCTTGATGATGAGCTCGAACTTGTGGAAGCATATATGGAGCTGATGTGCTACCGGTATCCGGAGCTCTTCTGCGATTATGATATCGATCCGGACTTAGGGGCAGTGCAGGTACCGAACTTTATCTTACAGCCGCTGGTGGAGAACAGTCTGCTGCATGGAATGAAGAACCGCGGATACCGGGGCGAAATCGAGATATCCGTAAAACGCGCAGGCGCAGATATGGAGATCTGCATCAAAGACAGTGGCAGCGGATTTGAAGAGGGTATGAAAGCGCAGATTGACAAGATGTTACTGCACTACAACAAGCAGGAGGCGAAGCTGGATGGAAACAGTATCGGGATCCTGAATGTGCAGAAGCGGATCAAATATCTGTGCGGCAGAAAATATGGACTATCCTATGAGGAAAACAGCGCGGGAGGTGTGACAGCGCGGTTGCTATTGCCGATAAATAAGGAGGAAGCATCATGAGGAAATTACGCGTCGTATTAGTCGACGACGAGATTATGATACGTGAGGGATTCAAGAAATTATTTGACTGGGGCGCACATGACTGTGAAGTCGTGGGCGAGGCAGCGGATGGCGTCGAGGCGCTTGGGGTAATCGACAGCATGGTACCGGATATCGTGATCATGGATATCAACATCCCGATTATGAACGGCCTGAAGGTCATCCAGACCAGCCGCCTGAAATACCCGGATATGGCATTCATCGTTGTATCGGGATACGATGATTTTTCTTATTGCAGGGAAGCATTGCGGCTGCAGATCACGGACTACATCCTGAAACCGGTCGACTATGAAGAATTCGGGAACACGATCGATCATTTGAAGATATCGATATTCGAGAAACAGACGAAGAATGTGACACCCGGCAGTGAAGCGTCAACGATTGTTGGAATTGTACGGTATATGCAGGAGCATCTGGCAGAAGAGATCAGCTTGAATGTTCTCGCGGAAACATTTCATCTGAGCGCACAGTATATCAGCCAGCTCTTCAAGAATGAGATCGGTGTGAATTTCCTTGCTTATCTGACGACAATCCGTATGGAGCGTGCGAAGAAGCTGCTCGTCTCGACACAGTTATCCATTGCGGAGATTTCTGAGCGGTGCGGCTATGCCGATTACCGGGTGTTTACCAAGGTATTCAAGAAGACGGAGGGCAGTACACCGTCGCAGTATCGTAGAGATTTTTTGTAGGAGCTTCAGTATAAGATTCAGTATGGGACCGATAAGTTATAAGGCGTGGATGAAAGGTGCACTTTCTTATAACTTACCAGTTCACGATAAAATAAGATTGACAAATGGGTGCAGATAAAAGACAATTGATATAAAGATAGGAAATGCATATCGATAGGGAGTCTGATATATGGATTTAACAAAAAAATGGCATCGGAGTGAATTTGTCAGTCATGAGATGCTGGAGGTACATCGTGGAATCGAATGTGAACTGGATTTCTATTCAGCAATTGCAAATGGCGAAATAGAATTAGTTCAGGAAAATTGTAACGAACAGGCATTTACAAACCCGGAGGGCATGGGCGTGTTGTCTACGGATGCGCTTCGCAATATCCGATATCATTATGTTGTAACCGTAGCGCTTATTACACGTTTTTGTGTGCACGAAGGGCTGGAACAGGAAAAAGCATATAATTTAAGTGATTTCTATATTTTGGAGATGGATAAATGCAAGACAATCGAACAGATATCGAAGCTGCATGATGTGATGTGTCTGGATTTTTGTAAACATATGCATGAAATAAAAAACAGTCAGGTACTTTCCAAGCAGGTGGTTTTATGTCTGGATTATATTTACAGTCATACTCATTACCGGATTACAATTCGTGAAGTGGCTGAATATCTCAGATTATCTGAAAGCTATCTTTCAAGATTGTTTAAAAAAGAAATGGGAATCTCGTTCAGTCAGTATATTTTGAACCTGAAAATTGACAAGGCAAAGAATCTGCTTCGTTTTTCGGAATATTCAATTGGAGAAATAACCTATTATCTTGGTTTTTCAAATGAGAGCCATTTTATTCAGACATTTCAAAAACGGGTTGGAGAGACGCCGAACCGCTATCGTAGGAGGTGTTTCCGCACGGAGTGGGAATTAAAACAGAATTAGTAAAAATGTACAAATAATTCAGAAAGAATAAATGAATAACAGACAAAATCAATAAGATGTCATGAATATAACACTTATGACATTATTTAAACATAATCTTCCTTTGCTTTTGAGTATGATTAACATATCAAAAAATGAAGGGAGATTTTTTTATGAGAAAGCTGAGAAAAGCAATTCCTCTTGCACTGGCAATGAGTGTAGCTCTTACGATGACTCCAATTCGGGCATCAGCGGAAGAACCGACTCAGGTACAGGCAGAACAAAGTGATCTTGTAGAAGAAAACGAAAGTCTGAGTGATGAAGCAGACAAAGACAATGAAGGGTACAAACTGGTATTTGAGGATGATTTTAACGGCGATCAATTGGATCGTAAGGTTTGGAATGTCGAAAAGCATGAGAAAGGCTGGGTAAACGGGGAGCTTCAGGAGTATGTAGATTCTGATGAAAACATCAAGGTACAAGATGGTTATCTGAATATCATTCCTGTTGAAAAAGTTGAGACAACATCTACAACTGATGGACAGAATTTGTTGTCAAACGCTGATTTCAGTTCCGGTATGGACGATTGGACTGAAACAATTGCAAACTGGGGAAGTAATGGTTTTGACGCATCTGCGCAGAGCTCTGTTGCTGATGGGGCTATTACTTATACGATTACCAATCCTGGTAATGACTTATGGCATGTACAACTTAAACAAACTGTTAAGTTGGCAGCAAAAAAGCATTACACATTAAGCTACAAAGTAAAATCGGATGTTGCTCGTACAATTGAAACGGGTGTGCAGGGTGATGAAGAAAATAATTATATCTCATATGGAGCAAAAACACAATCATTGCAAGCGGAAAAAGAAGAATCAGTATCTATCGACGTATACGCAGAAGAGGGATATGATACAGCAACTTTATATTTCTCTTTAGGGCGTAAGACTGGAGATACATCGATTCCAGATGCATCTGTAGTAACAATTTCCGATATTAGTTTGGTGGAAACAACTGCAAACATGCTTCCGGCAAATGCATTTGGTGACAATGCAACTGCTGGAACAAAGGTCAAGAAATCTTATACATCTGGTCGTATCTCTACACAGAACTTAAAGACATTTACCTATGGTAGGTTTGAAGTAAGGGCAAAGGTTCCAAATGGACAGGGATACCTTCCGGCATTCTGGTTAATGGCTAACGATGAGAATGTATATGGTCAGTGGCCAAGATGCGGTGAGATTGATTGTATGGAAGTTATGGGGCAGGATACAAATAAGTTGTACGGAACCATACATTACGGAAATCCACATGCAGAAAGTCAGGGAACCTATACAATCAAAGATGGTGAGAAGTCGTTCTCCGATGATTTCCACACATTTACATGTGATTGGGAACCAGGCAAGATTACATGGTATGTAGATGGAATAAAGTATCATGAGGAAAGCAACTGGCATTCCACAACAGAAGGACAGGGAACACTTACATATCCAGCACCTTTCGATCAACCTTTTTACATTATTTTGAACCTCGCAGTTGGTGGTTCATGGGTAGGAAATCCAAACGAGAAAACAAATTTTGATAACAATCCGTTTGTTGTTGATTATGTAAGAGTCTATCAGAAAGATTCTTATGATGAGAATGTAACACGTCCAGAAGTTAAGTTTGAGCCTACAAACGAGCCAGACGAAAGCGGAAACTATATTAAGAACAGCACATTTGCAGAGGCAGAGGATTTGACAGATGATACAAATTGGAAATTCATAACTGCTTTGGATGGTGCTGCAACAGCAGAAATCAAAGATAACTCTATGGTTATCAAGACAGAAAAAGCAGGTACTGTTGATTACAGTGTACAGTTAGTACAGGCAAATGTTCCTTTTGAAAAGGGTGCAACTTATGAAGTAAGTTTTGATGCACAAGCATCTGAGAATCGTAAGATGAATGTAGATGTTAAGGCTCCAGACCGTGGATACCAGTCATATATGAAAACCCTGGTTCCAGAGCTTACAACGGAGATGAAGCACTTCAGCACACAGTTCGTAATGAAGGCAGATTCCGATGTGAATGGACGTTTAGAGTTTAATATGGGTAATGCAGGTTCAGGCGATATCGTTCTTAAGAACGTAGTTGTTAGGAAGACTGCGGAGCCAGATCCGAATGCAAAGGAAGAAAAGACAATTCTTGCAAATGGAAGCTGTATCTATAATGGATCTTTCCAGGAAGGTAAAAACCATCTTGGATATTGGGATATAACACCAGAAGGTGCAGATATTAAGGTAACAGGTCTTTCAGATGGAAGAAGATTGGTCACAGAAGGAAAAAGTGTAACAATCAGTCAGTCAGATCTTGCATTTAAGGAAGGAACAGCATATGCATTGAGCTTTGATGCGTATGCGCAAAATGGAGCAACTGTCGTTGCAACTGTTGGCGGAAACACATATAAAGTAAATGTTGAAGCAGGAAATGAAAAGAAAGATTATGTTGTAAAGATTCCTGCAACAGCAAAGTTTACAGACAAGACAGTTTCATTGAAAATCGAAGGTGCAATCTCTCTCGATAATGTAAAAATGGTAGAAGATGCAAAGATTAAGAACGGATCATTCAATGATAGTCTTTCAGGATATGAAGTATATGTAGACAGCGCAGCAAAAGCAACTGTTGTTGTTGACAGTTTAAAAGAAAATAATGCATTGGATGTGACTGTAGATGATACAGGTGCGGATGACTGGAGAATACAGATTAAACAGAACAATGTATTGCTGGAAAAAGGAAAGAAGTATAAATTATCATATGAGGCTAAGTCAACCATTGATAGAAAAATCAGAGTTGTAATGCAGGGTGGAGCGGCTCTTGGATGGCCGGTATACTCTGAGCACAGCGATGATCAAGATGCAAATGATGGAATTGTAACACTTACAAGTGAATATCAGAAGTTTACTGAAGAATTTATAATGACAGAAGAGACAGACGCAAAGGCATTCCTCAGCATCTGTTTGGGAAATGTAGATGGTCAGATTACTGATCAGCACAGAATTGTAATTGACAATATTTCTTTGGTTGAGGCAGAGAATCCGACACCGGAGAATCCGACACCAGAGAAGCCAACACCGGAGAAGCCGACACCGGAGAAGCCGACACCACAAAACCCAATTGTGAAGCCTGTAACAGTATCTTATTCTACACATATACAGAGTTATGGATGGAATAAAAGTGCAGCGAAGAATGGAGCAGTGGCAGGAACAACAGGAAAGGCAAAGAGATTAGAAGCGATTAAAATTTCTGTAGAGGGAAATGAAGATCTTGGCATTCAGTATACAACACACTGCCAAGGATATGGTTGGTTAAACTGGTCATCAAATGGTGAAATCAGCGGAACAACATGTGAAGCGAAGAGACTTGAGGCAATCAAGATTCAGTTGACAGGTGCAGACAGGGATAAATACGATGTATATTACCGCGTTCATGCACAGGGCTATGGCTGGATGAATTGGGCAAAAAATGGTGAGGCTGCCGGTACAGCAGGACTCGCGAAGAGACTTGAAGCAATCCAGGTAGTAGTTGTCAAGAAGGGTGAAAGCGTACCAGACAAGTTCGAAGGTGTAACAGCATCAGAAAAGAAAGCTTATATGGCAAGTGCAGCTGCAACAGCTGCAACAGTTGAAGGCTCAGATCGGGCACATGTCCAGTATCGTTCACATCTTCAGACATATGGATGGCAGAACTGGAAGAATGACGGAGATATTTCCGGAACAACAGGTAAAGCAAAGCGATTAGAGTCTTTGAAACTTGAACTTAAAAACAAAGATTATACAGGCGGTATCTGTTACAATGCACATGTGCAGACAATCGGATGGCAGGCCGATCCAAATAAATCTGCAACATGGAAGAAAGATGGTGAGTTTTGCGGGACAACAGGAAATGCAAAGAGATTAGAGGCAATTCAGATTGCGCTTTATGGTGAGATGGCAGAGCATTATGATATTTATTATCGTGTGCATTCACAGACATACGGCTGGATGAAGTGGGCCAAAAATGGAGAGATGTCTGGCACAACTGGTCAGCATAAAAGAATCGAAGGAATTCAGGTTGTGCTTGTGAAAAAAGGTGAACAGGCACCTTCGGATAATTACAAGGGAGCTGTTACAAATACAACAAAAACATTTCTCTCAAAATAGAAACTATCGATAGTCAAAATGGCGTTATCCATTACTTTGGATAACGTCATTTTTTAGTGCGTCTTGCGGCGCACGTTTCTGGATGGAACCTGGTTATGAAAAGAAATAAAACTGTAACAGAATTGATGCAGAAATGATGCATGCCGGATGTATGATGCAGGTTATAAAAAGAAAATCGGAAAATATCTGAAGAATTGACACATTTAGATAGAAAAAGAGCCTATTTTCTTTTTATATCAATCGTTATAATACAACCGAAAGAAGGAAAAAACTATGAGAAAGAAAGCATGGATTTTATGTACGGCAATGGTAGTGGCTTTGGCGGGATGCAGCAATGTGAGTGATAATAATACGACCGATATCATCCAGGTGAGCAGCGAGACGGTGACTACAACGGAAGCAGCAACGGAAGTTACGACAACCACCGAAAATGAAACTACGACCGAATCTGTTACGGAGAGCAATACCCCGGACAGCACATTACAGTCAGAAGGTTCGAATACAGGGAAGACGGAACCCGCTGCGACAGAAGCTAAGACGACAGAATCCCAGACAACAGAGACACAGCTGCAGGAAGGTGAGCCATCCGATGATTCGTGGAAGGAAGAGTTCGAGAAGACGCTGTATGAGGAGTATGGTGTGGTGCCGGATCATTACGAATATATCGGAAATGATATCTATCAGGTCTATGTGAAAATCGACGGGAAGATCGTGCCATATGTGGCAGTGAATTGGAAGACGGGAGATTTCCACGGCTAGAAGAAAGGATAAAGACGGGTGAAAGAAATGGGCGATGCAAACAAAATCACAGGATATGGAGAACATAGAGAATTATATCGGATTTCAACGGATGAAATCCTGTATTTTGAGGCGGTAGGAGAGAAAGTGTTTGCCTATACGGAACAGGAAATTTATGAGATAAAGAATCGCCTTTACCAGATTGAAGAGAAGGTAAATGCGTATGATTTTACCCGGGCATCCAAATCCATGCTTGTAAATACAGACAGAATCTCAAGTATTGCTTCGATTTCGGGAAGCCGCGGGAAGATTATGATGGATAACGGAGAGGCCGTTATTGCAAGTCGCATGTACTACAAACCATTGCTTTCATCCATGAAATGGAAGAAAATCAGTTAATACTTTTTGTGTTTTTTTCTGACAAAAAATATGCTATGATGAAATGCGAATTGGCATAAAGGTTAGAAAAAGGAGACACAAAATGAGCAAGAAATTACTTTTGATCAACGACATGGCTGGCTATGGAAAGGTTGCGTTATCCGCGATGATTCCGGTGCTTTCCCATATGAAATACGAGGTATTTAATCTACCGACGGCAATCGTGTCGAACACACTTGATTACGGTAAGTTCGACATCCTGGATACAACCGATTACATGAAAAATGCAATCGCTGTCTGGGAACAGCTTGGCTTTGAATTTGATGCAATCTCGACCGGATTTATCGTGTCGAAGGAGCAGACCCAGCTTGTGACCGAGTTCTGTAAGGCACGGGCAGAAAAAGGTGTGACGATCTTCACAGATCCGATTATGGGAGATGAGGGAAAGCTCTATAACGGAATCACAGAGGAGACGATTGATTTGATGCGTGAGCTGATTTCGGCTGCGGACTATATCGTACCGAACTATACTGAGGCGGCATATCTGACCGAGCTTCCATATAAGGAAGATGGTGTGACCGAGGAAGAGTATCATACGATGATCGACAAGCTTCGTGCATTCGGTGCGAAATCGATTGTGATCACAAGTGCGAAGATCGCGGGCACAGATTGCAGATCGGTTGTCGGATATGACCACAAGAAGGAAGAATATTTTAAGGTTGATTTCGAAGAAATTCCGGTACATTTTCCGGGAACGGGAGATATTTTCTCCGCCGTATTTATCGGAAAGCTTATGAGTGGCAAGGATTTGCAGACGGCAACCGCAGAGGCGATGGATGCCGTGAAGAGCATGATCGGCAAAAATGCAGATAACGTGGATAAATATAAGGGAATTCCACTGGAAACCTGTATGGAGGTGCTTGACTAATGGCAAGACCAAAGATTCGGATCACACTGATTGATCAGAAGGGGGAAAAGGGATGTCACAGAGGTCATAAGATCGGTGATTCCTATGATTTTGATACGGAGCGGGGAAAACTGTGTCCGATGGCAATGCACGTTGCATTTCCGTACGTGGATATACTCCGGTATGGCGGTGAGATACCGGGACAGGAGAAGGGCACCGCCGTTTTTGCATGTCCGGATGTGGATACGTTGAATGTATTTAAAATCGAGCGGATAGACAGTTGATGTACGAAAAGAAAAACAAGAAAAACAAGAAGGATTATTGATTTTATTTGAAACATTTTGTATAATACAGTCAGAGTTTATATTACATCTAATATAAAACATAATATAAATAATTTGAAAGGAGAAACTATTATGTTACAGAACCAGGAATGGGAATCATTCACAGGTAGACTCTGGAAGGAAGAGTGCAACGTAAGAGACTTCATCCAGAACAACTACACACCTTATGATGGAGACGAGAGCTTCCTTGCAGGACCAACAGATGCTACGAACAAGCTCTGGGATAAGCTTCAGGCTCTTCAGAAGGCAGAGAGAGACAACGGTGGTGTATTGAAGGAGGACGCAGATGTTGTATCCAGCATTACAGCATATGGTCCTGGTTACATTGATCCGGAGACAAAGGATCTTGAGCAGATCGTAGGTCTTCAGACAGACGAGCCACTTAAGAGAGCATTTATGCCTTATGGTGGTATCAAGATGGCTGAGGAAGCACTCGAGATGTACGGATACAAGCCAAACGAGAACTTCCACAAGATCTTTACAGATTATCACAAGACACACAATCAGGCAGTATTTGATGCTTATACACCAGAGATGATGGCAGCTCGTCATACACATATCGTAACAGGTTTGCCAGATACTTATGGTCGTGGTCGTATCGTTGGTGATTACAGAAGAGTCGCTCTTTACGGTATTGATCAGCTGATCGCTTGGAAGCAGGAAGATAAGGCTAACTGCGGCGATGGTAATATGTATGATGATGTTATCCGTCAGAGAGAAGAGTTGACAGAGCAGATCAGACGTCTTCAGGAGATGAAGGTTATGGCTCAGTCATACGGCTATGATATTTCTAAGCCAGCTTCAAGCGCGAAGGAAGCTGTTCAGTGGTTATACTTCGGATACCTTGCAGCTATCAAGACACAGAATGGTGCTGCTATGTCAGTAGGACGTGTATCTACATTCCTTGATATCTATATCGAGAGAGATATTAAGGCTGGTAAGCTTACAGAGGCTCAGGCTCAGGAGCTTATCGATCACTTCACAATGAAGCTTCGTATGGTTAAGTTCGCAAGAATTAAGTCATACAACGAGCTGTTCTCAGGTGACCCTGTATGGGCTACACTTGAAGTCGGTGGTATTGGTATGGACGGACGTTCAATGGTTACAAAGAACGACTACAGATTCCTTCATACTCTTGAGGATATGGGACCTGCTCCAGAGCCAAACCTTACAGTACTTTACTCTTCAGCATTGCCTAACAATTTCAAGACATATGCTGCTAAGATTTCTGTAAGAACAAGCTCAATCCAGTACGAGAACGATGATGTAATGAAGCCAATCTGGGGTGATGATTACTCAATCTGCTGTTGTGTATCTGCTACACAGACAGGTAAGGAAATGCAGTTCTTCGGAGCTCGTGCAAACCTTGCTAAGTGTCTCCTGTACGCTATCAACGGTGGTAAGGATGAGAAGTTCCTTGACAAGAAGACAGGTAAGCCAATGCAGGTAGGTCCTGACTACTCTCCTATTACTTCTGAGTACCTTGACTATGATGAAGTACTTGCTAAGTACAAGCAGATGCTTGACTGGTTAGCAGGACTTTATGTAAATATCCTGAACCTGATTCAGTACATGCATGACAAGTACTACTATGAATCAGCAGAGATGGCATTGATCGATACAGATGTACGTCGTACATTTGCTACAGGTATTGCCGGATTCTCACACGTTATCGATTCCCTTTCAGCTATCAAGTATGCTAAGGTTAAGGTTATCCGTAACGCAGAGACAGGACTTGCAGAAGACTTCGAGATCGAAGGCGAGTTCCCTAAGTATGGTAATGATGATGACAGAGCAGATAATATCGGTGTATGGCTGCTTCATGAGTTCCTTACAGACATCAAGAAGAGACACACATACCGTAATTCAGAGCCTACAACATCTATCCTTACAATCACATCTAACGTAGTATATGGTAAGTTCACAGGTAACCTTCCAGATGGTAGACGTGCTTGGACACCATTTGCTCCAGGTGCTAACCCAAGCTACGGTGCTGAGACATCAGGACTTCTTGCATCTCTGAACTCAGTTGCTAAGATTCCTTATGAGTGGTCTTTGGATGGTATCTCAAATACTCAGACAATGAACCCATCTGCACTTGGTCATGATGAGGCTGAGAGAGCTGAGAAGCTTGTAAGTGCTATGGATGGTTACTTCGATCAGGGCGCTCACCACTTGAACGTAAACGTATTCGGTAAGGATAAGCTCCTGGATGCTATGGAGAACCCAGATAAGCCAGAGTACGCTAACTTCACAATCCGTGTATCTGGATACGCTGTTAAGTTTATCTCTCTTACACGTGAGCAGCAGCTCGATGTTATCAACAGAACATTCCATGACTCACTTTAATTAGAAGTTTGTCAAAAATGTTTTTGATAGATAAGTAATTCACTGGAGTCCCGGAGATACTATCTCCGGGACTTTTTATAAAAATAAAATTGTTAGAGGTGGAACATGCCGGAGAAGAAACAGATTTTAGGTTATATTCATTCAACAGAAAGCTTTGGAGCCGTAGATGGACCAGGTATCCGATTTGTAGTATTTTTGCAAGGCTGTAAGATGCGTTGTAAATACTGTCATAACCCGGAGACGTGGAATCTAGTAACCGATTACACAAAGCTCTATGCTGACACAACGGATGATAAAGAACGAGAAGAACTCGAAAAGAAAATTGAAGAGAACACAAAACTGCTGCTAGATAAAGGCGTCAAGGTTGAAGCGAGAACTCCGGAAGATCTGCTCAAGCAGGCACTTCGTTATAAGCCTTATTGGAAGGGCGATGGAGGAATAACCGTCAGCGGAGGCGAAGCGCTTCTGCAGATGGACTTTTTGATTGAATTCTTCAAGCTTGCAAAAGCACAGGGGATTCACACAACGATTGATACAGCGGGCAATCCATTTACAAGAGAGGAGCCTTTCTTCTCGAAGTTCAATGAACTGATGGCACTCACTGATTTGTTCCTGCTTGATATCAAGCAGATTGAGGACGACAAACACCGGGAGCTGACAGGGTTCTCGAATAAGAATATATTAGACTTGGCGCAGTATCTCTCCGATCAGGGAAAGCATATGTGGATTCGACATGTCCTTGTGCCGGGCATAACAACCGACGAAGCAGATCTGAAGAAGACGGCTGAGTTTATCAAGACTTTGAAGACGGTTGACCGGGTGGAGGTATTGCCATACCATAAGCTTGGAATTCAGGAGTGGGAGCGCCTTGGAATCCCTTATAAGCTGGAAGGAATCGATCCTCCAACCGACGAACAGCAAAAAATTGCAAGAGAGATTCTGGACGCAAAGTAAGCGTTGAACATAAGAGTTGCAAAAACAATATAAGAAAACAAATGAGACTGCGTAATATTCAGGAATATGAGTATTGCGTAGTCTTTTTGGTATAGGAATAGATTATAACAAACAATCATTTTTATGTATGACTGTCTGTATTGACATAACAGAAGAAGCACGTTATAATCTGAAACCATGAAAGGGAAATAAATAGTATATCAGATAGGAAAAGTAGGGTATAAAACCTGCAAGGGAAAGGAAGTACGTCTATGGCAATCATCCAGATACAAGATGTATCCAAAAAATTTCAGACAAAAGACGGCGAGATTGACGCGTTGAAGCATGTGACGCTCGACATCGAAGCCGGAGACATATATGGAATCATCGGTATGTCCGGTGCAGGAAAGAGTACACTCGTACGATGCATCAACCATATCGAAGTTCCGACTGAGGGAACGGTAATCGTGCAGGATAAGGATCTGAGCAAGCTTTCCGAGAAAGAGCTTCGCAAGCAGCGGGAACATATCGGCATGATCTTCCAGCATTTCAATCTGCTGATGCAGAAGTCCGTATTGGAGAATGTATGCTTCCCATTGTTTATTCAGGAGAAGTCGAAGGCAGAGGCAAAGAAGAAAGCGTATGAGCTTCTGGATATCGTAGGTCTGAAGGATCGTGCGAAAGCATATCCATCCCAGTTATCCGGCGGACAGAAACAGCGTGTGGCAATCGCAAGAGCCTTAGCTTCTGATCCCCAGATCCTTCTGTGCGATGAGGCAACGAGTGCGTTAGATCCGCAGACAACATCTTCAATTCTCGCATTGCTGAAGGATATCAACAAACGGTTTGGTATTACGATCGTCGTAATCACACATCAGATGGCAGTTGTCCGGGAGATTTGTAACCGGGTAGCAATCATGAAGGATGGACAGGTGGTCGAGAACGGAAGTACCGTGGAGATCTTCAATCATCCAAAGTCAGAGGTGGCAAGAGATCTGCTTAGAAAGGACGATGGTGGAGATACCACCGGTGACGATCAGCAGACAGCAAACCAGATTCAGGACGGAACGAAGATACGAATCGTATTTACAGAGAACTCCGCATTTGAACCGGTCATTGCAAATATGATTCTGACATTTAAGGAGCCGATCAACATCCTGAAAGCAGCAACCAAGAATGTCGGTGGCGTGGCAAAGGGAGAGATGATATTAGAGATTCCGAGTGGCTCCACGAATGTGAAAGCGATGGAACAGTATCTGATCGACCGGGGGCTTGAATTAGAAGAGTTATCGGAGACAAAGACAGGAGGTGCGTTCTAATGTGGACAGAACAGGTTCGTTCCATGATTGGAACAGGTATTCTTGAGACGTTATACATGACAGTTGTTTCAACTGTATTTGGATATTTATTTGGACTGCCGATGGGAATTCTCCTCTGTATCACAGATAAAGAGGGATTGAAGCCAAATAAGGTGATATATAAGATTCTGGATGTGATCGCGAATATTGTACGAAGCATACCGTTTTTGATCTTATTGATTCTGTTGATTCCATTTACAAGACTGTTGCTTGGAAAAAGCTATGGTTCTACCGCAACGATCGTCCCACTGACGGCAGCGGCGATTCCATTTATCGCAAGAATGGTAGAGTCTTCGCTCAAGGAAGTCGATTATGGAGTCATTGAAGCGGCAAAGGCAATGGGCGCAAGCAACAGCAGAATCATCTTCAAGGTATTGCTTGTTGAGGCGAGAACTTCCCTGATCACAGGCGCAACGATTGCAATCGGAACCATCCTTGGATATTCCGCAATGGCAGGTGCAGTCGGCGGTGGCGGACTTGGTGATATCGCAGTCCGTTACGGATATTACCGGTATCAGACAGACATCATGCTTGTTACGGTGGCGTTACTGATCGTGATCGTACAGGTATTCCAGTCGGTTGGTATGTTAGTTGCAAACCGTCTGGATCGCAGAAAATAATTTGCAATATATGCGGGAATTGGAATGTGCACACCGAAACCTGCTTATATATAAAGTAATTGATCGTTGGATAAAAGTTTTCAATGATTACAAAAACAGGAAAGAGAGGACATGAATTATGAAGAAATCAATTAAGAAATTACTCGCACTGACACTGACAGGTGCATTTTTGGTAGGAGCACTCACAGGCTGCGGAAAGAGCGGCGAGGACGATAAGACAATTAAGGTTGCAGCATCTGCAACACCACACGCTGAGATTCTGGAGTATGCAAAGGATAAGCTCAAGGAGCAGGGTTATGATCTGCAGGTAACAGTTTTTGATGACTATGTAAAGCCAAACGAGGTTGTAGAAAGTGGCGACTTCGATGCAAACTACTTCCAGCATGTACCATATCTTGACAGTTTCAATGAGGAGAAGGGTACACACCTTGCAGTTGCAGGTAAGATCCACTATGAGCCATTCGGTATCTACCCAGGAACAAAGAAGAGTTTGGATGAGATCGCAGATGGCGATTCTATCGCAGTACCAAACGATACAACCAACGAGGCAAGAGCATTGCTTCTTCTGCAGGATAATGGCATCATCACATTGAAGGATGGCGCAGGTATCAACGCAACGGTCAATGACATCGCTGAGAATCCACATAATGTAAAGATTGTTGAGCTTGAGGCTGCACAGGTAGCCAGAGTTGTCGATGAGACAGCATTTGTCGTATTGAATGGTAACTATGCACTTGCTGCCGGTTTCTCTGTAGGAAAGGATGCCCTTGCTTATGAGAAGAGTGATTCTGAAGCTGCTAAGACATATGTAAATGTAATCGCAGTGAAGGAAGGAAACGAGGACAGTGCAAAGATTAAGGCATTGGTAGATGTATTGAAGTCTGACGATGTGAAGAAATACATCAACGATACTTACGATGGAGCAGTTCTTCCTTATGAGGAATAATCGGATTGATTGGAACCAATAAGAATTTGTTATATACAAAATAAAAACATATAAACCACAGATAAACGCTCTGCTGTATGGGATGTATTCCATATGGCAGGGCGTTTTGTCGCTGCAGGAAGGTATAAATGATTATATGGAGAGAATATAAAATCTGTTATGAACACATGGAAATAGCAGATAACATAAAAATCTAAAGTAAATACCTTGAATATAGAGAAAAAATATAGAAAAAATCAATTTAACTCTTGTTTTTTGCGGGAAATGTCTATAAAATAGTAAACAGTCGGTTTAAATGCATAATTTATGCGATGCAAATAAATGTGAAAGGTATAAGGTAGCTGAAATGAAGAAATACAAGGATATGAGTAAAGACGAGTTATTGACATTAAAAGCCGCTCTTATGGAGGAATACAAGGAAGAACAGGCAAAGGGCCTCAGCCTCAATATGGCAAGAGGAAAGCCTGGATTCACCCAGTTAGCACTTTCCATGCAGATGTTAGATGAGATTAATAGCAAATCTGATATGCGTACCTTGCTTGGAAATGATACAAGAAACTATGGAGATCTGGATGGTATCGGAGAGTGTCGTCAGCTTATGGCAGACATGATGGAAGTCAAGAAGGAGAACATCATCGTATATGGTAACTCCAGTCTGAACGTTATGTACGATACAGTTTCCCGTTCGATGACACACGGTGTCAATGGTTCGACTCCTTGGTGCAAGCTGGATAAGGTCAAGTTCCTCTGCCCGGTACCTGGATATGACAGACATTTTAAGATCACAGAGTTTTTCGGCATTGAGATGATCAACATCCCGATGAATTCCGATGGACCGGATATGGATCTGGTTGAGAAATACGTAAATAACGATGCCGCAGTGAAGGGTATCTGGTGTGTGCCGAAATATTCAAATCCAACCGGAATCGTATATTCCGATGAGGTGGTAAGAAGATTTGCAGCATTAAAGCCGGCAGCCGAAGACTTCCGTATCTTTTGGGATAATGCATACTGCATCCATCATCTGTATAAGGATCAGCAGGCAGAAATCCCGAATATCTTAGAGGAGTGTGAGAAGGCCGGGAATCCGGATATGGCATATATGTTTGCTTCGACATCGAAGATTACATTCCCTGGTTCCGGTGTTTCTGCAATCGCAACTTCTACAACAAATGTAGAATTTATCAAGCAGCAGTTAACCGTACAGACAATCGGTCATGATAAGATCAATCAGCTCCGTCATACAAGATTCTTCAAGAATATTGACGGACTGAAGGCACATATGGAGAAACATGCGGATATCTTACGTCCAAAGTTCGAGGCAGTTTTAAATACATTTGATCAGGAGCTTACAGGACTGGAGATCGGTTCATGGGTAAAGCCACTCGGCGGATATTTTATTTCTTTTGATGCACTTGAGGGCTGTGCGAAGAAGATCGTTGCAATGTGTAAGGATGCAGGCGTGGTACTGACAGGCGCCGGTGCAACCTATCCGTATGGCAAAGATCCAAAAGACAGCAATATCCGTATTGCTCCTTCGTTCCCATCTGTGGAAGAGATGGAAGCAGCATCGAAGATTTTCGTGCTTTGCGTGAAGCTTGCAAGTATCGATAAGTATCTGGAAGCATAAGCTTGTCAGGACAATTAAATAGAGAGTGTTCGAATCCCGGTGTGAAAGCACCGGGATTTTTTGCAAAATGCTGGAATGAAATAATTTAATAACTGACATACTAATTTCAGAATGCGGAATCCGAAATACGAGAATAATCAGAAATTTGATATATCAGAAATGCCAGAAGCAATTCTCGTATTTATGATTCGTGAATAAATGGAGGAATTCGTATGAAGGATCGAATCGAGACATTGAAGGAATATCTGAAGCGGCTTGGAGAAGGAGAGTCGCTGGAAGCAGTAAGAAAAGATTTCGTGGAAGTATTTAAGGATGTTGATCCTGCGGAGATCATGAAGGCAGAACAGGAGATGCTTGCGGAGGGAACACCGCTTTTGGAGGTGCAGAAGCTGTGTGATGTGCATGCCGCACTCTTTCATGGAAAGACGCGGGAGGAACAGATTGCGAATGCGGAAAAGGCAGTGCATGCGTCAGCATTGCGGGAAGAACGGGAGTCAAAGACGCGTGAACTGGCGCAGATCAAAGGACATCCGCTATGGCTGTTTGCAAATGAGAATGGTGCTCTTGCTATGCTGCTAGAACAAGCAGAGGAGAAGATCAAGGATGGCAGTGCGAATAAGAAGACGTTGGAATCGTTGCGTGGCATCTCCATTCACTATGCGAAGAAGGGAGATCTTCTGTATCCGGTTTTGAATGTACGGTATGGGATATCCGGACCGGCAAGTGTGATGTGGACGGTTGATGATGAGATCCGGGATGAAATCTCATTTCTTGCGAAGATGAATGATAAGGAACCTGAATGGCAGGAGCGGTTCGCAACGGTGGTAGCACGGGCACAGGAGATGGTCTACAAAGAGGCAAATATTTTGTTTCCGAACTGTGCGGCGAATTTCACGGAGAAAGAGTGGATCGGCATCTACCATGACCAGAAGGATTATGCGGTTTGTTTCGGCGTGGAGCCGGAGATCTGGCAGAAGGCAGAGGATAACCAATATGTGCCGGAGACGTCGCTCACAGAGACGGAAATCCGTATGCCGGGCGGGCATCTGACGATTGCGCAGTTGATCGCACTTCTGAATACGATTCCGATGGAAATCACATTTGTGGATGTGGACAATATCAATCGATTCTTCAATGAAGGACCGAAGGATTTTAAACGTCCGGGGATGGCAATCGACCGGGAAGTATTTTCCTGTCACCCACCGAAGATTGAAGCGACCGTGCGAAGAATTATTGGAGAGTTCCGTGCAGGGGCATTGGACGAGGTTCCAATCTGGATGGACAAAAATGGAAAATGCATGCTTGTCAGATACATGGCGGTACGGGATAAAGAGGGGAAGTATCTCGGTACGCTGGAGCTAGTGCAGGATATGGGATTTGCAAAGGAACATTTTCAGCCGGAAAAGCGCCAGGAGGAGATATGGTAAGCGGAGAAATGGCTTGTATATGCGGCACGTAAATGATAAAATCTGATGTATATGCCAGAAATAAATGTACGACTTAAAATAGGAGAAATCAGATGAAAATTACAATCATTGCAGTGTCCGTATCTGCACTTTCACAGATCCAGATATTTCAAAAAGAATATGCAAAAAAATACCCGGAGGATGCAATTGATTTTGCAGTCTTTTATGTGGCAGGAATGGAAAACAAATATCTGATGCATCCGGAGATTCTGGAGAATGCAGTCCGTGAGGCGGATGTTGCAATCATTGACCTGATGGGCGTTTCAGAGGCGTTGCGGGAGATTGTCAGACGCGGTTTAGAGGAGTGCCGGGGACAACGGATTGTGATTGGTAACGAATTGCGTGAATATCTGCGCCTCGGAACATTTTCCATGGAAGCAATGGGTAAAATGATGAAGTCCTCCCAGAAGAAACCGCAGACAGGAGATGTGTCAGAGGAGGAAGCTAAGCAAGCGGATACGAAGGAAAACAAAAAACCGACAGCCAGTGCGTTAGAGAAGATGCGCCGGATACGAAGAATGGCGATGATCCTTGGCAATGTCCTTCCATTTGGCATGACAAAGGATATGAAGCAGGTGTTTTTGCTGATGGACTATTGGCAGCAGGCAACCTACACGGATATAGAATCATTCTTCTATCTGATTTTACGAAGATATTGCGGCAGGAGCTTTCTGCCGAAGGAAAAGCCTTGTACGATGCGGTACGGAATCTATCTGAAAGATCCGTTTTCACTTGCATGCGAAGATACGCTCGAGAAATATTGGAAGAAAAATCCGTATGACAAAGGCAGGGATACGATAGCATTTTTGTTTTACGGACATGCATATCCGAACGATTATCTGCCAATCGTGCGTATCATTTGTGAAAAATTAAGAGAAAAATATAACATACTTCCGATTGCATTCTCACAAAATGAGGATCGTGATCAGGAGAAATTAAAGAGTTATCTCTGCCAGAATAAGTACCCGGTATCCGCGGTGATCAATACGATGCCATTCCGGCTTGGGGCAGGTCCGATGGGCGGAAATGCAGACGGTGCAGTGCAGATTCTGAAGGAACTGCAGGTGCCGTATATCAAGCCATTCTGCCTGACGAAAATCACAGAGCAAAGATGGCAGGAAGCATCCGCGGTCAATCCGGGCGAGTTCCTGATCAGTATGTTGCTGCCGGAATTAGATGGGGGAATCCTCACGTTTCCGGTTGGCGTGATGGGTGATGCGACGGTATCCGAATTGCAGCCAATCACAGAACGGATTGATACACTTGTGGCACGGCTGGAAGGATATCTGAGGTTACAGAAGCTGGCCAATCAGGATAAGAAGCTGGCGTTCGTGTTCTACAATTACCCGCCGGGCGAAAGCAATGTTGCATCTGCGGCATTTCTTGATACCTTTGCGTCTGCGGCAGAAGCGTTGAAGCAGTTAAAACAGGCGGGATATCAGGTGGAAGCCCTGACGGCTGAACAGCTTCGGGAAGCGTTCGTGATGGATGGAAACTGCAATGTGCCACAGTGGAGTGACGAGGCCGAGGCTGCGATTACATACAGGCTGGATGGTGAGGACTATCCAGTGAAGGGGATTCGATGTGGAAATGTATTTCTTGGGTTACAGCCGTTGCGGCAGGACGGAGACAGTAAAGCGGATATCATCGAGAACTACCATGACCGGAATCAGGAACCACCGAAGGCATATCAGGCATTTTACCATTATATAGGGGAAGAATTTGGCGCGGATGCAGTGATTCATTTCGGTACACACGGGACTTTGGAATTCCTGCCTGGTAAGGACAATGGCATGATGGGACAATGCTGGCCGGACCGTCTGATCGGGACAGCTCCTCATTTTTATTATTACTATATCGGGAATCCTTCGGAAGCTATGATCGCCAAGCGGAGAACGCATGCTACGATTATCAGTTATCAGGCACCTGCTTTGAAAAAAAGCGGAATATATGGTGAATTGCAGGAATTAAAAGAGACGATCGCTGAGTATAGGGAGAGTATGCAGAGTGCGCCGGAACGCTGCGATGATCTGATGAACCAGATTGACCATCTGGCAGAGGCATGTGGATGTACAGGGGATCTTGAGCAGATCGAGGAATATTTGTATGAATATGAAAATAGTCTGATCACGGATGGCTTGCATGTGATGAATGCGGAGGAGGCACAGGGACTTTTGCATGCCTTAGATGGGGAATATGTCCCTGTTGGAACTGCGGGAGACGTGGTGAAAAATCCGGATATCCTTCCATCCGGGCGAAATCTTGTGCAGTTTGATCCCCGGCTTGTTCCGACCAAAACCGCATATGAGCGGGGCGCAAAGGCCGCACAGCTTGCCATGGAACAATATAAAAAGCAGACAGGCAGCTATCCCGATACAACCGCTGTGATTCTCTGGGGATTGGAGACATCCAGAAGTCAGGGTGAGACAGTCGGGCAGATCTTATATTATCTGGGACTTCGTCTGAAAACAGACCATGCGAGCTTTGATGACCGTCTGGAGATTATTCCGCGGGAGGAGCTTGGAAGACCGCGTATGGATGTGGTGATCCATATGTGCGGATTCTTCCGGGATATGTATCCGAATCTGGTAGATAACCTGAATGAAATGCTACAACAGATTCTTGCGTTGGATGAGCCGGATGAGACAAATTATTTTGCGGCAAATACGAGAAAACTGGCGCATACACTGATGAAAGAGCAGGGAATGGACGAGACACGGGCATGGGAGATGGCGTCCTGCCGGATCTTCGGCCCGAAGGAGGGAGAATATGCGACGCGTCTTACGGATGTTGTGAAAAAAGGAAGCTGGAAAGTAGCGGAGGAGCTTGGAACAGGCTTTACAGCGGATCTTTCGTATGCGTATTCGTACCGGCACAGAGGCGAGGCAGCAGCCAGCGTACTGAAACATCAATATGAAAATGTAGACTACATCTCGCAGATACGGAACAACGTGGAATATGAACTCACCGATCTCGATCATTATTATGAGTTCTATGGTGGACTTTCCAAGGCGGTGGAAAACCAGAAGGGCGAAAAGCCGGTGATGCTTGTCGCAGATACCGTCGGGGAAGACGTCAAGGTACAGGATATCCAGGAAGCGCTGAACCGGGGAATAAGAACGCGCCTGTTGAATCCAGCATGGATCGAGGGCATGATGCGGCATACCTATCATGGCGTGCAACAGATAGAGAAGCGGTTTGAAAATGTGATGGGATTTGCAGCATCGACGGATGCGGTGGACAGCCAGACATTTTCGGAGATGACGCGTTGTTATGCGGCGGATGAAAAACTACGCAGACAGATGACAAAGAGTAACAAATGGGCGTATATGAAGATGATGGAACGCCTTATGGAAGCAAATCATCGAGGGTATTATCAGGCAACCGAGGAAGAGTTAGAATCGATCCGGGAGGCTTATATCGAGGCAGAAGGAGAGGCAGAGGAGTAAGATGCAAAGGAAAAAGATAGACAATGTATATCCGTTCACGGCAATTGTCGGTCAGGAGAAGATGAAGGAAGCAATCGTGTTGAATCTCATCAATCCGGCACTCGGCGGTGTACTAATCCGGGGACAGAAGGGAACTGCCAAGACGACTGTCGTCCGTGCAATCCCGAACCTCATGCATAAACTGAAAATTGTGGAGATTCCAGCAAATGCAACGGAGGATCGTGTTGCAGGAACGATCAATATTGAGGTGGCGTTGAAGGACGGAGAGAAGAAATTTGAGCCGGGACTTCTGAAGGAAGCAGATGGAAATATCCTGTATGTTGATGAGGTAAATCTGCTCGATGACCATATCGTGGATCTGCTCTTAGATGCAGCGGCAACGGGCAGAAATACAGTGGAGCGGGAAGGAATCTCTTGTACGCATGCGTCAAAGTTCATATTGATCGGTTCGATGAATCCAGAGGAGGGAAATCTTCGACCACAGCTGCTCGACCGTTTCGGAATGGTAGTGGATGTGACAGCAGAGGAGGATGTAGACAAGCGAATCCAGATTGTCAAAAACCGCCTTGCCTATGAACAGGATGCATTGGTATTTTGTAAGAGATTCGAGGAACGTCAGGCGCATCTGCGCACGAAGATCGACAAAGCCAGAGCACTTTTGCCGGAGGTGACAATGAGCCGGGAACTTCTGCGCCTGTCCGCAGAGATCTGTATTGCCTATGGTACAGACGGACATCGTGCAGATATCGGAATCGTGAAAACAGCAAAGACGATCGCCGCATATGAAGGAAGAAAACGAGTCAAAAAGGAAGATATCTCCAGAGCGGCACAGTATGTACTGCCGCACCGTATGCATAAAAATCCGTTGGATAACGGGCAGATGAATCCGGAGATGATGGAACAGATATTGTCCCGAAAAGGAGAAAAACGTGAACCGGAGACATCCGGGGAGGGAGACTAGACTCTGCGAAGCAGAAAAATGTGGATATGCAGGAGGAAATATTTCTCCCGGTTGAGCAAAGTGGAAGGGAACGCTCGATTATAGAAGTACTAGATGAGATGATGGCATCTCTGGAGCTTCCGTTTTCACAGAAACGTGCGGCACAATTAAAGATAAAAAAAGGAAAGCACAGTGGATCTGTGGTGCCATCCGAAGCAGAAAGGAAAATGTGCGGCCTTTCGGATGTTGATATCCCGGCGACGATCCGGACATGTGTGGAACGTGGAAGCCACATGGAGAAAGACGGACTTCAGGGACAGATCATGCCAGAAGATCTGCGTATGAAACGATATCGCAACAAGAAGCACAGTACCGTACTTTTTGTTGTGGATGCCAGCCGGTCGCAGGGTGCGAACAAACGCCTTGCATTTGCAAAAAGCGCAGTGATGGCAATGCTTGAAAAAGCCTATTGTGACCGCGACCGGGTGGGACTAATCTTATTTGGAGATAAGCATGCCACGGTGAAGCTGCCATTTACAAAGAGCGTGGATGTCGCGGCAGAGAACATGCGGGAGCTGAAAGCAAAGGGCAATACACCACTTGCGATGGGGCTGCGTTTGGCAGAACAGGTACAGTTGACGGATCGCCGCAAATATCCAGAGGATATCCATCTCACTGTGCTGATTACGGATGGCAAATCCAATTATGATGCAGAACATGGGAATCCGGTAAAGCTGGTGTATCAGGCAGCGGAGGATTTGAGGAAAAATGAGTTGCCGCTTCTGGTGATTGATACCGAAAACAGTATATTCGGAATGGGAATCGGAGCGAGAATCGCAGAGCTTGCAGATGGTGCATATGTGAAATGTGCAGAGTAACCGGACGGAGCCAGACGATAAGAAAGTTGAAAAAGAAATGAACAAGATCGAAGAATATTACAATAAATTCAATGAGGAAAAAAGACTAAATTCCAGACACGGGCAGATTGAGTATCGTATCACGATGAAGTATATTCATGATTATCTGAATGTGCGGATGCAGGAATTGAAGGTTACGAACCGGGAAGATATTAAGATTCTCGACATTGGTGCCGGAACCGGACGTTACAGCGTGGCACTCTGTGAGGAAGGCTATGATGTGACGGCTGTGGAGCTGGTGAAGCATAACTTAGGCATATTGAAGCAGAAAAACAGTAACGTGCATGCGATGCAGGGAAATGCGCTGCATCTGAAGAAATTGGAAGATAACACCTATGATCTGACGCTCCTTTTCGGACCGATGTATCATCTGATGACGAAGGAGGAGAAGATTCAGGCGCTCTCCGAAGCGAAACGCGTGACGAAACCGGGCGGGATTATATTGGTTGCCTATGTGATGAATGAGTATGCCGTGGTTGTATATGGGATTCAGGAAAATCACATTGAAGAAAGTGTGAAGAATGGAACACTGGATGCGTCATATCATACGGTACCTGCGGCGGATAGTCTGTATGCATTCGAACGGATTGAGGACATTGACGGCTACAACGAAGCGGTTGGATTGAAGCGGGAGAAGATACTGTCACCGGATGGACCAGCCAATTATATCCGTCCGTTTGTGAATCAGTTAAGTGAGGAGAGCTACGAGCTTTTCGTGGCGTATCAGTTGAAGGTGTGTGAACGACCGGATCTGATCGGAGCAGGAGCACATACGGTGGATATACTTCGTAAGGAATTATGATGAATAGGATGCGTATATTGGATAGGATGAATCGGAATAAATATATGCCTGGTATAATGAAGTACAGTGATGTGTGTAGATTATCAGGCGATTACGTGATGATGTAAGATATAAGGAGAAGAACGAATGGAACAAGGAAGTTTGCCGGAGCGCTATCTGTCGCGTTCGGTGATTAAACATATACGAAGATTGAATCCGAAGCTTTCGGTATCGGCAGCAGTCGGAAATGATTATGCGAATTTGCACGGAAGTGTAAGTGCAGATGGTATTGGCGATACGCCGTGGATCGCGTGGGTGAAAGCGATGAATAATTTTGCGTGCTCCGGCGGACAGATCGAGGGGGCTCGTCTTACGATGCTTCTTCCACAGAATGTAAAGGAATCATGGATCAAAGGCTATATGGCGGATTTCAATTCTTATGCAGAAGCAAAGGGCATACAGATCTTAGGTGGTCACACCCAGGTGTCTGAAGTGTTTGCGCGGGCGCAGTTTGTTGTGACAATGCTAGGAACAGCAGGCGATTACTGTGCAAATAAAAAGAAGATCAAGCCGGGCTATGATATCGTAATGGTCGGACAGGCAGGCTTGATGGGCGCGGATATAATACTGAAGGAAAAGCGGGAAGAACTGCATACGCGGTTCCCGGATTTCTATCTGGATATGGCAAGCGTCAAGGAAGATGCGTATAGCATTGCGGACGTGGCACGGAAGATTGCGGATTCCGGCATGGATATCTGCTATATGCACGATGGCTCGTCCGGCGGTGTCTATGGTGCCTTGTGGCAGATGGGCGTCTGGATGGATAAGGGCTTTGAGGTACAGCATGTGGATATACCAATCCGGCAGGAGACAATCGAAATCTGCGAGTTCTTCAATATCAATCCGTATCTGCTTGATGCAACCGGTTGCCTGTTTGTAGTCGTGGAAGATGGAGAGAAGCTGGTGGAATATCTGACAGAGCAGGAAATGGAAGCCGCCGTGATCGGTGTTGTGACAGAGAAAAAAGAGAAGCTGATCGTGGTAAATGAACTGGAACACCGATGTCTGTCTCCGGTAAATGGGGATGAGATACATAAAGTGTTGTAAATGAGAACAAGTGGACTTACAAATGAGCAACCAAAGAGGAAAACAATTAAATAAATATGTACCGGACTATGTGTTATATGATCTGGAGACAACCGGAATCTCTGCAAACTACGATGAGGTAATTGAAATCTCAGCCGTGAAGGTGCGCGGCGGTAAAATCATCGATGAATTCAGCACACTTGTAAATCCGGGACGAACAATTCCGTATGGTGCGAGTGCGGTTAATCACATCTATGATGAGATGGTGGCAGATGCACCGGAGTTTGAAGAAGTGTTACCATTGTTCCTTGCATTTATCGGAAACGATATTCTGGTTGGACATAATATTGCCTCGTTTGATATGAAATTTCTGTATCGGGACTTCGAGAAATATATGGGGGTGGTACTTCCAAATGATTTCGTGGATACATTGCGCCTTGCAAAAATCGTATTCCCGGATTGGAAGCATCGGAGACTGGGTGATCTTGCGAACTATTATGGCATCTCTACGGTGGGTGCGCACCGTGCACTGACAGACTGTAAGATGAACCAGAAGGTATTTGAATTACTTGGAAAAGAATTGTCTGGGGAAGGAACGATGGATGTACGGCAGAATGTCAAGATCTGTCCGAAATGTGGAATGACGATGGTAAAACGAAAAGGAAAATTCGGTGAGTTCTGGGGCTGTAAGGGATTTCCGGATTGCCGGTATACGGAGAATATCTAAGGGGAAACAGCAGGTTGCTTTTATCGTAAGCGGTTGTCTGTTAAGATAGCATCATGTTGGACAACCGAGAAGATTGATTTGTCAGTGCTGTGGCATGCCGCTCGAAGATGAGATTATCGGGCATGACCGGGATGGGGCAATGAATGAATCGTATTGCAAATGGTGCTATGCAGATGGCATGTATACATACAGTAATATGGATGATCTGATCGATGTTGCAGTCAAGCATATGGTGACGGATGAATTCCCGGAGAAACAGGCGCGGGAATATATGAAGGATTTGCTCCCGAAGTTAGACTATTGGAAGCGGTACGATGAACTGAGCGATGGCGGACAGTTCGATGAATTCAAACATCAGTTGATAAAAGAGATTAACGATCTTCACATCGAAGGATTATATAAGAAACGGTAATGATGAATAGAAGTGTTAGTGAAGAGCCGAGTGATCGGCTCTTTTTTGCATTTCATCTATAAAAGATAGAATTATGATACAATCCAATGTAAAATATAAAAATACATAAAATGTAGGAATATGTATGGATATGATGCGGGGTAAAAGGCAGATTTCCATGCATCCGATATCAGAGAAGCGAATGTAGAAACAGGGAGGGATTTACAGATGAAGAAGAAATTACTGACTGTAATGATGGCTGTGATGATGACATTTTCGTTATCCGGCTGTGGCAATGACGTCATCGTGGATGTCGTGACAAACGATGTAGAAAACGGAAGCAATCAGGCAGATACTTCTAACTCGGGAACGGCGCAGGGAGAACAGACAGCGTCGGCAGAGGTGGCAGAGACCAATCCGGCAGGACTTAAGACGATCCCGTTAGAGGATGTCAAGATCGGTGTGTTGTATATCGGCAGTGCATCCGATACATCGGGATATACGTATGCACACGAGCTTGGAATTCAGGGTATGGTTTCAAATCTCGGACTTAAGGAAGATCAGGTTGTACGCAAGGAATCGATAGACGATGGCGATGATGTAGCAATCAAAAAAGCGTTGGATGAATGTATGGATGAAGGCTGCAACATTGTATTTGCAACGAGCTGGGGTTACATGGAAGAGACCGCGGCATATGCGGAGAAGTATCCGGATGTTTATTTTGCACACGGAACCGGATACATGAGCAATGGAAGCAATTTTACAAACTATTTTGGAAGAATCTATCAGGCGAGATATCTGTCCGGTCTGGTAGCGGGCATGAAGACGAAAAGTAATTTGATCGGGTATGTATCTGCGATGGGCAGCGACAACAGTGAGTGTACCGGTGGTATTGATGCATTTGCGATGGGTGTTGAGGAAGTCAATCCGGATGCAAAGGTGCTGGTGGCAGTGACGAACTCCTGGTTTTCTCCGGATGACGAGCAGGCGGCTTCCGATGCATTGATTGGCAAGGACTGCGATGTGCTGGCACAGCATGTAGATACGACAGCTCCCCAGATTGCATCTGAGGAAAACGGAACATGGGCGATTGGATATAATTCCGATATGAGTAAAGAGACACCGGATGCAACGCTGACATCGGTTATCTGGAACTGGAGTGCGTATTACACCTCCTATGTAAATAGTATCGTCAATGCGACATATGACGGTTCGAATTATTATGGCGGTATGGACGAAAGTCTGGTCGGACTGACAGGATTATCTTCTCTGTGCGAGGATGGAACACAGGAGAAAGTAAATGAGATGCAGCAGAAGATTTTGTCCGGAGAATTCGGCGTGTTTGACGGAGAAATCCTTACCAACGATGGAACTGTGATCGGAGAAGAGGGAAAGACGCTGGATGATGCGACGATTACCGGTAAGATCAACTGGTATTATCACAATGTGGAAGTCGTAGACTGGAAATAGGGGGGATAGCCGTGAAAATATTTCGCAATTTGAAGCTGCAGTACAAGATGCTTATACTGGCTATCATTCCGGTACTCATCATGGGTATTGTAGCGATTCTCATTAGTAATACAGTCGTGAAAAATAAACTGCTGGACGATGCCAAGCAGAAGCTGAAAGCGACATCGAATGCCGTGCTTGCGGCGTATGATCAGAATGCCGGAGATTATTTTGTAAATGCGACCGGGGATGTGTGGAAGGGTGCTTACAACGTATCGCTGTCTACGCCTTTTATCGATGATATTGCTGCAAAAACCGGGATTGAGGTTACATTCTTTTACAACGATAAAAGACTTGTGACATCGTTAAAGGATGCGGACGGGAAGCGGATCCTTGGTTCTAAGGCAGGCGATTTCCTTGTGGAAAATGTCCTGCAGGATGGCAATGAGGTGTTTACCAATCGTGTGCTGGTAGATGGTACTTTCTATTTTGGATATTATGTACCGGTGCACCAGAATAACAGTGATGAGATCATCGGTATGGTTTTCGCCGGAATGCCGGTCAAGGAGATATATGCGAGCCTGAATCTGATTACCATGATTTTTACAGTAGCAATCCTTGTTATACTGGTAATCGCGGTCATCGGATGTCTGCTTGTTTCCAGAGGAATTGCAAAGAGTATCCGGAACAGTATGGACGTGGTAAAACAGATTTCGGAAGGCAATCTCAATGTTGAGATCGAGCAGAGTATGTTGGATAGAAAAGATGAGGCGGGAGCTTTGTCATGTAATACGCAGACGCTTATCGACAGCTTATCTGCGATGATTGGCAAGATCAGCAACAATACCATGACCCTGAATGCATCTTCTGAGGAGATGAATGCGGCTGCCGGACAGGCAGGCAATGCGGTTGGAAATATCAACGATGATCTGCACAATATGCTGACCGGAGCTGTCGAGCAGACCGGCAACGCGCAGAATATCAAGAACAGCATTCACAATATGAATATTCATCTGGAAAAGACGCTCGGGGAAGTGGATCACCTTTCCGATGAGACAAAAGCGATGCTTGACGCCAGAAATGACGTGGATAAATCGTTGAATCAGCTCGATGCTTCGAACCAGGATGTTATGACCGAGGTTGAGAACATCCAGAAGCAGACGCAGCAGAATAATGAATCCGTGGAAAAAATCATTGCCGCAGTTAGTTACATCTCCGATATTGCAGATCAGACAAACCTTTTATCTCTGAATGCATCGATTGAAGCAGCAAGAGCAGGTGAAACCGGAAAAGGCTTTGCAGTGGTCGCAGAAGAGATTGGCAAGCTTGCCAACCAGAGCAATGAAGCATCGACAGAAATATCCGAGCTGGTGAATCTGTTAAGCTATAATTCCAGCCAGACAATGGATATTATGGACAGCGTACAGGATGCTATGAATGATCAGACGAAGAAGCTGGTTGAAACTGCCAATATATTCAAACAGTTACAGGAGCATGTATCCCATGTTGCAGATGGCGTGGATGTCATTCGTGATGCAACCGTACAGTTAGGCAAAGAAACCGATGAAATCGGAAAAGATATCAAGAACTTAAGTGACATCGCACAGAGAAATGAGGATACGGTTAAGGGAACCATTTCCTTTAGCGATGAGGTGCTTGGCACAGTAAACAGTGTGACCGAGATGTCAACGGAAGTCAGCTCATCTGCCAATGATATGGCAGGCGTGGTGTCGCATTTCCGTATGTAGGAAGCAAGAATATAAATAGAAAAAGAATGCAGAAGCGTTGGTTCGATGAACCAGCGCTTTTTTGTGCAATAAGCCGTCATGCAGAAATCGTGCTTGCACGGATTTCTATATGACGGCAAATGTTCATCGAGCCGGCTGGCGAGATGCCGCAATAAGTTGGAATGCAGAAATTTGACTTAGATTTTACATGGTTTCCACAGAAATATGATAGTAGAGTGGCAAATTTCGATTTTATAATAGAGCAGAAATTAGAGAAAGCAATATATTCAAAGTGAGGAAAAGAATATGCCATCTACATATGCACATTACCGGATGGGACAGGAAGTAATCAAACAGGTTTCTGCCCCCGCCCGCGACATCATTATGAAACATAAACAGCTTTACGATATAGGTCTGCACGGACCGGATATCTTGTTTTACTATCATCCGTTGGCGACAAATCCGGTTAATGCAATCGGGTATGTACTGCACGAGCGCTCTGGAAAATATTTCTTCGGGAAGGCGGCTGGAATCATAGAGACGGCATCTGACAAGGAAGCAGCACTTGCTTATATCTATGGATTCATCTGCCATTTTTCTCTGGATTCCACCTGCCACGGATATATCGATGAGAAGATTGCGCAAAGTGGCGTGTCTCACACAGAAATAGAAGTAGAGTTTGACCGGAGCTTAATGATCGAAGATGGGAAAGACCCGGTTCGACAGGACCTGACGAAGCATATCGTCCCATCCATGGAAAATGCCAGCGTGATTGCACCATTCTTCCAAGGGGCAGAACCGAAGCAGGTAAAAAAAGCGTTGAAGGGAATGATTCAGAACAATCATTTACTGCTCGCACCTTCCAGATTAAAAAGAATGCTGATCTATGCCATACTCCGTCTGTCCGGAAATTACAAAGAAATGCATGGATTGCTGGTAAATTTTGAAGAAAATCCGGCATGTGAGGACAGCACAGCGAAGCTGCATCAGTTGTACGCTGTGGCCAAGAGCCGGGCAGTTATGCTGATTGATGCGTATGGAAAGTATATGGCAAAAGAAGAGGCGTTAAATACGCTCTATAATTATACATTTAGCGGCAAAGATAAGGAGGCGTAGCAACGTGAAAACGAAAATGACAAAGGCTGAAAGAAACTGGGTATTATACGACGTGGGGAATTCTGCGTTTGTGCTGCTTGTCTCAACAATCATGCCGATCTATTTTAACTATCTGGCAGGAAATGCAGGACTTTCTTCGGTCGATTATCTTGCGTATTGGGGGTATGCGACTTCTGCTGCAACGATCATCGTAGCATTGCTCGGACCGGTATTCGGAACGTTGGCAGATACGAAGGGGCTGAAGAAACCCATCTTTACCGTGACGATGTTGATCGGAGGAATCGGCTGTCTGGCACTTGGATTCGCCAGACAATGGATGGTCTTTCTGATCATTTATATTATTGCGAAGACGGGATTCTCCGGGAGCCTGATCTTCTATGATTCGATGCTTGGCGATGTCACAACCGAAGAACGGATGGATAACGTATCTTCACAGGGATATGCCTGGGGTTATATCGGAAGCTGTGTGCCATTTGGAGTATGTCTGGGAATCGTGCTCGGTGCAGGGAAGATCGGAATCAGTATGGAGCTTGCGATGATGATTTCATTTGCAATCGTTGCGGTCTGGTGGGTCGGCGCGACCATTCCGCTTCTTAAGATCTACAAGCAGAAACATTATGTGGAACGGAAGCCACGGGCGATTCGGAACAGCTTCAAGCGTCTGGGTGTCACCCTGAAAAATGTGAAAAACGAGAAGAAAATCTTCCTGTTCCTGCTGGCATTTTTCTTCTACATCGATGGCGTCTACACAATCATTGATATGGCAACCGCCTATGGAACCGCGCTCGGGTTTGACAGTACGAAACTGCTTCTGGCATTGCTTGTCACACAGATCGTAGCATTTCCTTTTGCAATCATATTCGGCAGGTTAGCCAATTGTTATAAAACAGAACGACTCATCACGATCTGTATTGGCGCATATCTTGGCATTGCCATATTTGCCATCTTCCTGAAGGAGCAGTGGCAGTTTTGGATTCTGGCGATTCTGGTTGGCATGTTCCAGGGCGGAATTCAGGCGTTGTCCAGGTCGTATTTCGCTAAGATTATCCCACCGGAAAAATCCGGTGAATATTTCGGTTTGATGGACATATGCGGAAAAGGTGCATCCTTCCTTGGAACAACCGTAATCAGCCTGATCTCGCAGGTGACCGGCAAGGTAAATATCGGCGTAGGTGCGATATCCGTGTTCTTTATCCTTGGAATGATCGTGTTCCGGATGGCAACCACGGAGGAAAAGGGAGAAGGAAAGAAAGTGAGGATGAGATTTGGGGAAGATGGGGTGTCTTGAGGGGGAGAGGAAGAGAATATTTTGTAGGGAAGTTTAGAGAGTCGAGGGATCGGCTCTTTTTATAATTAGGGAAGGTATATGCATTTTGCGTCAATTGTAATCTGAGATTCCATACCCGCCATCTCAGACTTCTTTAAAAGTTA
>OLWE01000170.1_pt1 | contig 51751 bp, 44 predicted proteins | sample 1673591 | NCBI WGS metagenome assembly OLWE01 (sample SAMEA103958116, study PRJEB25191) | human gut metagenome | biome: human-associated habitat [ENVO:00009003]; feature: intestine environment [ENVO:2100002]; material: feces | place: Germany | collected 2013/2015 | reverse complement strand
GCCTTCCCTTCTCTGAAAGGAAGGATGTAACCGCCCTCCGGTGCTCGGAACCGCTGCGCTCTAAGGTTGGCGGACCATCAAAGGTCTTCGCCATATTGTGCGGGATGGGACCGCCTTATGTACATACAAACTAACCCCAAAGATAAAGTTTATTACTTGAACACATAAAATTTATTAGGGCTTATATTTGTTTTGAATATCTGAAAGAGACTTCATAAAATCATTCACATAGTCATCATTAACTTCTTTGTCATCAATATTTTTTAATAGACGTAGCATTGAATCGATATCAGACATTAACATGTCTTTCATTTGAGTCGCATCAGAATAGCTAACATTCATCAGAATCTCCCACAAAATGTAAAATTCTTGATTAGAACGACTAAATGTAGTAATTTGTTTCTTATTCAACATCTCATTGAAAGATTCTTTTGTAGGTTTTCCTCCCAACAAGACATCTTGTATTATACATATTATGCTATCAGTTTTATCTATGGCAGACAAAAACATTTGTTTCTCTATGTCTTTGTCCTCCAAGCTATCCAAAACTTTTGTTATAGCATATTTAGTCTTGATACGACATGTAAACTTTTCCAAACGAGGGTAGAATCCAAGAACTTTTTTAAAATCCTGAGTTTTAATTGCATTATAACATAAAAATGATAATATCGTAATTAATTCTTCATTCTGCATACGATCTAAAGACTCACCATTCTCATCAAACTTTGGTTTAACAGAATAGAACCAAGTAGAATATTTCTTAGTAATATCTTTTATTTTCTTTATAACATCCCTGTCGCAAGTCGAATTCCACATTTCAAAACTGTTTAACTTTATTGGATAGGGTTTGTTATTTAATCGTATAAACAAATCTGTTGGCTCAAAGTTTGGATTTAGTTCTTCCTGAATTTCTATTTCATCAATATCAAAATCTAAAATCGTATCCTCTTCCTTACTCATTATATCATGAAAATTCTTCCCATTATAATCAGTAAGAATTCGCAAACCTTTCAACACAAAGTTATTGTTGTTTGAACATACCATGTTACCGTCTTCATTCTTATATTTTTCCCCTAAGAACCCCAAAATAGTCAACAATCTCTGTTGACCATCTACAACTTCCTTAACTCCATCTTGGCGTACGTATATAAAAAGAGGAGGCAGTTTGATTCCAAGCAGTATACTTTCTATAATAGAAGAAGCTTTTGCTACATTTATCTTCTCTTGTCGTTGATAAGACGGACGGATTAGGTATTTCTGACCCATCACTTCACGTAAAATTTGATCAATAGGTTTGGAAACAGGATTCGGTTTGGAAATTCTTAACTGAGAAAGTTTTTCCATTGAAAGTTCTGCCTGTTCCTCGGTTTGCTGCATTTTTTGATGCTTCTGTGAAAAAAAAGAATTCCTTAAATATAGTTCATAGTTTAAACCATATAATTCTTTCATCAGTTTTGCCATGCTCGTAAAACGCTGCATAACATTACCATAGTAATGATCTGACTCGGTCTGATAAATATCTTTATTAGAAATATAATGGTTGATAATTTCACTCTTATGCGTTGCCAAATCAAATGATATTTTTTCTTTTCTCATTACAGACAGAACCCAAATGAAACATTCATAAAAATTAGAACATGCATTAGGGAGAATATTATATATTAAAACAATGTCTGCCAACAATCGCTCTTCAATTATTTTTATGTCGATAGAGTCTTCACGACAAGTTTGAATAAAGTTGTCGTACAACATTTCTATCAAGAGTCCCTTACCAGTATTAGCATATCTAGAAATCGGCATATCACTAAGTATCAAGAGTTTTCTTAACATTGAAGCCATTTCTATAACCAAATCTTTTCTTTGCTTATTACTATTTGGAAAAAAGCAGTTTTTTATTAAATTAAACGTATTATCTTCTTGTAATCTTTTTTTGAAATAATCAGTAAAATCGTCTTTATCATATTTGGCATTATCTACCTCAGACTGTGTTAACGGAGTTATGCCAGAATTATACCTTCTGAAAATTTCTTTCTTCACCTTATCCTCAACATGTGTAGGTACATCAGGCAGACCAACTATTTCGAACTCAAATATTCTAATTTTAGTATCATCAAATAACTGTTGAAAGTCGGGCTTAAGCGTACTGAATCTTTCTCCTCCTAAAGCCTTCAAATCCATTAACCCTGAAGGATGTAAAGCAAAATTATCTTCACGAAAGCGCTTTAATGTTTCAAATCGTTGGCGACCATCAATAACTTCTATAAGTGTTCCTTTTTTAAAGAACACTATAGGCGGAATCTCTGTTCCTAAAAAGATACTTTCTATAAAAAAACTCTGTTTATCCTTTTCCCACACATAATTTCGCTGGTAATAAGGATTATAAATAATTCTCTTTAAATATCTACTACTCAAAAGAGTTGCTACCGATACAGTACGAGCATCCTTCTTTAATTGATACTTAAAAATATTTTCTATATCTTTACTATTCATCGTCTTTATCTATTACTATTTTACGAATTATAGAACTATCTATTATATATAGTCGTTGTTCAAAATCAGTATAGGGAAACAAGCCATCTTCTTCTTTAATTTTGCCAACATTACCAATCATTTGAGAATTAAATAACAAATCAAACAATAAAAATTTGAATATTATTCTCATATCATTAAAATGTTGATAACGAGCACAATTAATTATTGATATGCAAATATCATCGTTATATTCTAGCTTGACCGCAACTTTGAGCGGTTCATACATATACTCATAACATTGCTCATCTACACTATCACACACCAAATTGATAAATGATTTTATTTGAGGCGATATAAAATCATAAAAACGCTCTATTTGCATTAGAAATATTGAGCCATGACGGGAAAAGCGATTTGCTATCTCATATTTATGAAGGGGCGAAAGGTGTTTCAATATATTGTATTCATACAATAGTTTTTTAGCTTGTCCAGCATATCGTGAATGGCTATTATAATACAAAACAAGAAGTTCTTCTTCACTCAATTGAGAACGTATAATCTTCACATATTTCATTTTATCTACTTGACTGTCTCCTGGAGCTGATACTGCGATAGACATCAAACGATAAAATGTTCTGAAATAATGTGATAAAGAAAAGTTGCTTGATATTATCTCTTTACAATATTCTTGAGAAGCAAAAACATAAGCATCATATTCATTTTTTCCACATAGGTTTACAGACGATAATCTTTCAGATAAATTCCTTAAAAATTTACGCAATCTAGATTCCCCATTCGTATCTACACCAGTAATGTTTGATTTCACATCTAAATAGATATTGAAATACGAGTAAAAATTACTTTCAAACTGTTGTCTTTGCATCATTTCAAGTTGTTTTTGAAATGCTTGTCTTGATTGCTGCAATTCAGACACTTGATTTTGAAATTCTTCTGTTTGCTTTTGTAAAGACTGCTGGTTTATTCTTACATCCTTACGTTGCTCCTTCAAAGCTAAAAGATAAAGTAAAGATGCTGCAAATGCCAAGACGGTTCCAATAAAGCCGCCAACAAAGTCTCCAAACTGCCCAACCTTTTCTTCGCTCATTGTTGTTGAAAAATGCCAATCTCCAAATATAAGGAAAAATAGAACAGCCAACAACAAAGCAATAAATGCAGCACCTACTATAAAAACAGAGAAGGTCTCTGCGTAAAGTATTCGCCTCAATTTAACAAGTATCCTTAACATCATAAAATATTGTGAACAATCTTCACATACCACCAATACAGCATCACCACTACATTACAAGTAGTAACACCTTTCAGTTTTTTGAAAATAGTTATTTTGTATCGTATTGCAAAAGATAAGCTGCACTCGGCTATTTGATAGACAGCTTTCATTACGCTCCTATATGTTCGATGCATTCCTCCATACAAGCTAAAGGAACTTCTGCTCTTCTATCACCAGTTTGTTCAATACCGGCAAGAGCTTTTCTATCTTGCGGCACTTCACCTTATTATAATAGAAGTCTATATCATCGAGGAGGTCGTAAGCCTGATCTTCGGGCATATCACCACCATAACCGCCAGCGACAATCGTTATGGCGGCTAGCTTACGAGCATCTCTTCCTGATATTGGCGGAGAAGCAACAAGTACATTTCCTTGCCTACCTTACCTTTTATGTTTTGGGTCATCACCCAGAACAGGGCATGGGAGAGGACGATTTTATCTTCTGAAGGGTGGTAATAGAAGAGGTCGTCTTCTGGGCTATTACTCTTAGCCCATTGTTCTTCTAACTTACCGATTATTTCCTTTCTAAAGGAATTTCTATCTTCTTTATTCATTGGTATATTGCTGTTTTATTTTTCCTCATTTCAGTATCGCTCTGCACTGGTCGTCACTCAAATGAGGAGTTTATTCTTTTTAAGTCCCACAGATTGCACAGATTAACACAGATCTCACGGATTCTAGTTGTCGCATTCCTCTAAGAATCGCTTTATCATTGAAGGGTTCACACGGATCTCACGGATTTTTTTCGATGCAAGCAACGATTCGTATATCACCAATACAGCGTCACCAATATATTACTAGTAGTTACACCTTTTTGAAAAAAAATATATTTTGTTCCTCATTGCAGTATCGCTCTGCACTGGTCGTCGCTCGAATGAGGAATATTATTTTTATTCTACTTTTGAGAGGATTACCTCTGGAGAGGTACCCATCAGGGTTATAGCGGAAATCTTATGACCGCCATTGGCGTTTAAGGAATGACCACAATGATAGAGGCTGGCATCTATGATAAGCCAGCGGTCATGAGACTCATTACACCATTTTCTAATATCTATATGATTATCGGGGAATAGGCGGTCATGCTCATCCATGAGTCGTTGCATTCCTTGCCCTACACCAGCAGTATAAACTGTCGCTGTAACCTCTGGTTTACGAACGTCTAACACACTTAGGGTTAGCGATGAAACATAGCCATCTATGATGATTACTCGATGATTAGCAGAACGAACAAGGTTCTCCAAAGCAACTCTTGCAGTATAGAAATCACCTTCGAAGAAGACCATCTCTGCAGGAGGGGTCGAAGTCCGAATAAAGAAATCAAGCTGCTGTTGCTGCTTGGCCTGGGTATCCTTTATTCGTTGCATCTCATCATGCTGCAACATAAGTTTGCTGTCAATACGTTGCTCCATTTGAAGCATCTGCTGATGTACAGCATATCCACGAAGAAGATATTCCTTCAAGACGTTGTTAGCCCATTGACGAAAGCGAATACCTTGATGACTATTTACACGAAAGCCGACGGATATAATCATATCAAGATTATAGTAATCCATATTACGTGTAACCATACGATTGCCTTCTTTTCTAACTGTTCGGAATTACCGAACAGTTGCTGACTGCATCAATTCTCCTTGCTGATAAATATTAGTAATGTGCTCACTAATATTAGCTTTACTAGAACCAAAAAGTTCAACCATTTGAGCTTGCGTAAGCCATACCGTATCTTCTTCTATTTTTACTTGAAGAGAAATGCTTTCATCTGGTTGATAGAGCACTATCTGAGAATCATCAGCCATAGGCTGTATATTATTGTCGTTTGCCATAATCATACATTTTTATTGCTAATATAGCGACAAAAGTACGATTTTATTTCGTAATCACCAAGAAATCAAGAGAAAATCTTCATTACGTAACCATTTTTATTTTAACAATCTCTTTGTTCCTCATTGCAGTATCGCTCTGCACTAGTCGTCACTCGAATGAGGAGGTTATTCTAAAGTTCCACATCATCCAAATTCACATCCGACAAGTCTGCTCCAATAATCGTCACTCGATTGTTGTATTTACGTATCTCATGCCCATCCTTTATTTGCTTGGTGTAGCGATTGGCATCCAACTGGAGGCAACGACACACATTGCGACTTGCTGTTTCCATGTTTTTGTCGATAATGATGATTTGTGCATCGTGGTTCTCTCGCAACATATCACAGAAATAGTTGTCGGCAGAAGAGAATGAATAGCCAAGAATGATGATCTTACTTGCACGCAGTACCATCTGAGAAGCATGATACCATGTATCAATGTAATGCTTGGATATAACAGGGCGCAACTTTAATGGTGGCAAGAATGATGGGATGGGTATAGACTTGTGGTCTGGATCAAAACTTATCTCGGCTGTAAGTTGATTCTTGAAAAAATCTTCTAAATCAATGGTCGTTAAATCATCATGCAGAAAATCGTTCTTGTTCTCTACATCTACATACTCTTTGAGTGAGCCATGGAAATAGAGAGCAGTCGGAGAGGCTTGGGAAGCATACGATGTATAGTTGAACGTGATGACTTGGCAGTCTTTTCCTTCCAATTGGTCGTAAATAGTGTGGTTGTCTTTGTTCTCTACAGCCACATTCTCTTGTGCCTTTTGCTGCTCCTCGCTTACCAAGTATGCCCATAGAATCCAGGATATGTATAGATAATCGCGGATATAACTGTTTTGACCCGTATAAAATCCATAGAAATACCCTGCGAGCAATTGCTCTATATCGAGCATATTCTTATAGATATGGCGCAAGATGGGATTGTTCGACTCATGGATGCTTTTCTGAAGTATCTCCACGATGATGTTCTTAAATGTGTCGGTATAGTTGAGATGGCTTAAATCTATGATGCTGTCATCTTTTACAACCGTATTAAACACCTCTTCTATCAAGTTCATCGTCTCAGCATCTATCTCAGCTCCTTTCTTGAAGTCCAACACCTTTTTGAAAAGGCGAACGATAAGCATACCCAACTTGCGTTGTGACTCATCAAGGTTTGCGTTGTTGGCAAGTTCGTCGTTGATATTATGGCAAATGGAAACAATCTCCCTGTCCAAGTCCTTTGCCAAACGGTCGATGGCTGTACTCACAAACTTGTCGAAATGGAAATGTACTCTGCCTATTGCCTTGCGCAAAATGGCATCAAGCGTCTTGCCTTCATCGGTTTCCAAGAAATCGACAATGCGAGGTATAAGGTCGGCTGATGTCGGCAAGCCAATTGTGGCATCCACTCCAGCACCGAGCACTACCAGACTAAGTGGCTTATCCTTGCTTCCCAATATTTTGCGAGCGAATTCCTCACCATAGAAATATTGGTTCTGAGTCATTGCATTGGGAGCAATTTGATTGGCTCCGTTGTTGATATCAAATGATGTATCTGCCATTTTCAAAATTTTAATGTTAGAAAGAGGGTTAGGATACTTTCCAAAGTATCTTAGGATACTTGGCGAAGTATCTTAGGATACTTGCTCATGTATCTTAAGATACTTTTTGGGGGTGTTTTAGCGACCTGCTTGGCGGATAGTCTTTTTACGAGCTGTCCAGGCAGTATTGATTGCCACCCGGATGTTGTCGATGGTCTGTCCTTTCTCCCATTTCGGAACGAAGGGAAGGAGAAGGGAAATGAAACTCTGCTTCACTATCAGTTCGTCGGTGAGGGTAGGCTCTTTCTGTCGCATGGTTGCCACCACCTCGCCCAGGTCTCTCGCTGTCTTGCAGGAACGAAGGAGGGTGATGTAGCCTCGCAAGGATTCCACCTTATTTATATATATAGACAAAGCCTGTTCTTCCTCGGTGAGAGGTTGAGGTGCTTCGCCATCCTTGGCAAGCGTCTTCTCTGCGAACTGGTCGCCATAGAAGTTTTGCTCTGCCTTTGTAGCGTTGGGGAGGATTTGGTTATTGCCTCCGTATATGTTGAAAGTTACATCTGCCATCGTATAAAGGTAAAAAAGTAAAAGGGTAAAAAAGTAAAAAATGACTTGCTGGCTATGATTTCTTAATGATTTTCTTAACCTTATTCAATAGATATTCAACGTTTTTCAATGCCTTTCAACGGAATTGTTTTCGGTCCACGGATGTTGTATCTTTGCAACCGTAAATCAGACGGGATTACAAATCCCTTGATACACATAGATGATGCGCAAAGTCTATCTTCACTTAGTATTAACAATTTAAAAGAAAGGAATCGATTATGATTGAGTATTCTATTTACATGATGGGTAATCCTATCAAACCAGAGGAGCCTCAAAAGGCTTATGCCAAGAACCAAGTTCGTGAAATCTGGGACTTGAACAAGTTTTGCAAGCACATTGCATCACATAACGCTGGCTACAGCCGAGGTATGGTGAAAGCCATCCTGTCGGACATGTGCGACTGCATTGTAGAGCAACTGCTCAACGGCAACAAGATTAAACTCGGTGAGTTTGGTGTCTTTAGCATCTCCATCAACTGTGAGGGTGCGGAGTCGCTGGAAAAGTTTACCGAGGAAAACATCAAGTCGGTGAACATCAAGTTCAACCCTGGTGTGGACTTTGAGAATCTTGTTGGACAAGCTGAGTTCAAGCTCGTGGCAAGCCGTGCTGGTCAAGCTGCCTTGCTCAAGGCTGAAAAGGCGAACGAGACTACCGTTGACCTGGAGGCTGCGAAGAAGAAGCCTACCAAGGACGAGGGTGACGGTGGCAACAAGCCATCTGGCGATGATGGTACGACCCCATCTGGTGGCGACAACACTTCTGGTGGCGGCAGCAACCCTGGAGGAGAAGACGTGGGAATGTAGGAGTAATCCATCGGCTGTGCCCAGCTTAGGGCAGGGTGCAGCCACCTCTTTGCTATCTAACTGATGTTTCATCTTTAATTTCATTTACTATTATGATCAATCTCAATGAAAATCAAAATTCGGGAACCAAGAAGATTTCTTGGATTCAAATCGCTAACGCTATCGTTCAAGCTATCATCGCTGCCCTGACGGCACTGGGAGTAAGCTCGTGCGCAAACATTTTATAATGGATAATTTATAATGTACAATGTATAATTTATAATGTATAAATATCATGAGAAGACTTCAAATGATGACGGAAGAGGAGGTGAAATACCTCGTTATTCACTGCTCGGCTACGAGATGTGACCGAGACTATACGGAGGAAATGTTGCTCCGTGACCATCTGGCTCGTCACTTCCGTGGCATTGGCTATCACTTCTATATCCGTAAGGATGGGAAGAAGACGCAGCACAGAATGTTGCTGGAAGTGGGTGCTCATTGTATACCTTATAATAGATGCAGTATCGGCATCTGCTATGAGGGAGGTCTTGATGAGCATGGCAAACCTGCCAATACGCTCACCAAAGAGCAGGAGGAGCGAATCGCTGATTTGCTCATCAATCTGCACAAGCTGTTTCCGAAAGCGAAGATTGTGGGGCATCGTGACTTGCCGGGTACTACACCTAAGGAATGTCCTTGTCTCGATACCCATGCCGTATTCGGGTGGATAGAACAGTTGTGATTAGTGTTCGTGGACTTGGTGATATACGTTATCATCAAGTCCATGCCTTATTCTTCCACCACTGCAAAGTCCTCTTTGTATAATCCACGAATGGCTACAGCGTAGCCTCCGAAGTCAAAGACGAGCTGACGGTCACGGTCGATACGGACGATGTATCCCTCGCATCCTTTGAAAATGCCTGTTTTCACACGTAGTTTTACATGGTCTTTGGCAAATTTCTCGAATGGGTCTCTAAGAAAGGTCACTCTCTCAGGATTGTCTTTCAGGACAGTCATGAAAGGTTGCATCACCTTATTGCTAATAGATGCAGGTACACCCTTGCATCTGTCATTTACTAAATGGTATTGTGGGTAATATGCTCTTAGAAAATCTTGCAAGTCGCCAGTTTCGCCCTGCAAGAATACAAGTCCGCTAATGGTTGGCTTCAGTTCTTTCTTTACTCCTCCGTTCTCGTTCTTTTGTCTGTATGTGAAAGAACGATGGATAAAACAAGCATGGGAAGAATTGGGATTTTTCTTATTATAGGTTTCCATTTCTTTCTCAAAAACCTGTGCTGTCTTGTTATGGATAAACAGATAACCCCAAGGCATTCCTTCTATACCTGGATCCGATTTTTTATCAGCCCCAGTAATGTTGATGCCCTTTGGTAAGCGCTTGCTTACGTCGGCTGTAGAAGGTGAATTTAAGCAGTCCTGCGTCATATTCTCGTTCTACTTTATGTTCTTGGCTACAACCATACATGATGATTGAGGAAGCCTAGCTACTTTTATGTAATTATGCATAATCTTAATATCTTATGAGCATTAGTCGATATCATCTTGCACATGCTTATTTTTTTACATTCGTTGCTCATTCTTATTAGGAATGGGCAAAGCATTCGGAAACAAACGAAAATCCGCAATTTAGAGGAAGCATATAATGCCGATTAGCTAAACATTTGTAGTATATTTGGGGAGCTATATACAAAAAATGATAAAATTTGACAGATAATTCAGGGAAAATTAGTATTTTTGCAATTAGTTATATCATTCCTAATAAGAATGGGCGAAGTTTGCTAAACATTTCCACAAAGTGGTTTTGCGGGTGAATTTATGATAGTTCCTTTACAAAGGTGTACACTCTTATATATAAAAAAGAGTTATCAGAATAGGTCTAAAAGCAATAACCTGTTCTGATAACTCTTTTCCATGCTAGCGTATTCACCGTTTTTTGCTCTAAAAACGGGCAGTAATCACCTGTTGGATGATTTTCTTGTTGGCCTCATTGATGGTTGCTACGTCTATTGACTCCAGATAGATTTGTGTTGTCTTATATGAATTATGTCCCATTCCCTCGCTGATGGTGGCTACCGGTATGTTCATGTGCAAGGCTACGCTTGCCCAAGTGTGGCGTGCCACGTAGGTGGTCAACGGTATCTTCAAGCCTATCATCTTTCCGATATTCTTCAGGTTGTAGTTGGTGTTATGCTCAACTTTTCTGTATGCAGAGTAGGGTGTATCTTCTTTTCCTGTCAGGATAGGTAGCATATAGGGTGAATCCTTGGTTTGCTCGGCATATTTGTCGATGATGGCTTGCATCGGTTTCATCCACTCGATGTTGATATTCTGGTGGGTCTTGCGACGGTTATAACTCACCAAACCACATTTCAGGTCTGTCTTCTTCAAGAACGCCATATCTACGAATGCCATGCCTCGCAGATAGAAGCTGAGCAGGAATAGATCTCGTGCCTTGTCAAGGGATGATCCTCTTGGCAAGTCCAACTTTTCTATCTTGCGAATATCCTTTACAGTAATGGCTCGTTTGGCGGTTCGCACGTTACTTGTTTGAACATGGAAAAAAATGTCCTTGGCTGGCGCATGGCCTACTTCCACTGCTTTATTGTAAATGGTGCGCAGGGTTCGCAGATAGAAGGATACGGTGTTTTGTCCAACACCTCTGTTCCATAGCCATGCCTGGTACATTTCCATCATCTCGCTGGTCATCTGAGAGAAGGTCAGGTCTTCATTGCCACGAAATTCCATAAATCGGTTGGCTGCATTGGTATAGTTGTTCCTGGTGCCAATGCACTGCATCTGCTCCTTCTTGGCTATCTGTTGGCGGAAGAAGGTAAAGACGCTCTGGCTGGGTGGCAACTGCTGTATCTCCTTGGCTATGTCGTCAATGGAATAAGGGATGCCCTCTGCATCCTTATCACGGATGATACGTTGCATCTGCTTCATCTCCCAATCTATCTGTGACTGGATGAGCTGTAGATGTGCCTGTCTGCTGTTGCGGTTAGAAACAATGAAAGCCGACTTCTTGTCGTTCCACTCGTCTGGAAAGACATGATAGTCGGTACTAATCCAGCGCAGACTGCGCTGGTGGATGAGGTGATAATACAATGTGCCTTCCTTTCCTGGCACTGAGGATGCTCTGAATTTTACTTTTACTGTTGCCATAATACTAACTTTCTTATTTTTGAATCATGTATTTTTTTTATGAACTTCGCATAGTGGCAACTATTGGTAATTTTTCTGAGACAACCAAATAAGTTTAGAATTGTTAAGAAACAGAAAAAGCCGTGCAACTCATTGAGTTACACGGCTTTCCCGATAATATTAATTTTATTTTTACGTCATTTTTATTGACTTTACTTGACTTCTTCGAAGTCAGCGTCCTGAACATCCTGAGCACCATCGTTAGCACCCTGTGCCTGCTGGCCACCCTGTGCACCCTGAGGACCTGCCTGCTGGCCGCCCTGATACATCTGCTGAGAAGCAGCCTGCATGACGGTGTTCAAGTTGTTGATAGCAGAATCGATGGCTGCAACATCACCAGCCTTGTGAGCATCCTTCAACTGCTGCAATGCCTGCTCGATGCCTGGCTTCTTGTCTGCAGGAATCTTATCACCGTTATCCTTCAGGAAGTTCTCGGTAGTGAAGATCATGCTGTCTGCCTGGTTCATCTTGTCGATCTTCTCGCGCTCAGCCTTATCAGCAGCAGCGTTCTGCTCTGCCTCAGCCTTCATGCGGTTGATCTCGTCCTCGCTCAAGCCAGATGAAGCCTCGATGCGGATGCTCTGCTCCTTACCTGTAGCCTTATCCTTAGCTGATACGTTCAAGATACCGTTGGCATCGATATCGAAGGTAACCTCAATCTGAGGAACACCACGGCGAGCTGGAGCGATACCTGTCAGGTTGAACTGGCCGATGCTCTTGTTCTGAGCTGCCATTGGGCGCTCACCCTGCAATACGTGGATGGTAACCTCTGTCTGGTTATCAGCTGCTGTAGAGAATACCTCGCTCTTCTTGCAAGGGATGGTAGAGTTAGCATCGATGAGCTTGGTCATTACACCACCCATGGTCTCGATACCGAGAGTCAATGGAGTAACGTCGAGCAATACGATGTCGCCAACACCCTCTTCCTTGTTCAGGATGGCACCCTGGATAGCTGCACCTACTGCTACTACCTCGTCTGGGTTAACACCCTTAGAAGGCTCCTTGCCGAAGTAGTTCTTAACGAGTGTCTGAACGGCTGGGATACGGCTTGAACCACCAACCAGGATAACCTCGTCGATATCTGATGTAGAGAGCTTAGCATCACGAACGGCATTCTGGCAAGGTACGAGACAAGCCTGAATCAGGTTGTGAGCCAACTGCTCGAACTGTGCACGGGTCAAAGTCTTAACCAAGTGCTTTGGCATACCGTCAACGGCTGTGATGTATGGCAAGTTGATTTCGGTAGATGTAGAGCTAGACAACTCAATCTTAGCCTTCTCAGCTGCCTCCTTCAAGCGCTGCATAGCCATAGGGTCCTTGCGGAGATCTACGCCTTCCTCTGCCTTGAAGCCATCAGCCAACCAGTTGATGATTACCTGGTCGAAGTCATCACCACCCAGGTGAGTATCACCATTGGTAGAAAGTACCTCGAATACGCCGCCACCGAACTCAAGGATAGAGATATCGAATGTACCACCACCCAGGTCGAATACGGCAATCTTCATATCCTTGTTGGCCTTGTCAACACCGTAAGCCAAAGCTGCGGCTGTAGGCTCATTTACGATACGCTGAACGTTCAAACCTGCAATCTGACCAGCCTCCTTAGTAGCCTGACGCTGTGAGTCAGAGAAGTAAGCAGGAACTGTGATAACAGCATCTGTAACCTCCTGTCCGAGATAATCCTCTGCAGTCTTCTTCATCTTCTGGAGAACCATTGCAGAAATCTCCTGTGGAGTATATTTGCGACCCTCGATTTCAACACGTGGATAACCACCCTCGTTTACTACTGTATAAGGCATTGCCTCAGCCTCTTTCTGGCTCTGAGCGTATGTCTCACCCATGAAACGCTTGATAGAATATACTGTGTTCTTAGGGTTTGTGATGGCCTGACGCTTAGCAGGATCACCTACCTTGCGGTCACCATCCTTAACGAAACCTACTACTGATGGAGTAGTACGCTTACCTTCACTGTTAGCGATTACAACTGGTTCGCTACCTTCGAAAACGGCAACACAACTGTTTGTGGTACCCAAGTCAATTCCAATTACTTTTCCCATGATTATATCTTTTTTTTATTTTTTCGTTATTAATATGTTATTTATCTCATGAATCGCTGCCTTCGGGGAAGTCTGCCGAAGATATGCATCTGTCGGGAACCTCCTGAACTCAGCGTTCACGCTTTCCTTAATAACAAAGCATGTGCCAAGGGAATTTTAGTTCAAGGTGGCTGACAAGGTGTCAGATGATGCTGACAAAATAAAAGGAATCAAGATATAGGAGGCGATAAAATGTCGCATTCCCAATCTTGATTCCTCTATATATAATAAGGTGTAAAACCTTATCTTACTTTATTTCTGCTCCTTGGCAGCAAGTGCTTCGCGAACCTTAGCCTCCAGTTCGTCGAGAAGTTCAGGGTTATCCTTGAGCAATGCCTTGCAGGCATCGGCACCCTGTCCGAGTTTAGAACCGCCATAGCTATACCAGCTGCCGCTCTTTTCGATGATGTCGTTGGCTACTGCCAGACCGAATACCTCACCGGCACGGCTGATGCCTTCGCCAAACATGATGTCGAACTCAGCCTTGCGGAAAGGAGGAGCCACCTTGTTCTTCACAACCTTTACGCGAACCAGATTACCTACTACCTCATCGCCGTCCTTGATGGCTGTTGCCTTGCGGATATCCAAACGCACTGATGCATAGAACTTCAATGCATTACCACCGGTGGTTGTCTCTGGGTTGCCGAACATAACACCAATCTTCTCGCGCAACTGGTTGATGAAGATGCAGGTAGTGTTGGTCTTGCTGATAGTAGAAGTGAGCTTGCGGAGAGCCTGACTCATCAATCGAGCCTGGAGACCAACCACATTGTCACCCATATCGCCTTCGATTTCCTTCTTAGGGGTCAAGGCGGCAACAGAGTCAACAACCACGATGTCTACTGCTGCAGAGCTGATCAGCTGGTCTGCAATCTGCAACGCCTGCTCACCGTTATCTGGTTGTGAAATCCACAAGTTATCAACATCAACGCCCAGCTTGGCTGCATAGAAGCGGTCGAAAGCGTGCTCAGCATCAATGAAAGCAGCGATACCGCCAGCCTTCTGAGCCTCTGCGATGGCATGGATAGCCAATGTTGTTTTACCGGAAGATTCCGGACCATAAATTTCGATGATACGTCCCTTAGGATAACCGCCTACGCCCAGTGCATTGTCGAGAGCGATACTGCCTGTAGGGATAACTTCGATATTCTCAACGTGCTCATCGCCGAGTTTCATGATAGAGCCCTTACCGAAGTCCTTTTCTATCTTTGCCATGGCTGCCTGAAGGGCTTTCAGCTTGCCTTCATTGGGATTCAATTTTCCCTCTTGCATTTCTTTTGCCATATCTTATTTAGTTTAAAGTTTAGTCAATTTCCAAATCGCCATCAAACACCTCGTGCCATGGCAATCCCTGCTTGTTGAGCTGCTCCATGAATGGATCTGGATTGAACTCCTCTACGTTCCAAACGCCTGGCTTCTTCCAGATGCCCTTGAGGAACATCATGGCACCAATCATGGCTGGCACACCGGTGGTGTAGCTTACGCCCTGCATACCGGTTTCGTTGTAAGCCTCCTGGTGCTTGCAGTTGTTATATACGTAATAGGTACGCTCCTTGCCATCCTTCTTACCACGGATGCGGCAACCGATAGATGTTTCGCCATCATAGTTCTCACCGAGATCCTGTGGGTTAGGCAATACGGCCTTGAGGAACTGCAATGGAACAATCTTCACCTTGGCTGTCTTGCCGGAACCGTCTGCCAATGGAGCCTCGTACTCGATTTCGTCGATACGGCTCATGCCGAGGTTCTGAATGCAGTCGAGGTAGGTGAGATACTGCTGACCGAAGGTCATCCAGAAGCGTGCCTCCTTGATGGTAGGGTAGTTCTTTACCAGGCTCTCCAACTCTTCGTGGTGCATCAGATAGCTCTCGCGAGGGCCGATGTTAGGGTAGGTGAGAGGCTTGTGGATAGACAATGGGTCGGTTTCGATCCATTCGCCATCCTTATACCAGAGTCCCTTCTGGGTAATCTCGCGGATATTGATTTCTGGGTTGAAGTTGGTTGCGAAAGCCTTGTGATGGTTTCCGGCGTTGCAATCCACGATATCGAGCACCTCAATCTCATCGAAGTGATGCTTGGCAGCGTATGCGGTGAAGATGCCGGATACACCTGGGTCGAAGCCGCAACCGAGGATAGCGCACAGACCTGCCTGTTCGAACTTATCCTTGTAAGCCCACTGCCAAGAGTACTCGAAGTGAGCCTCGTCCTTAGGCTCATAGTTAGCGGTATCCATATAGTTGCAACCGCAAGCCAGACAAGCATCCATGATGGTGAGATCCTGGTAAGGCAAAGCGAGGTTGATGACAAGTTCAGGCTTGTAGCTATTGAAGAGAGCCTTCAACTGCTCAACGTCGTCGGCATCCACCTCAGCTGTCTGAATATCCATCTTGTAACCTTTTGCGTGGATATCCTTAACCAGCTTATCGCACTTTTCCTTGCGACGGCTAGCAATCATAAACTCGGTGAAAACGTCCTGGTTCTGGACGATCTTGAAGGCAGCCACGGTAGCTACGCCACCTGCGCCAATCATAAGTACTCTACTCATTTTTTATCTTTAATGTTAAGTGTTTAATGTTTACTTTATCTCATTTGCCGAAATTCCCAGGGCATTCATGAGCGAATAACCGAGAATCTCCTGTCTGAAGTTGCCGCCTGGCATGGGCTGCATGGCAAAGAGGGTGATGCGCTTGTCGTCGTCATCTACCTTGCGGAGTATCTCGCGGAGTCGGTCGTAAGCATCTCCATCCTCAGAATTTGGGATTACCATCACTCGCTTCACCTCCTTGGCGTTGCATACGGTGCGTGCCACATCTACGAGGAAGTCATCCTTGCCTACCATCTTTTCCTCTGTAGGATAAGAAGAGATGATGAATTCTCCAAGTTTGTCATCCTTGAAAGCCTGAGCGTTCAGATCCTTCTCATAGTTGGCAGGGCGGAAGTTCTTCATCGCCATCGACTGTTTGTCGTGGATAAGCACAACTTGTGTCTCGTGCTCGCCCTCTCTCAGACCTCCGTCAAGGGCAATGCAGACTGCCCATTGTGCCATATCGGCTGGTTGGATGCGACGGTTAATCATTCGTTCGAAGTTGACTATCAGGTCGAAAGCCACTCGGTCGATATAGTCGGCGTCAGCGATGATTACATTCTCGCTCCATTTTATGTTGTTTGTATCTAATGTATTCATTGGTGCAAAAATTAAGCAAACGAGAACAATGAAAGCTTGCTTTCAAATTGTCGAGTGCAGATTATTTCTGCAAATTTACGAATAAATTTCGTAATTAAGGCATTTTGAAAATATAAAATAATAAAAAAGATAGTATTTTCATCATTTCTTCATTTGATGGAATACTATCTTCTGTATTTTATGTGATAATCCGAGGCTTCTTCTTTTTATTCTCCGGTCTTCTTTCTCGGCAATCCGGGTTCTTCTTCTTTCTGTTTTCTGAAGTATTTTATGCGATAATCTTCGCCAGATAATGCCCGGTGAGCACGGCGATGAGTCCCAGCGCCAGGCTTCCGAATAGGTAGAGCATCATATAGAGGTAATTTTCCTCCTTCATCAATCCCGCCCCCTCGTTCATGAAGGTAGAGAAGGTGGTGAATCCTCCGCAGAATCCCGTGGTGAGCAGCAGTTTGACAGATGGCGACATCCATCCCCCTTCCCGCCAGTTCAATCCCGAGAGAAACCCGATGATGAGGCATCCTGCCACATTCACCGCCATGGTTCCGAAAGGAAAGGCAATCACCGTGCAGGATTGCACCAACTTTGAAATCCAATATCTCATGCCGCCCCCGAAGAAGCTGCCGATGCTTACTATCAATATTTCTTTCATCTCCTTATATATAATAACTTGTATGATATAATAATTTGTTGCAAAAGTACGAGTTTTATTTTTACTGGCAAAAATAATTTTGGGAAAAGATAATCTTCAGCTTAATTTTCTCCTTTAATCTTTCTTTTAAGGGATAAAGAAGCAATCAAGAAGCAGGGAAGTTCCCTCTTCTTGATGAAATAGAATATGAAGTAGAATTTGAAAACAGAATATGTTGAACAATTTAAATAAATAGGAGAAACAAGTTATGAAACGAGTATTCAATCTTTTGGTAGTGGATGAGAGTGGCAGCATGAGTATTATCGAGCGCCAGGCACTGGTATATTTCCGCTAGGCGTCCCACCGGATTTGCAATCCGGTGTTAAAAATGTCCTAACCTATTTATGCTCTGCGGATTTGCAATCCGCAGCAGAGGAGCATGCTTTACTTTGTTGGGGGATTACAAATCCCCCGGTTTAATAGGTCGAACCTTTTTTTACGGCGGAATTCAAATCCGCCGGGACGCCAATTCGATTGCAAATATATACTTTTTCTTTGAGAAACCGGAGGAATAGCTCCCTTTTTTCTCTTCTCTATGATATTAAAAGAGAAAAGAGGAGTAAAAATTAAGCTGGTATCGAAAAAAAATGCATCCCGCTTTTTACTTTTCCCTATTCTGAAGGTCATATAATCGTAACGTTCATGAAAATAAACGAATATGAGTGTAAATGACAAAGGCATAGTGGATACGATGAAGGGGCCCGTATTTGAACCACATGCGAAACTTGATACTCTCTATCATTTCTTCTTCTGGGCTTTCTTCTCTACAGTTTCCTGCTTGTTCTCCCAAGCCAGAATCAGACCGATGACGCCCGAATAGCTCTTTCTGCCTTCTGTCACATGATTGCCCTTGAGGTAGAGGTCGAAGATGAAATCCTGAGCGGCATCCAACGCCTTGCATCGCTTGCTGATCCAATACTGGCGGTCGCTTCTTGCCAATTGGATAATCTCCGGTCGGATATGTTTCAGATATTTCTCGCCCTCCTTTTCACCAAGAATATTGAATACATTATTTAATACATGGAAGAAAATGTGGTAGTATCCACTGAATCTCACCGCTTTATCTTCTGATGCGGTGCATACGATGTAACTGTAGAAATTCGCCTCTCCTTCGTTTGCCACTCCCAGGAAATGGGCAAATTCGTGAGCGTATGTGGCTGGATAGTCATGAGAGCGAATATCTCCGTTCAGCGTAAATTCGCAGAAGAAAGGACCCATGCTTCCGGTAACGCCTGCCATAGAACTGAGTGGGGTGAATACCATCGTCTTCACATGCGGGTTCTGGTTAAAAGGTGGGTTGATACCTTCCTGATATCCTATTTTATTATATTCTGTCAGTATCGCATCTTTCACCCGATTCTTCAAATCATCATCCACAATACTATTGATTTTTTCACTCTTCACTCTTCGTTCTTCACTTAACCGGTTGAGCGTATCAGCATATTGGTAGGCAAATGCCTTGAATTTGGCTTCGCTTACTTCTACGGGCTTCATACCTATTCTATTATAGATGTTCGGCTGAGAATAGTTCAATCCCCAAGCCATGTAAAACCATACGTATACCCAAAGCAGATACTCTATCACTCTTCCGAAAACACCCTTTTTCTTCTTTTTTCTCCATCCTATCTCATATATAGGAAAGAGAATAACCCATGCGATACTGAGAGCGATGAAAATATCGCCTACAGCAAAAGGAATGATTCCGGAAACGGGAGAGAGTAGCTTTCCGATAACCGGATAGATGCGAGTGGTATAGAGGAATCCCCAAAGAGGAATCATCTTGGTAAGGGTGACGAGGAGGAACAATGCTAAAAGTAACCAATGTCGCCACTTGATTTTATGAATCCGTAAGACATGCAATATCTTCATGACGCTTCTTTTTAAAGATGTAAAATATGGTATGATGGAGCGAGAGTTTTGTACTTTTTGCTCCCACTGTGCAAAATTACAAAAGTTTTCTGAAATATTGACATGGCCTATTTGTTTTTTTACTATTTTTGCCAATGAAAACTATAATGGGTTTACAAATAAAAAGATAGGAGGTACTATTATGAAACAAACACGTGAAGCCTTTGAGGCAAAAAACCTTGAGTACGAAAACCTCTATAATGAGGAAGATGAACGTAGAGATTACAATTCAATTTGGTATAACTAAATAATTCTCTATATTAGGTTAGAAAAGATTGAATTGTATTTCATTATAAAAATAAAAAAGATAATGAAGGATAATTAAAGGCTATGCCAATAGTTGTTATTTAGGGGATACAACGTGGGCATAGCCTTTTTTATGTCTTCTTTTTAGTGTCTTCTTTAATGTCTTTTCTCAAAATCTTATCGGGAATTCTTATTTCTCGAAATGCTGGTAATCCTTGCTGTGTTTCCAGTCGCCTCCCCATCTAAATCCTTTCGCCTTGAAGAGGCGGTAGCAGAGGTCGCCCTTCTTAATCATATAAACATGATGCTTGCTGCGGTCGAGGTAGGGGCGGCCAGTGGCTGGCTCCACCACATCCTTGCCGTTTTTCAGTCGTTTGTGGTAAGGGTTATAGAGCGTGTTGATGTCAATGGCAAGTCCTTTGCCATGCTTCGATACGGTATGGGTATGCGAGATGAAACGGAAGTTGAAGCTGGATGAGTTGTTGGCTCTCATCGCCCTTTCGTCATTGGCATCCCAATAGTCGATGAGTCTCATTCGCTCTATCGGATATTGAGCCTCGTAGAGTCTTTTCAGAATGTCGAGCACATCTGCCGCTATCGCCTTGTTCACCACCATTTCGCCCACTATCTTTCTGCCGTCCTTGTCCACATGCAGGCATTTGAGGTATCGCAGTTCGCTTCTTGCCACGGTACAGTTCTTCTTGTATGTCTTCCCCTGCATCAGGCGGAAAATATCCTCAGGGATGGGGGAGATGGAGAAGAAATGCTTCTCTCCCAGTTTACTGATGGTTTGCTCGCTGACGATTTCTCCGGGCTTCTGTGCCTTGGATGGAAGGCAGAAAAGCATGGAAATAAACAGGCATATTATTAAAATCCTTTTTGCAGTCATAACGTTTCTCCTTATTTTGCTACGGGAATATAATGCGAATCCTTGATTTCTCCAATCACGATGATGCTGTGCAGACTTCCGATGCAGTCGATATTTCCTAGGGTGTTGAGCATGAAATCCTGGTAGTCCTTCATGTCCCGTGCATACACCTTGATCTGGAAATCGTAATCACCGGTGGTGTTGTAGCATTCCGTTATCTGGTCGATGGTTTGCACGGTGTCCATGAATTGCTGAATCAAATCATGGGTGTGCTGCTTCAGTCGGATATTACAGAGCACAATCACGTTGTGTCCCATCTTGTGATGATCCACAATCGCTCCATATCGCTGGATGTATCCCTCACGTTCCAATCGCTTCTGCCGCTCAAAGGTGGGAGAAGGGGAGAGGTGTACTCTTGCGGCAAGTTCCTTCACGGTGAGTCGCGAGTTCTGCTGCAACAACTTGAGTATCTTGATATCGATTTCATCGAGATTTTCTTCTGTAGCCATTGTTCCTTTATTACTGATTTTTTTCATTTTTGCAGAATAATATTCTGCGAATTTGCTTAATACGCTGCAAAGATAGCATATTTTTCTGAATTACGAAGAATATTTGGCAGATAAAATTCTTCTTCTTACCTTTGCACTCGCAATTCCGGAAGCAAAGAGCCGTTCATCATCCGATAATGGCAAATTAAGAATCGTTCATAATGGCAAATTAAAAGTCATTCATCATTAAAAAATATAGGAGATAAAATAATGAGCAACGCAAGAAATATACATTTTGAGGCAGTGGGCAGCTATTTGCGCCCTGCAGAGTTGAAGGAAGCAAGAGCCAAGTTTGCAGATGGACAGATTTCTGCCACCGACCTTCGCAATATCGAAGACCGTCTGATTACAGAGGTCGTCAAGCAGCAGAAGGCGCATCATCTGCCTTATATCACCGATGGCGAGTTCCGCCGCAGCTATTGGCATCTCGACTTTATGTGGGGTTTCAATGGCGTGGAGCATATCGAACTGGAGCATGGCTATCAGTTTCATGGCGAGGAGACAACCAAGGGTTCTATCCAACTGACCGGCAAGATTACCGGCGAGAATCATCCTTTTATCAAGGATTTTCTGTTTGTGAAGCAGTTTGAGGAGTTGGATGCCGAGGGTGAGTATATCTTCGAGGCAAAGCAGACGGTGCCTGCGCCTGCTCAGTTCCTTGCAGAGTTGTTTCGTGGCAAGAATGCCGAGAACACCCGCAAGTTCTATCCTAATACCACTCAGCTGATAGAAGATATTGCCCAGGCTTATCGCACCTTCTTCCAGGAGATTTATGCAGCCGGTTGCCGCACCATCCAGCTCGATGATTGCACTTGGGGAATGATTGTGGATAGTGATTACTGGAAAGCAAAGGTGGGCAACGGCTTCACCCTTGAACAGGAAGCCCTGCAATATCTGAAGGTGAACAACCTCGCCATCGAAGGCAAGCCGGAAGGATTGACTATCAACACCCACGTATGCCGAGGCAATTATCATTCCTGCTATGCCACTAAGGGCGCCTATGATGCCGTGGCTCCTTATCTTTTTGCTCATGAGGATGTGGATACCTTCTATCTGGAGTATGACGACGAGCGTTCGGGTAGTTTCGAGCCATTGAAGTATGTGGCTGATGGCAAGAAGGTGGTTCTGGGTTTGGTAACCTCTAAATCTCCTGTGTTGGAGGATAAGGCTACGGTCATCGCCAGAATCCACGAAGCTGCCAAGTATATTTCTCTCAATCGCCTGAGCCTCAGTCCTCAATGCGGTTTCGCCTCTTGCGAGATCGGTAATAAATTGACCGATGCTGAGCAATGGGCAAAGATTGATCTGGTTAGAGAGATTTCCGAGGAAGTTTGGGGCTCTTCTTCTTTCTCCGATGCAGAATGATATAGCCGGAAAGCAAAACCAGCGTAATCAGCAAGCCGGAGATGAAGACGAAAAGGTCGGAAAGAGGTCCTAAGAATGGCGAATAGCATCTGCCCACGTGAAGCTCTAAAGCCACATTCCAAAGTGACATTGGGGTGGCAGAAAGCAACTCTGGGGTAGATGCTGTTTCACCTAAGCTTGCCCCTTTGCTATAATCGAAAACCACTTCTTTTCCTCCAAAGAAGTCCTTGGAATAACCGCTGACCAAAGAACTGGAAATCGGAATCATCGATTTTCCTTGGTTGGCTTTCCCTGTGAAATAATCCACAATCAGATTCTTTTCCGGATTCCAACGGAACATACCGCTGAATGATCCTATCAGCCAATCACCCTTGCCATCGCTTTCGAAAACATTCACTCCCATCGGACTTACCTTTGGTGTCTTCTCCTTATTTAATAAGATAGGTTTATGCTGGAAATGCTCATCCACTCTCAGGAATCCTTCTGAGGTAGAAACAAGCCAGTTGCCCTCTGCTGCATCCCATCGGATAGCGCGAAGCTTATCGTGCCAGACATTTCCATCCTTCACCTTTTCTGTGGTTTTGTTCATCGCCAGAGGTATCATCAAAGGTGGTCGGAGACACATACCTGTTATCGCTAGCCAGAGCGTAAGGATGATAGTCATGTATCCTAATTTATTATGCCATTTGGCATGGAAAACCATCTGTTTGCCAAGCTTCTGCATCTTTTCTCTTGCCTGTAATCTCTTCAGTCGGCGGATACGGTAAGGAAGAATGAAAAGGATGATGCCCGTAATCGACAGAATGATGAGCACGATGGCGATGGCATCCACCACCAATCTGCCAGTCAATCCGAAGAAAGCACCGCTATGCAGGTTCCAAACGGTCTTGAAAAGGGTAACTTCCGGAACAAAACCTTCCGGTTGACCGATGATTTTGCGGGTAACATTCGTCTTTTCGCTGATTGCATCCCTCTTTTCGTTGGCTGCATCCGTCTTCTTACCGGATATTTCATAAACGGCAGAACGGGTCATGGCGATGATGCTTGTGCTGTCTTTGGTCAATGTAATGTCAGCGATACGCTCTTCATTATCTGCGAGCGGAAACATCTTCCATTCCTTTCCATCAAAGCGATATACATCCATCATGGCTGCACACCAGATTTCTCCGTTTTTCGTCTGCACGATGTTGCGGATATTCCTGCCATCCACGTTCTTGGGTAATCCCTTATTAAAGTCTTTCCAGGTTTTCATCTCTGCATCGGTAAGCCATACGCCACCATAACCATACGCCAGGATGGAATCATCAGATGTCTTGATAGAACCCTTGATGATGCCGTTGTTGAAATTCTTGATATGATAAGCCGATGGCATCAGACTTCTGCTTACTTCACAACCGGCGAATAGCTGGCGATGATTCAGAATAATGCCTGATACGCAGAATACCAACATGAATACTGACAGTACAAGTCCGAACCAACGATGGTATTTTTTCCAAGTAAAATGTTTCTTCTTTTTATCTCTCATTTTTGTAATTCTATAATTGGAGTGCAAAGGTAAGAAGATTTATGGAATTCTGCAATACCCAAAAATAATGATTTAGGATGCTTCTGTTTTTTTCTAATCTTTAGTTTCATCACTTTTTCAATGAAAAAGTTTGGTGTTTTCATGAATTACTAGTAACTTTGCACCCCGAAATTAAAAATCATCATCATCAAGAACAAAAAGAAACTAGAAAACAAGGAAAAATGGAATATATGTCTCAAGAAGGCTACGATGAGCTCGTGGCCGAACTTCAACACATGGTTAACGTAGAGTTGCCAGCCGTACGCGATGCGATTGCTGAGGCTCGCGACAAGGGTGACCTCAGCGAGAATTTCGAGTATCATGCTGCCAAGCGTGAGCAGGGCAAACTGTTGAGCCGCATCAGCTTCAAGCAGAAGGTTTTGGAGAATGCCCGTGTCATCGACAAGTCTCGATTGAAGAGTGATACCGTTGGCTTGTTGAGCAAGATTAAGATTACCAATCTCGCCAACAAGTGCAGCATGAGTTATGTTATCGTAAATCCTCACGAGGCTGATTTGCATAGTGGAAAAATCTCTATCAAGTCGCCTATCGCCAAGGCCCTTCTGGGTAAGAAGGCAGGTGATGAGGTAATGGTTAAGGTACCAGCCGGCTTGCTCAAATTCCGCCTGGATAGCGTGGAGTTATAACATGTAATTTATGTATGGGGGATTTCAAATCCCCCGGTTTTAATAGGTCGAACCTTTTTTTACGGCGGATTTCAAATCCGCCGGGACGCCTAGCGGGATTGCGAACTTGATTTCAAATCCGCTGGGACGCCTATCGGGAAGGATGTCTGCCGAAATTCTTGTCCGTTAGGCGTTCCGCCGGATTTGAAATCCGGCGTTAAAAAATGTCCTAACCTATTGACGCTCTGCGGATTTGTAATCCGCAGCAATCAAGAATGTTCTTTATGTATGCAGAAATACTAATAGGGTAATACTCTTGCCCTATTAGTATTTCTCCAGAATCTTATTCAGCAAGAAGGTGGCATTCTGGTTTCTTGCCACACCCTTCTGTATCTTATAAGTATAGGTAACATCTGTGCCCAAATCTATCTCGAAACAATAGTTGTGGAATTTGCCTGATGCATCATTCTCCATCTTGGAAAGTTCCAAATCGTGGGTAGCGATGATACCGCTCACCGGCTGCTTGGCGATGGCTTCTAGGAACTTTCTCGAACCATTCAGTTTATCCAATGAATTCGTTCCTTTCAGAATCTCATCCAGGATAATCAGCGTTCGGAGTGGCTCCTTATTATCTTCTGCACTTTCCTTGCAGAACTTCAGAAGCTCCTCCAATCTGATCAATTCTGCATTGAAATAAGAGATGCCATGCGTCAAATCATCGGTGGTTCTCATGCTCGAGAACAATCTGAAACGTGAAATCTTCAGTTGATCCGCAAATACCGGCATACCCGCCATCGCCAGGATATAGTTCACGCCCAGCGAACGCAGGAAGGTACTCTTTCCCGCCATGTTGGCTCCGGTGATGATATAATAGTTGTCATCCTTGATAGTGAAATCGTTCTTCACCGCCTTGGCACCCAGGAAAGGATGATAGAGATTCTTTCCCTCGAACACAATTTCCGGACTTCCGATTCCTGCATTTTCAGAAACATCGCTTTCTGTATCTGCTTCCGAACTTCCCGAAACAAATTCCGCTTCTTCCGCCTCCGGATGATTATATCTGAAATCCGCCATCGAAACCATCGCATCCATCTCGCTGATGATATGCATCCATTCCTCCATTTTCATCATATAGGTATTCTTCCATTTCAGAAAACTGCGAACCAGGAAGAAATCGCTCAGCATGAAGGCATCGGTGAAGAAAAGACCCAGGAAGTTGCCTCTTCTGTCATACCCCTTCAATATCTTTTCCAGTTGGGCAAAGGAAGGCAGGGCATCTGCCAGGGAATCCTGCATCTCCTTGCCTAATTCGCTATGGAAATTGCGCCTGTTGATAAGCTGAAGTATCTGGGCATAGGCGATGAGCTGATGTCGAAGCTTGCCGCCATTGCTGTCTATCTTATCAAGTGTCTGCTTGCAGACAAAGAACACCACCATGTATTGAACCAACACCCACCACAGGGCGAAATTCACCGAAACCATATCGCATATCGATAAAATCACGGAACCGATGACTCCGATAATCAGCAGCCATCCGATAACGAGAGAAATCGAAGATCCAAACCATGCCGGCACCTCCATCTTCGAAACCTTCTGCATCGCATCCACCACCGCAGCAGAATCAATCTTCTTCATCTTGCCATTCACCATTTTGCCATCCGCAGTTTGGCTTCTGTTCTTTTCGCCAAGTGCCAGGAATTCCATTCGCCAGTTTTCGCCTTCTCCAGCCAATTCCTTCTGCAAATCTCTTCTTCTTTTGATATCCTCCATGCCCAAAGGCGTTTCCCGGGTAAGATTCCTGGCGAGTGCCTCCGAACCGCCCGATGTGATGGTTCGGCAGATGCGGTTGAACAGCGAACTCTTGCCGAAGACATCGAGGTCGAAGGAATAAGGATGCTGCGGATTCTGATAGGAATCGCCCGTTTCGAAAGGCGAGAAATCGCCCTCCCAAGCCTTGATTTCGTCCTGATAAACCTTGAGCAATGCCGAAAGATGCTCTATCTTCTCCTTATTCTTGTCGTCAAGTCGTCTGATTCCCAGATAGGCAATCAGGCACAACACCGCCCCCAACAGATAGTTCTGTGTATTTCCATCCAATGCGAAATAGCAGATCAGGAAGGCGAGGATGCCGCCAAAAGCCAGTAGCTCGCCCGTTATGAATCCCGTATTCTTACGCTTCAGGGCAGCCACCTCAGAAGCATATCGGCTTACATATTGTTGATAATTCTCCTTGATGTTCATACTCCTTATTATTATTTTTCTTCTTTTCCTATTTCTTCTTCTTTCTCTTGTATTATGAATTTTTCTCCATCCATTTATTATAGGAAATATTCTCCTCTTTCCACTTATTCTTTGCTTTCACCTGATTCTTCGGATATCCGATGATGAGGGTGTTGAGCGGAATCATCGTCTTGGGCAGATGCAGCAGTTGCTGCATTCCCTCGTATCGTTCTTTCAGGGGATAGAGGGCTGTCCATACTCCGCCAAGTCACAAGCCGTGAGCCATCAGCAGGATGTTCTCCGTGGCTGCCGAACAGTCTTGAATCCAGAACTCCTGCTCTGTGCCTTCCAGCGTCTTGTCAAGGCATCCGCAAACCACAATGGCGAGCGGTGGCATGTCTGTATAGCTTCTCACCGATGTACGGCTCATGATATTTTCAAAAATCTGTTTCTTTTCTATCATTGTTTTTCTATGTGAGTCTTATTCTTGTTTTTTATGCGAATTATAGCATTCTTTTATGCGAATCATAGCATTCCATAAGCCAGTCGAGCACATATTCTTGCTTGATTCCATCATGAAACTGGACGGGGTCGTTGTCCAGGGTGAGCAGATATTTTGGAAAATTGTCGGAGATGGAGTTTAGGGGTGCCAATTCTCTCTGCATCACCGGCTTTGCCTACATAGATTTCTCCGCCTCGTCGTGCTAGTTCCAGATACACGATGTTCTCCAGTACGTGCCCCAAGTCGCCACCTTTGGTGCCATTGATGACTTGGCGCAGACCTACGTCGGCAAGATAAAGTTTCTGTCCAGTCTTCAATAGCTGCTTACCCTTGGCATCATATCTCTGCACTGGGTAGAAGATATAGCTGTCGGTGAGGGCAGAGACGTAGTTTTCTATCGTATGAGATGTAGTCTTTCTGCCCAGCGAGGTCATGGTATCGCTGATGCGCTTGATTACGGATATGTTGCCTATATTGTCAGCAAGGAATCTTACCACACTTTGCAACATCATCACATCGGTTATCTTTTTGCGGCTCACCACATCTTTCAGTACGATGGTGTTGTAGAGACCTGACAGGTATTCACGCACCATCTCTCGGTCTTGGCTGATTTGAGGAATGTATGGGAAGGAACCCAGTTCGATGTATTGGCGATAGGCAAGCTCTCGGGAAGTATGGGCAGGCTGCGTCTGCATGAATTCTCGGAAGGAGAAAGGGAAGAGCTTGATTTCGATGTATCTTCCGGTGAGCAGGGTGGCTATTTCGCCAGAGAGCAGGTAGGCATTGCTGCCAGTAACGTAAATGTCTACGTTATCTAGCAGGAACAGGCTGTCTATCACTTTCTGGAAATTTTCCACCATCTGTATCTCGTCAAAGAAGAGATAGTTCATCTTGTCTGGGCACAGGTTCTGCTTTACGTGCGCGTACAAAAATTTATAGTCGAGGAACGGTTCGTTGTCGAGATCCTCGAAGTTGAGGTCCTGTACTTGTTCTTCGGATACTCCGTCCGAGAGAAGTTTCTCCCTAAACATCCTCAGCAGCGATGACTTGCCACAGCGTCGTATGCCTGTTACTACCTTAATGGCCTTCTTGTCTCTCCATTTCTCCAGGAGATTCATGTATTCTTTACGCTCTATCATATTCTCTTTATGTTCTATTTATTCACTTTGCTATTCATTTTGCATTCTATCTTGATTGCTAAAAATGAAATGCGCTGCAAATATACGAAACTTTTTCGGGAAATTTGCAGCGTATTGCAAATTTCTTGTGTTTCTTGGTGAAATTTGCAGTGCATTGCAAATTTCTTTCTGTAGAACTGATAACACTTTCTGTAAAACTGATAACCTTTCTATAATCTGTATATCCGAGAATTTGTATTTATTTAGTTTTATTGCCCGAAACATCCTATCGTTTTTATCGCCCGACACATCCTATAGTAGGCGTATATATAAGTCGATGTCGTTGTTATCATACTGATGATGTTCACGCTGATGAAGGCTGTCTGCCGGGTGTTGCCTGCCAGATAAAACACTGCCGCAGGAAGGAGATTCGAGCATAGCAGCCATGCGATGAAAACCAGGACAAGGGCTATGCCCAGTTTGCGCATGTTGCCCCTGTGCTTGCTGCACAGATGACAGCCGGCTACCAGGGAGGCGATGACGGAAATCAGGCCCATCGTGCTTTCTGTCCAGGTGAGTATGGAAGCCATTAGGCTAATCTGTCCGTTCTGCATCATCGGTACGAGATGAAGATAGAAGCATTGGCCCAGGATGAATGAGAGCACATAGTAAAGTACCATCAACTCGCTGCAGCGTCGTAGCAATTTTACGCCTGCCGGTAGCGTGTAGCGGAATATTCCCCATAAAGCTATAGGGGCGAGCTGCAAGACCAGTTGCTTGATGGTAACGAGGATGGGACTTATTGGAATCAGGATGGGACTTGTTCTGAAGGATAAGCCCGCTTGTCCGCAAACAGAAAATGCCAGCGAAAACAATGCGAAAATGCAATATGCATACATGGTATATTGTGCAATGCGATTTATATCTATAGAATAACTTTTTCTTTCCATAATTCTACGTTTGATGATTTTATAAACAGCTTATCTTGCATAAAGCCATTGCAAAGATACGAAGTTTTTGGGAAATTCTAGCAAAATAGGTGGAAAATGTTTGGCTATGATATATACTTGTTAAAAGAATGGCAGAGAGACCGATAAAAACTCTTAAAAAGCATAACGTATCTTCTTGAATACCAGTATTTGTTGCTATCTTTGCACGGTATATACTAATAACGCTACAATGGTAAATACTAATTATCAATATAAGTTTAATCATACAATGAATAATATGAAGAAGATATTTTTAGGATTGGCAGCAGCACTGATGTTAACTGCCTGCAACGAGAACAGACAGCCGGAAGCAACGACCAGCGTTGATTCTGCAAGTGTGGTAACCGATTTGATGATGAGTCGCAGAAGCATCCGTGCTTACAAGGATTCCGTCATCAGCCGTGATACCCTGAACGAGATTCTGAAATGCGGCATCCATGCGCCAAACGGTCAGAACCTGCAGTCGTACGAAATCAGAGTGATAGATTCTCCTGCCCTCATCGATTCGATAACCCAAGCCGTGGTAAAGGATAATCCTAAGATAGCCGAGCGCAAGGGCTTCAAGAATATCTTCGTGAATGCTCCATGCGTGGTTTGCATCGCCTACGATACGACTTATGATATGGCACAGATTGATTGCGGTTTGCTTGGCGAGAACATCATTCTTGCAGCATGGGCAAAGGGCATCGGTTCCTGCTGCCTGGGCAGTTCTGCCCGTTGGATACTGGATTCGCCATCAGCCAAGCCTTACCTCGACCGCATGGCATTCTCCAAGAATTACAAACTGCTCTACTGCATCGCCCTGGGTTATCCTGATGAATCGCCGGAGGCAAGGCCAAGACGCCAGGACATGATCAAGTTCATGGAGTAAGACAAATGAAGGTTGATGTCCTGTTTCAGGACATCAACGTTTGAAGATAGATATGCATCTTTTTGAAACATGTAGGCAAAATATGAAATATCTTCTTCAAGTTCTTTTTTGTTTTGGAAAAAATGAGATAAATATCTTCCCGAGAGTTATTATTGAAAATGATAACCCAATATTTCTTCTTTTTTTAATAGAGTTTCCAAAAAACTTCGTATCTTTGCAGAGGCTTTATGCCAGATAAGCAGTTGTAATATCATCAAGCGTAGAATTATGGCAAGAAAAAGATATCCTATAGGAATACAAACCTTCGATAAGATTCGCACGGAAGACCGGCTCTATATCGACAAGACAGAATATGTTTACCGCATGACACATTCTGACAGCAACTATATATTTTTGGGACGACCACGCCGTTTCGGAAAGTCTTTGCTTGTATCTACTTTACAGAGTTATTTCGAAGGAAAGAAAGAACTCTTTAAGGGACTTGCCATTGAAAAGCTGGAGCAGGATTGGACAGAATATCCTGTGCTCCATTTCAGTATGGCTATGGGAAAACACATGGAGAAGGAGCAACTGGAAAGATACCTGCTCTATATCATCGGCTTGAATGAAAAGAAGTTTGGTATAGAAAATGATGCTGTTGATCCGAATGTGAGATTGGCAAACCTGATTATGAATGTGTACAGACGAACGGGAAAGAAGGTGGTCGTGCTCATCGATGAATACGATGCTCCTCTTCTTGATGTAGCACACGAGGATGACAATCTCAAGGATCTTCGCAATATCATGCGTAATTTCTATAGTCCATTGAAGGATTGCGACCCATATCTCCGCTTTGTCTTCCTCACCGGTATCACCAAGTTTTCGCAACTCAGCATCTTCAGCGAACTGAATAATATCACCAATATTTCGATGAACAGGGAATATTCGGGAATATGTGGAATCACCAAGGAGGAGCTGCTCACCCAGATGTCGGACGACATTGATGAATTGGCAAAATCGCTAGGCTCCACAAGAGAAACTGCCATCGAAGAACTGAAAATGAACTACGATGGTTATCATTTCTCTGCCCAATCGTCAGATATATTCAATCCGTTCAGTCTGCTCAACTGTTTTGCCAATCAGGATTTTGGTTCATACTGGTTCGCTTCCGGCACTCCAACCTACTTGATTAACATGATGCGGAAGTTTCATGTCTTGCCGGCAACTCTTGGAAAGATGTATGCCAAATCATCAGCCTTTGATGCCCCGACAGAGAACATGACGGCCATAACCCCTTTGCTATACCAAAGTGGCTATCTTACCATCAAAGATTATGACAAGACCAGCAAGCTCTATACTCTTGATTTGCCGAACAAGGAAATCAAAGTAGGATTGTTCGAGAGTCTTCTTCCTAACTATCTGGAAGGAATGTTTGCCCAGAATGGAGATGTCACCATCGCTCAGATGTCTGTGCTTATCCGTCAGGATGATATGGACGGAGCATTACAGCTGCTCCAGACCTTTCTGGGAACTGTGCCATATTGCAATGTCACCAACCATGAAGGTCATTACCAGCAGATGCTGTTTATCATTTTCTCGCTTTTGACTGGCTATGTGGTAGATGTAGAAGTGCACACTCCTAATGGAAGGGTAGATATCGTGCTGTTGACCGACATCCGTCTCTATATCATAGAGCTGAAGCTGAACAGGGATGCCCAGACAGCGTTGCAGCAAATCAACCTCAAGAACTATGCCCAGCGCTTTGCGCTTTGCGGGAAACCTATAGTAAAAGTAGGTGTCAACTTTGATTCTGCCCAGGGCAATATTGAGGATTGGATGATTGAAGAGGAATGATAGAGGGTGCTTTGCAAAAAAAGCATGGCGCAAATCACTGCGCCATGCTCCAATAAAAGAAAACCTTATAGTCAAAATAGAAATTAGCTATTCTTCTTTAGTACTTTGCATTCTGAGGATCAAAGTTGGTCCAACCGCTCATCCAGTTGGTGCTGCCATCGAAGGCTCCGATGTAGCTTACGGTGTCGAAACCTGTCCAGCCGGCGAAACTTGCGGCACCGAGCAATGGGCTTCCTGCTATAGGAGTATAGCCATCTGCACCAACCAATGAGGTCCATGAATCAAAATACTTGTTGCTCTGCTCAGAGAAGAAGAAGGTGTTGCTGTATGACTTCTGATTCTTGTCGATGTCCTTCTTCTGGGCAGCATCGTAGAGGTAATCCTCATACTGCTTGTTGGCATCAGTGCCAACGGCATCCATACCAGCGAAATATACATTCTGAAGCTTGAACTTGCCATCCTTGGCATCCTTCACGGTTTCACCCTTCTCACCATCAACAATCAAACCGATAGGCCAGCCTAAGGCCACTGAGTTGATGCAGTTGAGGTTAGAAGAACGGCGAATCTGCATGGCTGACTGGAACTTGCCGAGGGCTGAACCGTTATTTGGATTGTATGCTCCGGCTGTGATATAATCGGTGGTGTTCTGGAATTTATCATCCAATACCTTAGGACCTACGAAGGTGATGTTAGAGAAAGTTGCCTTGGTACGAGGATCCACGGTAGCACCATCGGCGCAGTTGTCGCTCTCGAAACCATTGCTCTGAGAGGTGTCGGCTATCTTGCTGTCGCGCAGCGAAAGACCATACTGCACCTTTCCTGAGAAACCGTTATCGGTATCGAAATCATCATCCCAACCCTTGTAGGCTACGAGATACTTGCAGTTTACGGTACCGCCAAACCACTCGAAGGAATCATCATTAGAATAAGATACCTGAACATGGTCAATCTGTGTGCCTGAACCTACAGAACCTAAGGTTAAACCATTAATCTCCTTATCCTTTTGGAATGGATAACCGGCAAACTCGATGCGTACATAACTCAAGGCTCCTGAGTTGTCAGCATCATCTGCGCCACCATGCTTGGTACGAGGACCACCCTCTATCTGCTGCTCAGTCTGGTTGTTCTTAGCCTTGCCGCAGAGAATGATGCCACCCCAGTCGCCAGGCTTTCTGCTGCCGGCAGCCTCTTCAGATGTAAAGACGATAGGCTCTGTGGCTGTACCCTTGGCGATGAGCTTGCCGCCACGCTCTGTGATGAGTGCCGCCTTGGTCTGCTTGTCGCCCTTGATGATCGTTCCCGGTTCGATGGTAAGCTCAGCACCATCTGCAATATATACCCATCCCTTGAGGAGATAAGTGCCTTTCTTCAAAGTCTGCTTGCCTGTGAAGACGAATTCCTGGTCGCCGTTGCCAATCTGTGTTCCGTTGGCGTTTTCCTTGTCATCTGTTCCGAAGAGAATGTGGTCGCAAGCTTTCAAGCCGCCATTGGTTGTCCACTTGTAAACTACTTCTGATCCAGGATTTGGAGAAGGATTTGGATCGTCATTGTCACTGCTGCAGCTGCTCAACATGGCAGATGCTGCGAGGATGCCCATGCATCCTAAAAAATACATCTTGTTCATCATTGTTTTCTGTTTTTATTAAACAAACATCTAATATTTTCTTTCTTTAAAATTTATATATCGCCTGCAAGCCGATGTTTCTGCCCGGCTTGTAGCATCTTGCAATCTCTTCCACCTGCTTCTTGCTTCCGTCGCTATATGTTACATCAGCAAACTGCTTGTAATATATCTTTTCTGCAAGAAGATCTCTTACATTGAGCTTCAGCTCCAGATGGTCGCCGAATTTCTTAGCCAGCGAGAAGTCGATGGTGTTGCGGGGCATCTCGTAGCTGTGAGGCACTCGGGCATTGGAGTCATCGCCTGTGCTTCCCTCGCTTCTGCCCACACCGATGATTCGCTTGCCTATGCGATTGTATAGCAGGGCGATATCCATCTTCAATGGCTCATTCTTGTAGAAGATGCCGGTGTTGATAAGGTATGGCGACTGACCCTGCATCGGTCTGTCTTCCTCTTTCGAACCCTTTTCAAACTGCACCTTGCTCTTAATCAAGGCACCGTTAAACGACCAGCTGAAATCCTTCAATCCTATGAATCCGAGATTCTTTCTGATATCCAGCTCCACACCATAGTTGTTGGCACTTTTTGCATTCTTGTAAGAGTAAATCAAGTCAGTGCCACCTGCCACCGTGTAGGTCCACTCGATAGGAGAATCGAAGTGCTTGTAGAAGACTGCCAGCGAAATGAGCTCTCCACGGGATGGATACCACTCATATCGCAGGTCGAGGTTATCGACATAACAGTTCTTCAACTCAGTGTTTCCCTGCACATTGCTGGCAAGGTCGAAGTCGTAATACACCGACGACGATACTTCACGGAATTCCGGTCGGTTAATACTGCGGCCATACGACAGTCGCACCTGATGCTGGTCGCTGATTTTATATGTTGTATTGAGAGATGGAAATACATCATCGGTCTTGTAATGACGGCTCGATTCACTCTTCTCGTAGTCACGGGAATTGGAGATGAGTTCCATATCATTATGCTCGAAGCGGACACCGGCGTGGATGCCGAGTTTGCCAAAGGGGAGAGACATCGCTAGGTATCCGGCGCCTAAGGTGTTGTGTCCGCAGTAGTTATTGCGCATCTGCTTTTCCTCCAGAAGATACAGCTTGTCGTAACCCATGTTTGCCTCGCTGGAGAGCAGGGTAGGGATGTCGCTGTGGCGGAAGTCGGATGGCATGTTGTTAGCTGAAACATTCCAGTTGTAGATGAAGTTGCGGGTCTGGTATTCTCGGCTGCGATACTCCCCATAGGCACCCACCTGCAAGTCTGGCTCAAAGTTGCCAAACTTGAAGTGGTGCTTGTCATTTACACCAAGAGAGAAGATGTGTTCGTCGAGTTGAGTCCACTCGCGGGATATGTCGTTGCCGGTGCTCAGGGCATAAACGCCCGATTCAAGAGCATCGTCGATGAGGTATCTACGACGGTCAGGCAAATGACGGTTGGCATACGCATACCCGATACTCCAGTCAAGGGCATCGCTAGTGAAGGTGTGCTTGCCGGTAAGCTGACCGTTATATGTAGTTCGACTGCGGTAGTAATACTCTGCGCTTCGCTCCAGGTTCGACTGGGCGCTCACGCCTTCACGCCAGGTATATCGGCTGGTAGCCAACTGGTTGAAGATGTTCTTGAGCTGATACTTGTGATTGCCGTCCTTGGAAAGGAAGGTGAAGTTGAGCATTGCTCCGAGTCTCACGTTATTATTATACTGGTCGTCAACAGAGTGACGAAGATAGTTCGGCTTGTCGTTTGTCGCATCATAGATGCCATAGAGGTTGTTCTCCATGTTCTCGTAGGTGCGGTATTCGTTGGTATAGTTCAAGGCAGCGAGCATGCCGAGTGTTCTTCCGCCGAGCATCCAGCGCTGGTTCAGGCTGGCCGCCAGTTTCAAGTCGCCCAAAGGCTTCCTGTTCTTCACGAGCCAATCGTTGTTAAGTCCGTTTCCTAAGAGCGAAGTAGCATAATCGCCCACCGGTTTTCCGTTGGCATCGAGCTGCGGATTCAAGGCAGCATGGATGCCCCCATTCAGGTTTCTCAAGCCATTGTCGAAACCCAGAAAATCTGTTCCGGAACCTTTCGAGTAAGAAAAATCCTGAAAGGCAGAAGATGTGTTCCAGTTTCCGCCCACGGCGATATTGAAACTGTTTTCTGCCGGAATCTCCTTGGTGTTGACGATGATGAAACCGCCTGAGTAATCAGCGGGATATTCAGCCGTTGGCGACTTCACGATGGTGAGGTTGTCTATTTGCGAACTTGGGATGATGTCGAAGGAGAATGCCCTGGAATCAGCCTCAGAACTAGGCACTGCTCCTCCGTTCATCCAAACGTTATTATATCGCTGAGACAATCCTCTTACCATCACGAATTTATCGTCGATGAGGCTCACGCCTGGCACTCGGCGTATCACCTCACCCGCATTCGTATCCTGCGTTCTGGATATTTCCTGTGCCGAAACATTGCTCACGATGACGGGACTGTTTTTGGCCACCTGTATCATTGCCGCATCCGTATTACGCCTTTCTACTGCGGTAACGGTCACCTCCTTCAGCTGCTGTTCATCAGGTTGCAGCGCAATCACCTGGTCTGCGTCCTTCGCCTGAACCCCGTCAATTTTTTGAGTCTTATATCCTACATAGTTAATATATAGTGTATATGTCTTTTTTTTATCCAATCCATCGATCTGGAAGTTTCCGTCGATGTTGGTGATAGCCTTCACATTGGTTCCATCCACAGTGACGACTGCACCGATGAGTGTCTCTTTCGATTTCTGGTCGATTACCACACCCTTAATCTGTTGCGCCCACGTTGGCATGCTAGCCGCCGAGAGCAATCCTAATACAATAATTCCCCTTTTAGCATTCATAACCTATATCGTTTGATTACGGTTGCAAAGGTACGGCAGTATTATTACATCGCGATTGCGATGAGATTGAAAGGCATTGACGAAGCTGCGACAATGGTGTTACGGGCAGAAATCTGTTGCCTTTTTCGGGAATTTGAATCTTGAAAAATGGCATTAATACGTTGGTTTTGAGTGAAATGTATCTTTTTGCTATGCAAAACAGCAATTATTGTGATTTTTGTTTGGCTGTTAACGGATTTTATATTACCTTTGCATCTGAATACATATTTTATGTAAAACTTGTAATGGATAACGTTGTAATATATAAAATAGGTATATTCAAGATAAAGAGAGGAAAAGAGACGAGTATCATAAGAGATAATAATTATAAGAAGAGAAGATATATGAAAATGAAGGTTTTATTTGCTTCCCTGTTGCTGGCAGCTTCAGGGCAAGCGCTGGCACAGTCTTCCGGACAGGTTGGGGGACAGGTCTTCGATGAAAATGGAGACCCTGTAGTGGGTGCACAGATCATGGTGAAAGGTTCTAAAACCGGAACCGTGACCGACATTGATGGTAAGTTCAGCTTGCCGAGTGCTAAACAAGGAGAAACGATTGTAATCAGTTATCTTGGTATGGATTCACAGACCGTGAAGGCGGCATCGGGAATGAAGGTCAACATGCAGTCACAGGACCGTCAGCTCGATGAGGTCATCGTGGTGGCATACGGCGAGCAGAAGAAATCATCCTTCACGGGTTCTGCGGGTGTAGTGAAAGGCGACCTTCTGGAGAAAAAGCAGCTCACCAATGTGTTCAGCGGATTGCAGGGCGAGGTAGCCGGTGTGCAGATGACCAATACTTCCGGTTCGCCAACAGCCACTCCTTCTTTTGCCATCCGTGGCTTCAGTTCCATCAACGCCGGAACATCTCCGCTCATTATCGTGGATGGTGCTCCATACGATGGCGGATGGAACAACCTCAATCCTAACGATGTGGAGAGTGTCACCGTGTTGAAGGATGCGGCATCCAACGCCCTCTATGGTGCCCGTGGTGCCAATGGCGTTATCATGATTACCACCAAGAAGGGTAAGGCTGAGAAGGCTACCATCAGCTTCGAGGCTAAGTGGAGCGGCAACAGTCGTGCCACCATCGATTACGACCGCATCACCGACCCTGCCGAGTATTATGAAACCTATTACAAGGCTCTCTATAATTATAATGTACGCGATAAGGGCATGTCGGCTTTCGATGCGCATGTTGCTGCCAACGAAACCATGGGCAAGACAAGCGATAAGGGTGGATTGGGCTATGTGGTCTATGCCGTTCCTGAGGGACAGTATCTCATTGGAACCAACGGCCGCCTGAACCCGAATGCCACTCTGGGCAATCGTGTTTATAACAACGGCAAGTTCTATACCCTTACCCCTGACGACTGGGTGGATGAGGCTTTCCGCAATGCGCTGCGCCAGGAATACAACATGAGTATTACCGGTGGTAGCAACAAGATGACCTACTATGCTTCCCTGGGCTATCTGAAGAACGAGGGTATCGTATATAACTCTGATTTCGAGCGATATACAGCCCGTGCCAAGGCTGATTACCAGGCCAAGGACTGGCTGAAGGTGGGCACGAACATCAACTTTGCCCATACCGACCAGAACGATGTGAGCGATGGTAGCCAGACGGTTTTTGGTATCACTACCCGCTTTGCACCTATCTATCCGGTTTATCTGCGTGATGGCGAAGGCAACATCATGACCGATGAGAATGGCAAGATGTATGACTATGGTGATGGTGGAAATGGCGGTGCACACCGTCCTACGGGATTGGAACCTCTGAGAAACTTCCTGCAGACGGATAAGCTCAACGCCAACAAGACCTTTACCAATGTGTTCACCCTCCATGGTTTTGCTGATATCACCCCTATAGAGGGCTTGAAGCTGACCCTGAACGGCACCGTGACCGACAATGAGTGGAAGAATACCCAGACCACCCAGCCTTTCTATGGAAATACTGCAACGGTTTATCCGGGTGGATATGTATATAAGGCCGATTATCAGACCTATACTGTTAACTTCCAGCAGATAGCCAACTACAGCAGGCAGTTTGACAAGCACAGCTTTACCCTGATGCTGGGTCATGAGAACTATAAGTACATGTACAATTACCTGAGTGGCGACAAGGAGAAGATGTTCTCTTACTTCGGGGCACAGGAGCTGGATGGTGCCGTGAAGGTGATTTCCAACGGTAGCAACACCAGCAATTACAACACCGAGGGTTATTTCTCCCGACTGATGTACGATTACGATGGCAAGTATTTCCTGCAGGCATCTTACCGTAGAGACGCCTCATCCCGCTTCCATCCCGACCATCGCTGGGGTAACTTCTATTCCTTCGGCGGAGCCTGGATTCTGAGCAAGGAAAAATGGTTCCAGTCTTCCTGGATTGATATGCTGAAGCTGAAGGCTTCATGGGGTCAGCAGGGTAACGATGCTATCGGTGACTACCGATATACCGATACTTATTATCTCAGCAATTTCAATGGCGAGGTAAGTTTCGTGCAGAACACCGTGGGTAATCCGAATATTACCTGGGAGACCAACAGCAACTTCAATGCAGGTATCGAGTTTGAACTCCTCAAGAGCCGCATCACGGGTAGCATCGAGTACTTCAGTCGCAAGACCACCGATATGCTCTGCTTCGTATATGTGCCATTCTCAGGAGGTTATACCGGTTCTTATGACAATGTGGGTGATATGGTCAACCGCGGTGTGGAGGTAGATTTGCACTTTACGCCTATCCGCACCAAGGACCTCTCGTGGATGATCAACCTCAACGCCACCCACTACAAGAACAAGATTACGATGCTCAACGACGACAATAAGGGCAGTATGCTCGATGGACATCCAGGTTACGTAAGCGATCCTTACTTCTATGGCGAGGGTCTGCCTATGCACACCTTCCGCCTGAAGAAATATGCCGGAGTTACGGCAGATGGTGAGTCTTCCTGGTATGTGAAGGATGAGGCTACCGGCGAACTGACCACCACCACATCCAGCTCTACGGCATCCTATTTCAACTGTGGTACACCAGACCCAGACCTTTATGGAGGTTTCAGCAGCAACCTGGCATTCAAGGGCTTCGACTTCTCCATCACCTTCAACTACAGTCTGGGCGGCAAGGCCATCGACTACGGTTACAAGGCTTTGATGGGTAATCCATCTTCCGGCAACACCGGATTCTCCCTGCACAAGGATATCCTGAAGGCATGGTCAGAAACCAATACCAATTCTGATATCCCACGCTTCCAGTATGCCGTGAAGGATGTGGATACCAGTTCGGCCATCACTTCCGACCGCTTCCTGACGAATGCTTCCACGCTTACCCTGCAGAATATCAACCTGGGCTACACCTTCCCACGAAAATGGGTAAATAGTTTAGGATTGAGCAACCTGCGAGTATATGTATCGGGCGACAACCTCTACTATTGGAGCAAGCGCAAGGGCTTCGACCCTCGTGGCGGCTTCTGGGGTACTTCTTCTGAATCATCCTATGCGCAGGTTCGTTCCTTCACCGGAGGCATCTCTGTGCAGTTCTAAAGATACGACAAAAACAATAAGACATGAACAAAATGAAAAGAAATATCAATCATATCATCGCAGCGATGGGGATGGCACTGGGTGTGCTGAGCCTCAGCAGCTGTATAGAGGAAACCTATCCGAACAATCAGGCGGTGCCTGGGCAGATCAGTTCCTCAAGCAAGTCGTTGGAATATCTTGCCAACAGTCTTCCTTCTTTCCTCACCACCTGGAATACCTACGGCGGTAGCGACTATACCCAGGACTGGGGTTATCCTTGCCAGATGTACATGCGCGATTTGCTCTGCGAGGATTTCCCGATGAGCGACAATGGCTATAACTACTGGTCGTATACAGAGGATGGATCTTCTTTGCGCTACGCATATTATTATCCGTTCTACTATTACTATGCCTTCATCAAGAATGCCAATAATGTAATCTCCACCACCAAGAGTTCTGTGGAGGGTGGCAACAAGAGTGCATTGCCTTATCTGGGTCAGGGCTACGGCTATCGTGCCATGCTCTATCTCGACTTGTACCGACTCTATGAGTATCGCAAGACAGGTGTAGCTAGTCTGGATGATGCCGCTGACAAGGCTGGAGTATATGGACTCACGGTGCCTATTGTGAAGGAAACCACCAGCAAGACGGAACTGGGCAACAACCCTAGTGCGCCTTTCTACACCATGTACCGTTTCATTATGAACGACCTGAACCTGGCTGAGGAGGCGCTGGCTGATTACAGCCGAAGCAACAAGGCTTTCATGGACAAGAGTGTGATTTATGGTTTGAAGACCCGTCTGTGGCTTGCCATGGCATCCCGCTTTGAGCAGAGTGCCGACGACCTTGCCAAGCAGATTGAGGCCGATAAGAACGAAGATGGATATGGCAAGCTGGGCATCACTTCTGCCAACGACTGCTTTGCCAAGGCTGCTGAATATGCGCAGAAGGCCATCCATGCCGATACCTACAAGCCACTGACAGAAGCGGAGTGGTCGGATACCAATACGGGCTTCAACACTGCCAACGATTCCTGGATGTTCGGTACGCTGGTTAACAGCAAGGAGCAGATTAACACCTCAGAGTGGTACACCTTCTGGGGCTGGATGTGCTCGGAGGCAGCCTGGAGCATGGCTCAGTTTAACTCATACCGCTGCATCAGCAAGGCACTCTATGACAAGATTTCCGTGAGAGACTGGCGCCGCCAGAGTTGGGTAAATCCTGCTGATGCCGGAGAGAAAATCAATGCGGCTGGCAAGGACAGTGTGCCTGCGGGCTACAAGACCAAGATGACCGGTGAGCAGTGGGCCAAGCTTCCTCAGTATGCCAATATCAAGTTCCGTGCAGGTAGCGGCGGTATCACCAAGAACGACCTGGAGACCGGTCAGATTGCTTCGCTGCCGCTGATGCGTGTAGAGGAGATGTATTTCGATTATTTCGAGGCCATCGCTCACACCCAGGGTGTAGAGGTGGCAGCCCAGGCTTTGCAGGACTTCGTGAACACGTATCGTTACACCGACGGTTCCTACAAGTGCAAGGCAAAGACCATGGACGATTTCATCACAGCCCTGATGGTACAGCGCCGCATCGAACTGTGGGGTGAGGGCCTGGTGTTCTTCGATTACAAGCGTCTCAATCTCCCTATCAAGCGCCATTATGCAGGCAGCAACTACGAGCCAAGCTATCAGCTCAACTCTTATGCCGGCTATGTGGCACCTTGGATGAACTATATGATTCCTGAGGATGAGAAGGATAGAAACCCGGCAGTGGTGCTTGGTCCAAATCCATCTGGTGCCATCACGGCAGAGTAATTTATTTAAAAAGAACAAGAAAAATGAGAAAGTTACAACATTTATTATATATGCTGCTTGTGGGTATGGCTATCACTGCCTTCACTGCATGTAGCGACGATGATGATTATCAGCCTGCCCAGAAAGTGGCGGAGGATAATATGGGAGCCTACTTTGCTGCTGCCAATGCTGCCAGCGAGGTGCTTACTCCTGAGGAATATGCGGCTCGACCAACGGTTGATTTAAAGGTGAAGCGCCAGAACACCAAGGGCGATGTTTCCATCCCTGTGGTTGTGGATAAGGCTGATGCCGTGTTCAAGGTTCCTGCTGCTGTGGAGTTTAAGGATGGTGAAGCAGAGGCAACTCTTTCCGTAGCTTGTCCTGGTCTCCAGGCACTTCAGTCATATCAGTTTTCCATCCATCTGGATGAGGCTGCCACGAATCCTTATGTCAAGGTAGATGGTTCTCCGGTGTTCAGTTACACCGTGATGGTGGCCCGCTGGGTCAAGGTGGTGGAGAATGCCACCTTCATGTATCAGAGCGATATCTTCCCATCAGTCAAGTCAGATATCTATCAGTTGGAGGGTCAGAACAAGTTCTACATCGAGAACTATCTGGGTTCCGGTATCAACCTGGGCTTCTATATTATTCCGCAGGATGCCAACGGCACATGGACAGCTTCGGCATTCTCTGCTTCCGACAGAAGCACCTGGAAGGGTATCTTCATGCCAGCCGACCATTATATGAACGACCCTGATGGCGGTACTTACTGGTATCTGATGAAGGATGCTGATAACTATGAATATGCCAGCTGGACACCAGAGGGAGCTGACAAGGGCATCAGCTACATCAACTTCTATCTGGATACCACAAGCGATGACTATGCATCCATCGACATGAGTGGTTCAACCACATCATACGCCGGTTTCCAGACTCCTTATATTTATTATTCAGACGGCAACGAATCGGGCTATACCTATATATATATGTATTGGGACAGTACCAATATTCCAGCCGCAGAGTAATGAAACTTTTTAAAGAAAGAAAACGATGAAAAAGAATCAATCAATAATATGCAAGATGGGGATGCTGCTGATGGCAGCATTCCTCCTTGCCACAACCTTCACTGCCTGCAGCAGTGACGATGTGGTGAAGACGCAGTTGGAGACTCCTGCTGTTACCGAAGGAAGCAAGACGGTAAGTTCGCTGGCTTTCAACTGGCAGCCTGTGGCTGGCGCTTCCCAGTATGCCTACGAGCTTTACGATGCCGATGAAAAGGTAGTGCAGGGTGGTGTAACCGCTGCCACATCTGTAGTTACCACGGGCTTGAAGCCTAGCTGCACCTACACCCTGAAGGTATGGGCATATTCGCCTTTGAACAGCGACAAGACCACTTCGCCTATCGCAACCCTCAAGGCAACCACCAATGCCAAGACTCCGCTGGTTAAGCCTACTCCTACGGCTGAAACCGGTAATGGCGGTGTCACGATTTCATGGCCGGCAGTAGAGCATGCCGATTGCTACAAGTACAGTTATACGGTAGATGGCGAGGTGAAGACGGGTAGTGTGGAAACCAACAGTGTGACTCTTACCGACCTGCCTATCGGTGAATATACCATCCAGATTATCGCATCGAGCAATGATGAGAACTATGCAGATTCTGAGCCTATCTCGCTCACCTTCAAGCGTACCAAGAGTGAGCTTTGGCGAGCTGACGGTACTTATGCATCCGTAGCACTCGGCACCAGTTTCAAGGCAACCATCGTGGCATACGATGATGGAACCTATACCATCGATAAACCGTTTGGCGAGGAAGGCTATAGCATCAGCTTCACCGTTCCGGAGGGTTCTACCGAGATTGTTCCTGTGGGTACGGCAAGCAATGGCTATTATGCTTTCTATGTAAGCAGCCAGTATTATGTAAGTCTTTATACAGCTGGCGGTTATTCTGAGTTTGATGGTACCAAGGAAGAGGGTGATGTCTGGTTCTATTCTTACCTGAACGATTATGATGGCAACCAGGTAGGCGAAGGTGGTTACGATGAATTCACCTGGAGCGAGGGTGATGACATCCCTGAAGGCTGCAAGGAAGAAGTTCCTGCGCTTCTCACCACAACCTGGAATCAGTATGCACCTTATTATAATGCCACTCCATTAGATAATGGCAAACCATCGCTTACGGGCTGTGTGGCTACGGCTTTGGCTCAGATTATGAATTATTATCAGTATCCTGAAAAGTATGCCGATGGCACCAAGATTGATTGGAACCAGATGTTGCCTACTTACGAGGGTGTGGAATATACCGATGCTCAGGCAAATGCCGTGGCTCAGTTGATGGCTCATTGTGGAGAGGCAGTGAATACCACTTATGGTTCGGGCGTCAGCTCCGCCTATCCAAAAGAAGCAGCAACGGGGCTTCCTGCCAAGTTTGGTTACATTGTGAAGTATTACGGTTATCGTGATTATCCTAACGAGCAGGATGCCAAGCTCTGGAAGGAAGTGGTATTCCGCGAGTTGAGTGCCGGTCGCCCAGTGCTTTATGGAGGTACTTCTTATAAGAATGGTGAGGCAAACTATTTCTCTCATTCTTTCGTCATCGATGGTTATGACAAGCAGGGACGTGTGCATGTAAACTATGGCTATGGTGGCAAGGGCGATGGCTATTTCCCTATCGATAAGTTGCCGATGAAGTTTGATGGTTGGGATGAGACCTTTGATACCTATCAGACATTGGTAGTCATCCATCGTCCTCAGGATGGTGAGATTGATTATACTTTGCAGCCGCAGTAAAGCAAGTTTTTTGGAAAATGTAGATATATTATGGATTATCCCGATAGGCATGTTGTTGCCTATCGGGATGATTTTTCTGCCGAAGAAGCTATCATACAGATTGCTGAAAAGGGTTATATACTTTTCTTTAAATAACTAAAGATATTTAAATATTTAACCCTATATTTGGCGATAAATAAAGAAATAACTATATTTGCAGCATGATTACGGAATATGGTATAGAGGCAAAGTCTAATTCTGAGATTATATCTGAATTAGGAGGACGATTCAAGCAATATCGTCTGTTCAGCAATCTCACTCAGAAAGAGGTGGCTGTAAAGGCTGGTGTGAGCATTTTCACCATTAGCCAGTTTGAAAAAGGCGAAGCTAAGAACATAGGCTTTGGCACTATTCTTTCTCTGTTGAGAAGCATCGGATTCCTGCAGGAAGCAGAGAAACTCTTGCCGCCGCTGCCAATGTTGCCTAGCCAAGTGAAGAAAATGAATGAAAAGAAGGAAAGGGTAAGGCATGAAAGATAATGTTGTGCAGGTGAATCTCTGCCTGACCATTGGGGAAATGTGGTCTTCCAGAAATGGATGGAAGCCAATCATCTATTTTAAGGAAGAATAAGAAAAGAAAACGAAAAGATAATCCGAAACAGAAGCATTGGCAGCTATCTGTTTCGGATTTTTTGCAATGATTAATTTCCAACGCAGTTCTTCCTCAACCACATCCCGAAGAAGCGGTCGTAGATGATATAGCTGCCATTGTACTTGTAGATGAATTCTCTATTGATCAGCGTCTTGAGAGCAAGACTCACGCTGCTGGCAGCAGGCAAGTTGTGGCGGCTGATGAAATCCTGCGAAAGAATGGAGGTGACAGCCTTGTCCTGGGCAATGGCAGATAGAAGGGCAGCCTGATTGTCTGTAAGGGAATCGTAGTAATTCACGAATGCCACTTCCTGCTCGTTCACTAATTCTAGGGTTACATCATCAATTTCCGCTGTCGTAATCTCCTTATCGTTCTGATAGAGTCGGTTCAGAATATCCTGGATATACCAGGTTTGACCATCCACCTTATTATATAGATAGGCAAAGGTATCATGATCCATGGTCAGATTCCGGGTTCCCATCCATCTGTTGGCAAAACGATGATACTCATCCTGGTTGATGAGGGGAAGATTGAGAATTTGCGAACTCTGATAGAATGGTCGCTTTGCCGACAGGAACATGTCGGTCATCATGTGCTGCTTGCTGCCTGCAAAGATGAAATATACATTCGGCAAAAACTGGATATAAGAGCGCAGCAGAGCCTCTGTGCCATCTTCGGGATATTCGGCTATCTGCTGGAACTCGTCGATGGCAATATAGATTCGTTTCTCCGATTGTTTCAGATACTCGAAGATATGTTTGAGAGAATCCTCGCGCTGGCTTGGTGAAACCGTAATCGAGAACGTAGGGATTCCCTTCATTTCATCAAACGACATCGTAGGCTTGTAGCCGGCAAAGAAAGTGGTAATCTTGCGCATGGCAGTTTGCGAGAAAGTATCAACCTTCCCGATAACCGTCTTTGCCAATAATTGGATGAATTGGCTCAGATTTCTTGTGGCATTGATGTCGAGATAGAAACAATGCGTCTCAGGCTCCTGCTTGCTGATGTTCTCAAAGACATGGTGTATGAGTCCCGTCTTTCCGATGCGTCGAGGAGAGATGAGGACGATGTTGCGCTCATTCTGCAAAGCCTTCATGATGACTTCCGTCTCTTTCTTGCGGTCGCAGAAGTATTCTGCTCCCTTATATCCGTAGATAACAAATGGATTATTCAGCTGTTCCATAATGTTTTATATCTATTCCATGTTTTGTGTTACATGTTTTATGTAATGCAAAGATACGACTTTTTTATGTAACTATCGCCACTTCTTTTCCTAATAATTTTTAAAACTTGCATTTTGCCTGTTTTTACTCCTTTATTTCTTTCATGTTTGCAGGATTATAGGGAGTCAACTGCTGCATCTCCTGCTCTGTTGCTTCAGGCAAGGAAGGTATCTTGTTTCTGATGCAGAAATCGGTAATGGCGGCAGCTGATTCTTTGGGAGTAGAAGAATCCGGTTTGATGGATTGCTTCTTTTCTACATACTCCTTTTCCGTGATATATAGCTCGGTAATCACATGGATGAGTTGCTGCTGCTTGTCTTTCTTATGAGAGAAAAGATAGCTGTTGTCTGATTTCTGGAAGAGCAGGTTCTTGAAGGAATAGTAATCTTCAGGACTTATCTGATAGGCTTCCACCACATGGTCGTAGATATCTGTCTGGGTATAACCGAAAAGCTGGTGCGTCAGATTCTTGTAGGTAGGAAGCTGGTTGATTTCTATCTGACAGATATTCCGGCTGCTGTCCGTTTGAATACTGCCTATTGTCTGCTGATTAAGCTGAATGAGTTGAGTACCCAGAGAATCTTTCAGCTGATATTTCTTTCGATATTGCTCAATAAGTGTCTTCTCTTCCGGCCAAGGTCGGAAGGTTCCTTCGTCGCTGACCATGAATGCTCGCTTTTTGTCTTCGGAAACAAGTCGGCTGTTGTGAAGATTTCTTTTGGAATAGGCATTGAGATCCGTCTTTCCATTCTTCAGGTTGATGTAATACTCCACGATGCCGTCGTTGAAGTATTTCATCACAGAGTCGTTGGTCTGGTAACTGCGATAATATCCCTTAAGTCTGATGAAGTGAGGACGATTCCCTGTTACGTTCACATCTTCCAGTTTCTGTATTTTTGTGATATGTCCAGGCATCTTCTCTTCCTTGTTCTGCGCCATGAGGCAGGTAGGAAGGAAGAGGAGAAGCCAAAGCTGATATTTCAAATAATGATGTTGTTTCATATTGACGATGCTTTAAAAAACTACTTAATGATGTGCAAAAGTAAGAATAATCAGTTAGATGCGCAAAGAAAATCAGTTATTATTAGGTTAAAACTGTAAGTTAGTAAACGATTTCATACAATTATAATAAGGAATCGTGTGGTTATTGCTTTTCTTTTTGTATCTTTGCAGCCGTTTGGCAATTGTGGGTACCAAATCATACATAAAGGAAAAATATCTAATAATAAATAAAAAGTAATGACTACACTTACAATTTCTATTATTGTCGTTTTCGTGCTCGGCTATGCACTCATAGCTACCGAAAGCTTGACTAAGGTAAACAAGGCAGCGATAGCCCTGTTGATGTTGGTAGGTTGTTGGACCCTCTACATGGTGGATCCAATGCAGTATCTCCAGTTGATGCACCCTGATTATACAGGCGGTGCTGCTGGAATGGTGGAGAAGGTGACCGGAATCATCCAGGAACATCTGGGCGATACTGCCACAACACTCTTCTTCCTGATGGGTGCGATGACCATCGTGGAAATCGTTGACCAGAACGGTGGATTCAACTGGGTTCGCAAGGTGATGAAGACCAAGTCGAAGCGTGCGCTCCTCTGGCGTATCGCTATCCTTACCTTCTTCCTCTCTGCAATCCTCGACAATCTGACCACCAGTATCGTGATGATCATGATTCTCCGAAAGCTCGTCACCGACCATAAGGATCGCATGGTTTATGCATCCCTCGTCATCATCGCAGCCAATTCGGGTGGTGCTTTCTCTCCAATCGGCGACGTTACCACCATCATGCTCTGGAACAAGGGATTGATTACTGCAGCCGGCGTTATCGCTGAAATCTTCATCCCATCTGTAGTTTCCATGGTGATTCCTGCCCTCATCCTTCAGACCATGTTGAAGGGCGAACTCGTGATGCCTGAGGTTTCTGCCCAGCAGAATGCATCGGTCAGCGATTTCACCGAAGGTCAGCGCAAGGCAGTGTTCTGGTTGGGAGTAGGCGGTTTGATCTTCGTTCCTATCTTCAAGAGTATCACCCACTTGCCTCCATTCGTAGGAATCCTTCTGGTATTGGGCGTTCTCTGGACTGCTACCGAAGTTTTCTATCGCGGTTTGCATCGTGGAGCTGATGCCGAGGGCACTCAGAAGCGAGTAACCAAGTTGCTTTCTCGTGTTGATATGAGTACCATCCTCTTCTTCCTCGGTATCCTGATGGCAGTATCCTGCCTGGCTGAGATTGGTGTGTTGACTGCTTTGGGTCAGGGCTTGAACGTCGTGTTCGATGGCAACCACTACCTCGTAACTGGTATCATCGGTGTGCTTTCAAGTATTGTTGACAATGTGCCTCTGGTAGCCGGATGTATGGGAATGTATCCTGTGGCAGCCGCTGGTGATATGGCTGTGGATGGTGTCTTCTGGCAGTTGCTGGCCTACTGTGCCGGAGTAGGTGGTTCAATGCTGATTATCGGTAGTGCCGCAGGTGTGGTAGTAATGGGCTTGGAGAAGATTACCTTCGGTTGGTATATGAAGCATATCTCCTGGATTGCTTTTGTAGGTTACATCGCAGGTATCGTTTGCTACTGGTTCATCCGTACCTTCCTTTATGCAATCTAAAGGATAAATGTTTTCTCTTACGTGAAAAAGTTTTTTTGAGAAAAAAGTCTCAAAGTCTCATTTTCTATTGAAAATATCGACTTAAAGACTTGATAGATAATAAGATAAAGAGAATGAGACTTCTCGTTTTTGATGCCGAGAAGTCTCATTAAAGTCTCATAGAAGTATCATTATTTCACTTTTTCTTTACAAGATACTTCATTCCATCTGCAAATCTCTTATGTTTTAACTCACTCATATTCGCCAGTTTTCTGCCGAATCCCATCAAACTGTTCACCTTGAGCGATGAACCAATCTGCTTTTTCAGATAGTCGAAAATCTCGGCAGCAGTCAGATATTCCCCCTCTTTCTCATCATCAACCAAATCAAAATAGAGCTGGAAATACTGGTCTATCGGCTCAACCACCTCAAACTGGTAGTTGTTCTTCATGATCAACTTCACCTGTTCCGCATCAAAATAACTCTTCTCGCCATTGCGCAAAGCAGTCAGCGCCTGGGCGAAAAGCTGCTGATAGTTTGGACGCACACTCACGTCGATAGGTCCCGTCAGTTCCACGCCTATAAACCTTCTGTTGCCGGATGGATCGGTGAGAATATCCTTCATGTTGCTCGTGGCGATAAACGAGGCGAGACGAGGAAATTCCATGACATGACTGCCATACGGAGGCTTGTATTTCAGCGTAGGCAACTGGATGAGATTCTTCAGGAATCCCTGCTGCACCTGTGGCGAAATCTGGTTGAACTCATCAAGATTGATGACCATAAACTGCGCCATCGCCTGATAAACCTGACGTTTTTCTGACAGGACCAGATTGTCACTATATCCCCACTGCAGTTCCGGCGGCAACAGTCGGCGACAGAAAGTACTCTTGTTGTAACCCTGCTTGGAAATTAGAAGCGGAGCCACCGAGTTGCCATACTGGCGATGGGTAAAGCCGCGCCACTGGTCAACCATGCCCAGAAACCAGGTGTAGAACCAGTCTTCCCAGTAAGGATTGTTGGTAGGAACCGTACGAGCCAAGGCACGGATATGGTCCTTCCCATCCCATTTATCGTAGCATTGGAAGAGATATTCATCTATCGGATTATAATTCTTGATGTAGTCAGACTCCAGAAAATTTCTGACATCCTTGATGCTCACTCGGATATCAGCGAGTTGCACCTCCAGCGTCATGCGCTTCTGCACTCTCGGATCCACAGGTTGGAAACCATACCAACCCTTCTCCTTCGGCATGTATTCCACGAATTTCATCACCGTGTTGTATCTGAAATCATATCTTCTTTTCAGCAGCTGCATCATGTTCACGATATTCTCGCGAACGCTGTTCTTGTCAACTTTCTTTTCCTCTTCCGGAGTATCGGAACCAGGAATCGACTGCTGAACATTATCCATATTTGGAGCTGGGCTTTGAGAACGTGCATTACTGTCAATCTTCATCGCCATCGCCTTATTGTTGAAATAAGGTTTCGCATCGAGCGTCATCATAAAACTGTTGTGCATCGAAGGCTCAAAAGAAAGGTTGGAGCCCGCTTCAATAGAAGGCTTCGGACCGTCTGTGAGCACCGAAGCCTTGGCAATCGCCTGATATACAGGTAGAATCTGCTGGTAAGCGATGCGGTAAAGTCGTTCGGCATCCGCTTCGCTGGTAGGCAGCGAATCCGTTTCGTTGCTGTATTTCACCAATACGATAACCGACTTTCCGTCAGCACCTTCCAGCGCAGCAAAGGTAGAAGGCAGCATGGCAACCGAGCGTTTCACGCCCTCCACGCCGTCCACATCCGTGATGTTTCCGAATTTCAGCAGCAGGATACCGTTGCAAGCCTTCATCTTCAGGTTGTTGTTTTCGTCTTTGGCGAATTCTGCAGCGGGATAGATGTGCATCCATGTTGGCATATCCTTGTAATATTCGTAGCCGCTTTCCATATAGGTCACGTATTCGCGGAAATGGGTAACAGTATTCTTGCTGTCATCCTTGGCGATGCGCTCCAGCAATTTCTCCATCGTCTTGTTGCTGACGAGGAGCTGCTTCTTGTTGTTTGTATGAACTATAGTTATCTTCATTGAATATATTTATTAAGATGGTTAATTGTCAATCTATTAGCTATTAACTATAAACTGTTAACTATAAACTCTTTCTTGTGTTGCCCAAAGTTTGGTTCGTAAATTGGGCACTTGTTGCCCGCTGTGCGGGCAATGACTGCCCGTCACTTGTTTGACTTTTCCTGATTTCAGTAGACACTTTTTTACTTTATAAACTAGAAAGGTAG
>OLWE01000152.1_pt1 | contig 54698 bp, 37 predicted proteins | sample 1673591 | NCBI WGS metagenome assembly OLWE01 (sample SAMEA103958116, study PRJEB25191) | human gut metagenome | biome: human-associated habitat [ENVO:00009003]; feature: intestine environment [ENVO:2100002]; material: feces | place: Germany | collected 2013/2015 | reverse complement strand
AGCGTGATCCGGAAGCTCATTCCGTCAAAAAGGGCAACCAGTGGTACTTCGGCTATAAGGAACACATCGGTGTGGATGCGGACAGCGGACTGGTTCACACGGTGGAAACGACATCTGCCAATGTGCACGACAGCAACATGGTTGCCGAGCTTCTTCAAGGAACAGAGGAGGAAATTTATGGTGACAGCGGGTATCTGGGTGCAGAAAAGAGGGATGATGCAGTTCTTGTCAACAACGAAGGAAAGCCTATCCGGTATCAAATCAACAAGCGTCCGTCGCAGCTGAAGAAAGCAAACGGCGAAAAGTTCGAGCTGCTCAAGGCAATCGAACATGCGAAATCCTCGGTGCGTTCCAAAGTGGAACATGTGTTTTGCGTGATAAAGAGAATCTTTCATTTCTGCAAGACACGATACCGAGGACGGAAAAAACTGCATCAGCATTGCTGCACGCTGTTTGCACTTGCGAATTTATACCTTGCTCGCAATCGAATGAAGGTTGCGTAACGAGGTTTATTTCGTGTGCAAATAGTGCGCTTGAATTGCGCTTTTTCTCGAAATTTGGGTCGCGGGGATGATGTGGATGGTTTGGGCGCAATTATGAGGGGGATCCTTAGTTTATTTGTTGCTGTATTAGTATTGCTCACATATCGTAATGCGTTATTGCGCACATAACCTACATATGCACCATCGTCGCTGGCTACATATGCCCATGCTGTGTCACCGTTGTCATATTCAAGCCGAATGACATTCAATAGCGTATTTCCCGGAATCTCACCCACTTTGTAAGCTTTATTTGCCCGCGGCGCACTAAAGTACATACAATTGTATTTTGTCCATGCATATCCATTATAGGGTTTAGGCGTTCCTGTTGGCTCTGGTGTTGGTGCCCCCGGCATTCGCACAGTAACTTCATTCGATGTAATGTTTAATTTTTCTGCAACAACTCTGTATGTATAGTTCCCTAATACTATTTCACTCATAACAAGGCTATTAAGCCTCTGTGCAGTAGTTACATAAATGGTTTGCCACTCATAGCCGTTTTCTGTTTTTTTCTGCACGCTGCACACCGCATCTTCTATGTTGCACTGCCATGATATTGATACATGTTCTGTTGACACTTCATCTACCCACAAGTAAATCGAAGGTTCTGGCACAGGTGTTGCCGTCGGCGTTGGCGTTGCCGTCGGCTTCGGCGTGGGCGTCGCCCAGTCCCGCAGCATCTGCTTCGCGTACGAATAATTCCGCTCCGCCAGCTTCTCCAACATCGCGTGCGCCTCGTCGTAGCGGCCAGCGTCAATCAGGTCAATCGCATTGCCGTACTGCTTGCCCTCGATGGTCATCATTCGGTCAAGCACATCCGCTTTCGCCGCGCACTGCTCGTACGCCGTCATGGCTGCATCCCAGTCGCCGCGATACTCCGCTTCGCGCCCCTGCAGGTAGGCGCCAAGCTCATCCACCGTCAGGAACGACGTGATGCCCGCGCTGTGCTCGATAAACTCCTCCTCGAAGTTCTTTTTCAGCAGCGTCAGTGTGTACATGCTCTGATTCGCGTCGTCGAAGTTCTCTTTCGCAATGTTCAGGAGGATTTTGCAGTAGATTTCCAGCGCCTTCTTGGATGGCCCGTTGCCGACGTTCTTGAGCAGCTCCAGGCATTCTTCCAGTGTCTGCGTACCTGCATCGTCCGTCATGTCTTCCAGATAGTTCTCCACCCTTGCTGCAATCTCGTTCAGGTCGTCGTCTGCCGCCGCGACGCTCATCAGCAGCAGCGCAATGCCCAGAAGCAGCGCAACCATTCGTTTCATGACCTTCTCCATCCTCCCTTGAAATTTCCATGCTGTTGAATTACCAATTCAGCCAGTCGTCTGGTGATGGCAGCGTACTGTTGCCGCCGCCTGATGACCACCAATCGTCGCTGTTGTCTGCTGACGTTGAACTATTGCTTCCGCTCGATGATGTTGAACTGTTGCCGCCGCCCGCTGATAATGTCGGGTCAGGATCAGGCAAACTCAACAATGGTGTCGGCGTTGGATTATGCGCGGGGCGATTCGTAGGTCTCGTAGTCGGCGCGGGCGGTGTAGCACCCGGCGTGGCTGTCGGTGTCGCCGTTGCCCGAACCGGAGCTTGCGGCGTATTTGCCGTTGCTGGCTTCAGCGTAGCCGTCGCCTTCGGTGCAGCGGTCGGCTGTGCTGCCGCAGAAACCACCCCCGCGCTGGATTGGTTCATCAGCAGCACCGCCGTGCCAGTGCCCGCCGCAACGCTCTCCTGAAGCACTGCGGACGACAAATCCACCCAAATCACCGGGCGAATCATCGTGTAGGTGTAGCTCACACTGCTTCCCACCAGCCCACCTTCCGGGGAGACGCGCGCGGCGCAGTTCTGCTCTCCGCCGGGCGAGCGCAGCCACCACCATGCGGCGTATTTGCCGTCGTAGGTGGGGTCATCGCTGGATACCCATGTACCGCGCGCAAGGGCATACGGGGTCGGGCTCGTCCGCGCCATCCGGTTGTTCTTGTCGCCATACACCAAGCCAAAGTAATACTGCGCATCCGCATAGCTGAGCAGGAACACCATGTCCTGCGTGTCGCTGCCGCCGTCGGTCGCCCAGCTGCTGTACCCCTGCGCGCGGCTGTTATCCACGTCAGTCAGCAGAATCGCCGTCTGCTCCTCCTGCGTGAATGCGCGGTTCAGGAAGGTGTCATTCAGCCACGCACGCAGCGTGCAATCCTCCCACGTCACATTTGCCGACACCTGATTATACGGCTGCGCTTCCAGCCCGTAGCGGCTCAGCAGCAGCGCCTTGCTGCCGTCGCGCGCCAGCACTGCCCACTCGATGGGCGTGGAATCGTTGCCATTCTTCGTCTGCGGATAATGCCCGAACGTGACATAATTGCCGACGGTGAACAGCGCGTTCATCTTTGCGCTCACCTCCGCCGTGCGCGGCGTGGCGGTTGCTTCCACGCGCCCCATCTGATTCCGGCAGTACTGCAAATACTCGCTTGCTCCTTCGTACCCTTCCGCGTTCAGGGCAATCAGAATCGCTTCCGCCTCGGCATACTTGCCGCTCAGCATCAGGTCAACCGCCTTGTTGAATCGCCGCATTTTGACGGCAGAAATCCGGTAGAGTGTGTCAAATTCGCCCGCGCACTGCTGATAGGCCTCAAGCGCCGCCTCATCGTCGCCCGCGCTTTCCGCAGCCCGCCCATCCAGATAGTACGACAGCATCTCCACCGTGGCAATGGACGTTTCGCCCGCCGAACCGACGATGCTCTCATCAAACGATGCCGCCACGTTCGGCAGCACCAGCAGACTCATCGCGCTCTTCGCCGTGTCAAAATCGCCGTCATCCAGCGCAACCAGCACCGTGCAGTACAATCGCATAGCGGATGCGGTTTTGCCGCCCATGCTCTCCAGCTCGCGGATGCAGTTCTGCAGCGCATCGGTGCTGCACTTTCTGCCTTGGGCGAGCGACAATTCATCAATATATGCTTCTACCTCCGGGATGATGGAAACCCGCAGCATTTCCTCCGAACAGGCGATGGATAGGCTCAGCAAAATCGCCAGCAGCACCAGCATAACCTTTTTCACCGGAATCTTACCCCCCTATCAATTATTCTTCCTCGATGGAAACCGTCCCGTTCGCCACCAAATCGTCGCCGCAGTACATTTCCAGCGTGGCACTGCCGTAATACTGCGTGCCCTGCTTTTCCTCCCAGCGCTGTGCGAACAGGTCATCCAGCGGAAAATACATCTTAATCAGCAGATTCGGCAAAATGTAGCCTTCTTCTTTCTGAACCGCGTACACCTCTTCCTTCCCGATGCGGAGGATGACGCCCGTCATGATGTTTTCCGCCTGTGCCGATGCGGAACGCTGAAATTCCGCATACAGCAGGTATTCCACGTCCTGATACGCCGTCGAGCCGTTGCGCAGCTGGATTTTCCACGGCATATCCACCGGCTGATAAACGCCGTTCAGCAGCATTTCGTTGCGCGTCATGCCCTGCTCCAGCTTCTGGGCGATTTCCGCCTTGCTGGCAACGTACAGCGCCTGATACTGCCGCGTTGCGCTGCGGTTGCTCTCCACCGCCTTCGTCGTGAAGCGCAGGGTGGATGTGCCGGATGCCGTGCTGATTTCCGCCTCGTAGGTCGTCGCCGGAATCAGCCCCGTCAGCTCCACCGGCCAGCGGCTGATGCTCTGCTCCACCGCGTGATTGGGCGTGCCGAGCGCATAATAGCGGATTTGCGCCTGTTTTTCCTCTTTCGCCTGCAGGATGACATTCGTACAGTTTGCCGCCGCCACGGTGATATTCTCCTGATGGACAAGGCGCAGCAGCACCATCATTCCTGCCACCAGCATCACCGCCGCAATCGCCAGCACCCAGCGGACAAGATGCCCGCGCCGCTTGCTTTCCGGCACTTCTTCGGGCTTTTCCTCCTGCGCAGCGGGCGCTTCCGCCTCGTTCTGCGGAATCTGGAAGCCGTCCTGCGTGCGCTTGGTGTGCTCTGCCGTGCGCACAGCGGCGGTCTGGCTCGTCTGATAGACGCTCTGCGCCTGATGGTTGGAGCTGCTGAACGGGCGGCGCGGCTTGTGCGAGCTTGCCGACTGCGTGCCCCGGTCGCCATCCTCGTGCAGGGGCGTTTTCAGCGGCAGCTGGGCAATCGCCTGACACAAGTCGCGCTTGAAATCCTCAACCCGCTGATAGCGCGCTTCCGGCTGAATCGCCGTGGCTTTCGCGATTACATCCGCAATCGGCGCAACGGCATCCGCGGGTGGCGGATAATGCCCCGCACCCTTGGCACAGGCTCGCTTCATCTCCTCATACGCCGCCGTGGTGGAAATGCCCGTCTTCTGGTAGGGCAGCTTGCCATCGTTGAACAGCAGATAGAACGTCATGCCCAGCGAGTAAATGTCACCCACAAACGACGGCACGGCTTCCTTCTGCAAATATTCCGGCGCACGGTAAAAGGATGTGCCGCCCGGCCGCCCCACGACGCTGCTGGACAAGTAGGACGCACAGCCGAAGTCGCTCAGCTTGTAGATACCGTCGCCATAGAGAATGTTCTCCAGCTTTACGTCCTCATGCACCAGATTCTTCGCGTGCAGCTGCTTGAGGGCTTCGGAAATATCCGTCGCAATCTGCGCCACATCCTGCAGCTTCAGCTTGCGGATTCGCTCCTTGAGCGGCTGAAGCCACTCCATGCGAATCAGCGCATCCACGCAAAGCTCATCCTCGTTGTCCATGATGGCATAGTCCTGAATATGCACAATCTGCGGCACGCTGCTCATGTCGTACATGACCTTGATTTCCGTGCTGAGCCGCCGGTGCGCTTCCGACATCTGCTGCTTGCTGTCCGTTTTGATGCGAATCCACTTCAGCGCCGCCGTTTCGCCCGTGTCCTCTTTGGCGATTTTGTACACCTTGCCGTATCCGCCCTCCCCGGACGGCAGCATGTCATGATTCAGCAGCTGCCAGCCTTGCAGCACCTGCTTCTCTTTCCATTCCTGCGGAAATGATTCCATAGCCCTTCCCTCATTTCCCGTTCGTTAATTCAAAATATGTCTGTCCCGCCAGTTCGCCGTCCAGATAGTATTCCACGCAGACCCTCGTCTCCGGCCAAGTGCGGTCGTTTGCCTGATACAGCGCATCCAGCAGCTTGTCCAGTACGTTTTCGCCGCGCACGCTGTCCCAGCTCACAAAAAAGGGCCGCATTCCCGGCTGAACATTGCCTTGCTCCTGTCCCGCTTCGGATGCGTATGTACCATTTGCAGCTGTGCGAATCACCCACTGGCACGGCAAATCAATCTCCGCCGTTTCCGTCACGCTGAACGGCAGAATGACGAAATAGCTGTTTTCCTGCTGGCTGATGCTGCCGCGCGCCATCACGAACGCATCGCTGCTGTCCGTCATGAACTTCTCGCGCAGCTGCCAGTAGTCAAACGCCACAAGCATACTGCGGGATGCCGTTTCGATTTTCATGTCGCTGCACGTCATCCCCCAGCGGGAAAACGCTGCCGCTGCAGGAACCTGCACTTCCTGCGTCTGCGACTGCTTGCCGCTGTGCACTTCCTTCACGGACACCGCATACGCGACCTCCGGAATCAGGTTTTTGATGCTGATTTCCGTTTTGTCCCCCGCCTGCACCTGCTGGAAGACTTGCGGTGCGTCCTTCTGCTGAATCGTCACCTGATAGGCAGCGTTTTCCGTTGATTCTGCGCTGTCCGACCATGCAACGGTCAGCGCCGTGCCGTCAAGCTGGAGCGTCACGGTGATGTTCCGTGCATCATCCGCCAGCCACTTCCGGCACGCCGCCAGATAGCTTTCGCTGTCCTGCACCTTACCCAAATCCGCAAACGCCTTTTCCGCCTGCATCATCAGCGCGCGGTCGTTCTTTGCAAGCGCATCCTGATAGCGCTGCACCGCTTCTGCATACTGCTGGGCTTCGGCAATGTCTTCCAGCGTCTGATTGCACAGCGCCACCTTGTCCGTTTTGCCCAGCGCGGCATACAGTTCTTTCGCTTGCTGAACCTTCTCCGCGTTCTGCTCCTGCTTGCCCTCCTGCAGCAGCCGGTTCGCCGCCGCTTCGGATGTCTGCCGCTTCAACTGAAGGCACACTTCCAGCCGCGACACGGAATCCGCCGTGCCGCCCGCCTGTTCGTATGCCGTCACTGCCGCGTCATAGTCGCCGACGCTCTCCGCCTGCCGCCCCGTAGCGTAGCTCACCCACGCCGCCACGGACGATTGCCATCCAGTCGGCGCAAAGCCGCGCTGCTGAAGCACCTTGAGTTTGGAAATCACCAGCGCGTAGTCCGCCGATTCATCCGCCAAGGCAGACTGAATGTCCAGAAACGCCTTGTAGTCGTCCAGCGACTGAATCTGCCGCAAGTCGCGCTCCCGGTAGAACTCCGCCGCCTTGTCGTACTCCTCCGCCGCAAACAGTGCTTCAAATTCCTTCCTGTCCGCGACACCGGGGCCGTTGCCAATGTCAGCCGCAGCAATGTTCATCAGCATCACCGCGCAGAGGAAAAATGCCATCCACATGGTTCGCAGCCCCGGTTTCATCATCAATCAATCTCCTTTACTTCACTTTTCCATCCATCCGCGGTAGCAGATGCCCTTCGCGTCCTCATACTCAACAAGCTGGTAGCCGTCTTCCTCGTCGTCAAAGATGCGCAGGGTGCTGCCCGTCGGAATCATGTTCAGCCGCACCTTGTATTCCTCGCCCGGCCCGGCGTACAGCGGCTTTCCGCCGCCGATTTTCAGCACGCCCTTCTCCGTCGTCTCCGGCACGCCCACCTGCACATCCACTAAGCGGTTCTGCGCCACATAGCCGCGCGTCAGCAGCCCATCCACGGAATACTCAATCAAGTACCAGTAGCCCGTTTTTTCCAGCACGCTTACTTTGACTTTCTTGCTGTTCTGCCGCTCTTTTTCCCACGCATCCGACGTTTCGCCCTCCGGGTAATTGCTGCCGGGGCCAATGTAAATCACGGCATATTTCGAGGTGACAAGCCAGCCCTCATAGGTGCTGCGCCCGCTTGTGCCATTCCGCTGGTCGTTCAGCATCCAATAGCGGTCAAGGCTGTCTTGGAAGTTTCCCAGTTCCTGATATGTCTTCATGGCGCTGTCCAGAAAGCCCTTTTTCTCGTTCAGGAGCGCCTGACCGTACTTTTTCCACTGGGCGGGCTGCCACTTGTCGTTTTCGATGCTGACGTTGAGCAAGCCGTCAAAGAGCGTCTGCGCCCGCTGCAAATCCGCAATGGCCGCATCCCCGTTTGTCTTCTGAATCGCTTCGCAATAGCGCTTCCACAGGGCAGCATCCTTGTAGGAACCAGCCTTTGCGAAGTACTCTTCCGCATCGGCATAGCGATCCAGCTCCACGTTCTTCAGTGCCGTATCGTAGAAGAACGCCGGGTCGTCCCCGCCAATATCAGCCACGGCAGCCGACAGCATCATGCAGCACAGCAGTATGCCGATGACGGCATTCCGAAACCATTCCTGCATCGTCTCAACCTCTTTCTTTGCCTGTGATAAACGCCCGATTATGTGTTATCCTGACAGATTTGCACCGCCGCATCCTGGAACTGCTGATAGCGCTGCATCGCATCCGACACCTGCGCGACGCGGACGAGGATGTTCTGAATCTGGATATCCGCCGCTTCCACCAGCTTCGCAACATCCCGCTCGAACGCCTCTTGGTCGCTGCCCTGCCAGTAGCCCTTCGTGTTGTCCATCTGCGTCTGGAAGGTGTTCTTCTGCGTCTTCAGCTGCTCCGCCGTCGTCTCCATCACCTTGCACTTGGCCAGCATGGCGGCAGGTTCGACCGTGAAACTGCTCTCCATGAGGCTCGTCGCCGTTCCGCGCATAACATCCCGCGTCTCCGCGCTGATGCGCAGGCACGCCTTGCGGATGTTTTCCATCGCACCGCGCTTGCCGAGGTCTTCCAGCCGGAATCCCCACTTTTCGCGAACAAAATTGGTCGCAGCACTTGCAAGCCGGATAACCGTTTTCGTAACATATTTGGTAACGAGGTCATCCCCCACCATTTTCGTGATTTTTTCTGCAACATCCTCCAAGAAGCAGTCCATCATACGCTTCAGCGCATCGTTTGCTTCGTTCAGGCTGTCTATCGCCTTCTGCATCAGCTTCGCGGTCTCTTCCAGCTGGAGACAGTCAGAGCTGATTTTCGGATTTGCCGCAATATAGGCTTGGCGTGCGGCTGTCTTCGCGGCGGTAATCCGCTGGCGCAAATCGTCAATCACACTGCCAAGCTGCTGGAGGAACTCACCGAACTCCTTGACGATTTCCTTGATTTCCTTGACGACCTCGCCCAGCACAACTTCTGTAACCCAAGAGGCAACTTTGCCAGCCAGCCAGCCGCCGATTTTCGCAACAATAATGTTCAGTCCCGGATATCCCGCCAGCGCAGTCATAATCGCGTCTTCCGTCACATCGGAAACAAAATCGCCTACCCAATCTGCGATTTTGGGAATCACGAAGTCCGCAATCATATCAATTGCATCCGCGACCGTATCCGACGCGAGGAAATTGCCCAAGACGGTGCAGCCGACGCTCGCGATATTGAGGACGCCTTCCGTGTTCATGCCGCCCAGACGGACAAGGAACTCATCAAGGTTCTTCGGCGTGCCAAGCTGGTCAGGATTATCCTGATCGTACAGGAACTGACCAAAGAGCGTTTTCCCGAACTGCTCCACCTGCGATTCAGAGCAGTTGTCCGCGACGAAATTCATCACATCGGAGAAAATAATACTGCCCGCGCTGCGCTCCGTCGTCTGTGCCCCGCCGTTCAGCTCATAACGCCAGCTCGTCGCCGGGTGGATATTTCCTTGGTCAAAAAGACCCGTACCGTTTGTTTCAACATAGACCGTGTTTCCGGCGTTAATCCCGTGTTCAAGTTCACCGACGATGCTGTTGCCCGGATTATAATGAATAATTTTGCCGTCAAGTTTGGCAATTTCGCTTGCATATTCTTCCGCAAACGCCTTCGTGTGCCCGTTGCCATCCAAGCTGACGACCTGCCCGATTTTGCCCTTAAACGAATCGTCCCCCAAAACAGCTACCGTAATCGCCTCATGGCCGCCCTGAGAGTGGCCGTTCAGGTCAATCGACGTGTAGTTCTGGGCGTACTCCTCGCATTTTTCCGTACTCCATTTTTCGCTGTCACGAACCCCCAGATGGGTGTTCTGACCCCAGTCGGCGACTGTGCCGTCCGACCCCTGAATGGTCATGACCGCCTTGCCGTCGCCATAACCGACGACCAGCAGATTCGTGCGGTTGTTGCCCGCGTTCATCAGCTCGCTGCCGTCCACCGTCACATCGGCGTAGCGCTCCGAATTGGCAACCGTGCGCAAAAATTCGCGCTCTTCCTGATAGGCTTTCGTCCCGTACTGGCGGTTCCAAGCATCATATGCTGCCTGATTTTCCGTCGGATTGTACGGGTTGCTTGCCGGCATTTCGTCCAGAAGCCCCTGTGCATACTCCTTGACCGAAACATTCGTTCTCTGTGTTGCATTCAAATAGCCCTGACTGCCGTATTGCTTGCTGGCATACGACAGTTCAGCATACGTTGCATAGTCCGCTGTTGTAATATTGTCTGATGTCGCCTTGCCGCTCATGGCAATATATTCATTGAGCGACACGGAGGTCTGCCCGCGATTCGCCACCACCGTCTGGGCGAAAGTCCGCTGTTCCGCCTGCAGTTCAGCTGCCGACAGCGTCCGCGGTTCGTTTTCCACCGCCTGACTAAGGCCATCCGCCACGTCCTGCGGCACGCCAATCATGCCCAGATAGCCGCGGGTGTTCACCTTGCCATCAGCACCCAAATAGCCGTTTTTCGCAAGGTCGCTGCTCAAGTTGCTTTCCAGCTGCGAACCCGCGTCGCTTGCGCGCACCTGTGCATACACGCTCTGAAGTTCCGGCGTGTCCATTTTGCTTTTCAGCGTGCGGATTTGGCTGCTCGTTGAATGCAGCAGTGATTGAAATTCTGTCAGATTTTCAGCATAGTTCGTCGTCATGGTATCCCCAACCTTTCCTCCGCTTCAGAATCCTGCTGCAAATCGGCAGGTGTAAATCAGGTGTATGGTTTCGTATCTGGCATTACTCAATTTGGGAAATTTTGCTCTTTTTCTTCGCGATATCGTTCATCAGTTCGTCAATCTTCTGCTTCAGCAGTTCCGTGCCAATGCCGGTGAGTTTGTTCGATTCCGACAACGCCTCGCTCGCCTGCTGCAGCGCATTGAGGGATTTCTGCAAAGCTGCCAGCGCTTCCTGTTTCTTGGCTTTTCCGTTGCTGCTCAGGTACAGTTTCATTGTGTGTCACCTCACATATACAGATTGCTCATGTCTTGGAACGCTTTCTGGTCAAACTTCATGGCTACCTGATAGTTCACGTTGGCATTTTGCAGCACCGTACAGGCATAGTGGACATAATCATACAGCTGAATCGCCTTCACCTGCTGCCCCACCATCTGTAGCATCGCATCCCCATTGCTGCTGTTCCACAGGCCGCACATCTCCTCCAGCGTCTGCGTCATCGTCTCCACCATTGCGTCAATCTGGTTCACGCTTTCGCCCAGCGCAGTGATATCCTGCCCTGCCTTGTCCGTATCAAACTTCAATACCTTATCTGCCATATTTCCTCCCAAGCCCGCCCCCTTCACAAGGGGAAAAAATTCCTGTGAAGAGAGCGGGCTGCTGCTATTGATGATGATGCTTGTCAGCAGGCAATAAGCTTACTTGCACTGCTGTTCCTGCTCTTGCAGATACTTGTTCGTCGCGTCAATGGCAGCGCGATTCGTGTCGGTCATGGTCTGCAGCGTCTTCTTCATCTTCTCGATGCTCTCCTTGAGCGTCGCAAAGCGCTGGGTCATCAAGCCTGCCGTCTTAATCAGGTCTTCCGTGCCGGGACCGTCATAGGAACTCTTGACGCTGTTCGTCGTGCTCACAATCGTCTCCAAGTGCGAGCCCATCGCCTTGTTCGCATTTTCAAGCGCAGTCACCGTCGCCCCCATCGCATCAAGGTCAATTACGCGGTTTTCTCCCGCCATCATAATCACTCCTTTTTCTTTTTGTGAACCGTTGATTTTTGTATTTTATTGAGAAACAGGCTAACAGGATTTATGCAGGCAGTTGATTGCTGTTCTTGATGATTACTGGTAGGATGCTTCCACCTTGTCGTGGATTTCCGCGATACCTTCCAGCGTCTGCGCGCTGGCAGACAGCTTGTTGTAGAGTGCTTCCATCTCCGGCTTGCAGTTCACAATGTCCTTGACGTAAGCGTTGATGTCCGTGCCCTCGCAGCTGCTCTTCAGGCTTTCCACCGCCTCGAACATCTTCTGCATTTCCTTCTGATACGCAGCCGCCTCGCTGCTGATGGTCGACGCCTTCTGGCGCAGACCCTGCGTATTCACCGTTACCTTCGACATGTTAAGTCCCTCCTTCGTCGTTTTCGTGCTGTTGCTGTGCTGCTCGCCTGCATGTTTCCCGTTTTCCTGTTTGCTGCCGAAATAAGTGATTAGACCAGAATCAGCAAATCGCCGCTGGCAATCTGCAATTCGCGGAAGGTTTTGCTTTCCGCCAGCATCTCGCCGTCCATCTTGAACAGCAGCGGCCGCTGCAAAAACGGCAGCTTCTGCTCGCTGACTTTGCAGAACATCTGCTTCATGGTCGGCGTAATGTCCTTCACCTGAATGTCATAGGGGATTTTGAAATCAAACGCCAGCCCCGACATGGATGCCCGGACGCGGACAAGCACCTTGTCTTCCATGCTTCCAGCCACCTTTCTATTAAGCGTTCGTCAGCATCAGGCAGCTTGTCGGCTCACCCTGATGCACCAGACAGCCGAATGCGCCGTCCATTTCCGCCACTTTGCCTTCAATCTCCAGCGCGCTCTGCCACGAGCAGCCCTTGCCGAGCCACAGGCCGTTCCGCACGCAGCTGCGCCGATACCATTCTTCCATGCGCAGCGAGCCGTTCACGTTCGCCGATTCTTCCACCAGAATCAGGTGCAGAGCGTAATTCGCCGATCCGCGCAGGAGGACGACCTGCATGGATGCCGTCGTCTGGTTCGAGTCCTTGATGGCCTCCATCAGGTTCTTGTAGCCGCAGATGATGTAGACCTCCTCCGAGAACGTCGGGGTCGGTTCGCCTTTCATCAGCGCCGTCTTGTAGGCGTTGTTGCGCGCCAGATTCGTCCGCTGCAGTTCATTGATGATGTTCATGCACGCTTCTTTATCGTGCACCACCTGCACCCGCTCCGACTTGATGTTCAGCGTCTGCCCGAGGTCAAGCACAGTCACTTTGCGCTCCGGGCAGAGGGCGAGCATTTCCGTCAGCCGCTCCACAAACGGGAATTTGGGGCGGTCGCGGTAGAGAATCACGTTGGCGAAGTTTTCCTTCAAATTCCATTCCACCGGCATCATCGTCGTGCGGCTGATGCCAATCGGCACGCGGTTCATCGGAATCTTCTCCGGCGCTGCGGTCAAATCCGCCACGCTGACGAACGGCGGCAGCACCCGCACCCTCGGCGCACGCTGTTCCGGATACTGCTCCGCCACGCGCCTGCTCATTTCGATGAATGCCGCGTGGACTTCATTCGTCGTGTCCGCCATCTTCGCCACTTGGAACTCCAGAATCCGCTCGTCGCGGAAAATGCCGCTGCCAACCCGGCTGCACGGCTCCATGCCTTCCGTCCTGCCCAGCACGTCGAAGTAGCTTCCGCTGTCCGCCAGCTGCAAGCAGTATTTCTGCGTGAAGTTCTGCGTATCGCGGATGCGCATGGTCGTGCTCGTCGTCACCGCCACCATGAAGTACATGTGGAAGCGCGTGCCTTCGCGCATCAGCTGGTGGAGCAGCGCCGCTTCATCCTCGTACGTCTCCTGCAGGGCGGCGTAGTTGTTGATGATAATCAGCAAATCCGGCATTGTGCTGCCCGATGCGCTGCGGTAAAGCTGGATGTCGCCCGCATAATCCGCCAGCACCTTTCTGCGTCTGCTGATTTCCTGATTCAGCCACTTGATGAAGTTCTGGAACTTCTCATCCTCGCCGCCGACAATCACGTCGCCGACCTGCGGCAGGCTTGCAAAGAGCCGCCCGGCTTCCGCCGCGTAATCAAGGCAGTAGATGTTGAGCATATCCGGCCCGTGGTGCTCGCACAGCGACGCAACCATTGCCGCAATGAACTCGTTTTCGCCCGAATTGGGCATGGCGTAGAGCAGAATGTTGCCGTCGCTGAGGTTAATTTTCAGCGGATACTGCCGCTGCTGCGCCGGGTCGTCCACCATGCCAATCACGGCTTCCATCTGCTCCGGATGGATTTCCGCCGAGTACGTTTCCGCCAGCCACGAGAGGGTAATCTCGTCCGGATTAAGCGGTGGAAGCCAAATCTGCGCCGGAATGACGGAGAGCTTTTCTGCTTCTTCCGCAATGTGTTCGGTCACGGCGCTGACCTGCTTCAGCCCGCTTTCGTTCTCCCGGCGGCCCGTCGGCTGCTGCTTCAGCACCGCACTGCCATAATCGTTGAGGATTTCCAGCGAAGTATCCGGCTGCTTGCGATAGTACGGCAAATCCGTATCCGGCGCGCCGCTCCATGCACTCTGCCCCAGCACGAACAGCTCGTTGCTGCCCACCTGCAGGTAGAAGCGCCCCGTGTTGACCAGCGTGCTGGCTTCCGGGCGGCCAAGCATCTGCATACTGTCACTGCGATCCTGCACCTTCAGGCAGACGCGGAAGCGCGTGTTGCCGACAATCTGCTCGTTGACGACACCGGACGGCTTCTGCGTCGCCAGAATCAGGTGGATGCCCAAGCTGCGCCCGATGCGGGAGATGCTGATGAGGTCATCCATGAATTCCTGTTCCTGCTGCTTCAGCTCCGCAAATTCGTCCGAGACGATAATCAGGTGCGACATCGGCTCGCTGACTTCGTGCTTGCGGTACATTGCCTGATACTGATAGATGTTCGGGCTGCTGATGCCGCGCTTCATCTGCAATTCGCTGAAGACCTGCTGCCGCCGCTGCACCTCGCTCTTGATGGATACCATCGCCCGGTGAATACCCTGCCGTCCGCCAAGGTTCGTAATCGTGCCCACGACGTGCGGCAGCTTGCGCAGCGTTTCCGACATGCCGCCGCCCTTGTAGTCAATCAGGATAAAGTTGACTTCCAGAGGCGAATAGTGCGCCGCCAAAGACAGCAGATAAGTGATGATAAATTCCGATTTGCCGGAGCCAGTCGTGCCTGCAATCAGGCCGTGCGGGCCATGCGCCTTTTCGTGAATATCCAGCAGCACCAGGCTGCCGTATTTATCCACCCCAATCGGCGCTGCAAGGCTCTTGATGGGGTTGCTGATTGCCCAGCGGTTGCGCACTTGCAGCTGGTCAACCCGACCGCAGCGCATCATAGCATAGAACGTGAGCATCGACGGGAGCACATTCTCCTTGCCCTCGCTCAAGTGCGTCCGATTCAGGCTGATTGCCAGCTGGCGCACCTGCTCCTCGTCAATTGCCTTGTCCACTTGGAACGCCACCGGCTCGGAGTCGCTCTTGGCAATGTTGCGGTACAAAAGCCCCTGCTGCTCCGAAACCGTCACGACGGAGTGGCACTCGCGCGGCAGTTCGCTCGCCCTGCCCGCCAGCGCAATCACGCTCAAGTGCGTCTGCGGCAGCTCTTCCAAATGCTCGGCAATGTCGCCGCACTGCTCCAGCAGCTCCTTGCTCGCCGCAATCAGGATGCAGTGCGCTGTCGGTGCATCCTCCCCCTTTGTCATGAACTTTTCCAGATACGTTCCCAGCGCGGAAATGCCGTCGCCGCTGGCCGCAATGGCGCGGAAATTGCCCTCGTCATCCCACCCGTGGGGAAACCAGCGGACAAACTCCCACGCGTCCGCCTCCGCCGCATCGTAGAGGAACGCCAGCTTCAAGTCCTGATAGCTGTGCAGGGCGGTCAGCTGCACCAGCATCCGCTGGAGGTAGTGCATCCGCTCCGCATAGTGCCCGATGATGCCGATAATCCGCATATCCAGCAGCGAAACCGTCAGCGGCATTCCCTCAACGAGCCACTGCTGTTCCGCCAGCGAATCCAAGCGCTGCTTCATCCGGTCTTCAGTCATGGAGAAATGCGCCGACGGGAAGCGAATCTTCGCGTTCACCGGCAGCGTCGCCAGCCCCAGCCGCAGGGAGAGGAAATCCGCATGATACGGGGTGCGCTCCCACAGGTTCGGCAGCATTTCCATCACGCGCGTGTAGCTTTCCTGCACATCCGGCGCGGTTTTCAGCTGCTCTTCCCGCTGAAGGACGGATGCCTCGTGAATTTTCCGCTCCACGTCATCCAGATACGCCGAATACTTGCTGATTCGCTTTTCTTCGTTCTTCTGGCTCTTATGCTCGGTGTATTTGCGCGTCGCAAACGGGAAAACCATGCTGCTCATCAGCATTCCGCCCGCCATCACCAGCGACGGCAGCGCGCTCATGATGCTGCCGCCGTTCGTCTGCACGTTCTGCAGCGATATGAACGCCATCATGATGGAGGACATGCTCATCGTCAACGACGAGCCCATCGTCAGCAGCAGCGGTTGCTCGTTGCGCACCTCCTGCGTCGGCGGCGCATCCACTTCCATTTCCAGCGGCTTCACCTCGCGGTAAATGCGCGGGGAACGGTCAAAGCGCCGCTCGAAGGATTCGCTGCGCTGGATTCCGCCGTTCCGTGCCTGGGCCTTCGGCGCTTCAGGCAGCGTCCCCAGCAGACGATCGTGAATCGTGACCGGGATGTGCGGCGAATTGATGGCAAGCGACTTGCCCAGATACACCATGCGCAGCCCAAACAGGTCAATCACGTCGCCCACCTGCAGCTGCCGTGATGTGACGCATTTGCCATTGACGAACGTGCCGTTGCTCTCCGCGCCATTGTCGTCCTTGAGCGTCGCCCGCCCGCCCTCGATGCTCAGCAGCACCTGCGTACTGCACAGCAAATCCAGCGGATAGGTAATGTCGCAGTACTCAAAGCCGACGGAGATGAGGTCATGCGCCGGGAGCGTCAGCAGGCGCACCTGCTGGCTGACCGGCTGGGACAGCAGAAAGAAGATGTTGTCATTTTCCGGCAGTCCCGCCGCCATGATGCGGTAACTCTCGTTGCAGCGCAGTTCGCACTGTTCCACAGGCTGATCGCGGTCAAGCAGGATTCCGGTGGTGGTCGAGTACATCTGCCACATGTCGCCCAGACCTTCCAGTTCAATCAGCGGATGGCGTTCTCCTTCCAAATCCGTGTAAGAAAGAATGTACTTGCCATCCCCTTGATCCGGCAACATCCGTTCACTAATTCCATAGTGTATATGAAATAACTGTAAGTACATTTCGATGGCACCTCTCCGTTATTATTTGGTAACCCGAAGTACTTTATCTCCCAGAAACCGATATGTTTTCAACGATTTGTGATATTTGTATTTACTCGGCAAGAGTCTGCCCGGTTCTGCCCCTGCCTTCGTGCCGTACCTCCTTCCCAGCGACTTTATCCACTATATTTGTCCACAGAGTATTCTTATAATTAGTATATCATCCCAGCATATTTCTGTCAACCATTCTTTACTTGAATTTTCATCTTTCTTCCTGTGAAATTGCGTCTCATTATCAGTTGAATTTTTTCATCCCGCCATTTATACTATTTCCAATTAAAAATGCACCACATCCACTGCCGACGAGTAATGCTGATGATTATATTTTTTGAAAGGTGGCGAATCGTCTCACAAAGGCGGTTCACCACCTTTTCCAACGTGGCAAAGACCTCGTTTCGGAAACCCTGCGTGCGAAGTTCACGCCAAATCTGCTCAATCGGATTCATTTCGGGCGTATAGGGCGGAATATGCAAAATGATCATATTTTCCGGCACTTCCAGCTTGCTGGACTTATGCCACGTTGCGCCGTCACAAACGACAACCAAAATATCGTTCGGAAATTCATCGTGCAGTCTATTCAGAAAAAGCTGCATACATTTTGTGTTACAATATGGAATCACCAAAAAGAAACTTTCACCCGTCATCGGCTCAACCGCACCATAACATACCAATATTCGCGAATATGGTGGCATGGAACGCTCGGACGATGCCCTCTTTTGCACCAGCAACGCTTTGCCTTGTTGATACGCCCAAATCCCGCTTCGTCTTGGAACATTAAGCGTATTCTTTTTGTCGGATTTTGGATTGCCAAAAGCCTTACGGTATCGCTAATTTTTTGAGGCTTCAATCGCCTCGTCGTCCGCCTTTTTGGGATGCTTTGCGCGCAGCATCACCTTGCGCCAGCCGTGCCTTTTTAGCATCGTGTAAATATAACTGTTGCCGGTTTCTCTTCCTATTTTATGCATCGAAAGCCTGCTTTATCTCCTTTACTTCCACAATTTTTCCTGCGGAAGCCATCTCCTCGAAGCGGGAAAGCAACGCTTTTTCTTCTTCGATAGTGAGATTTCGGTGATTTTCCTTCTGTTTAGGCTTTATAAATTCTTGTAGTCCACTATGCATATTCTCAGCCACGGTGCGTTTCACTCTTGATTCGGAGCAGTTCATCTGCTTTGCCGTTTCCGAAATGGTTTTGCCACCGAAACGAGTCAAAAGAATGCTCAACTTTTTTGAAACTTTTTTGCTTTTTGTTGCCTTCTCCGCTTCCAGAATCTCTTGATAGCTCTCCGCGTTGATGAGATACTTACGCATCTGTACCACCTCGCTTCCTATTCTATGACATCTTCTTCTAATAGTGGTTGTTGTTCTACCCGGCGGAGGGATCCGCAAAGGACAGCGCGTCTTGCTGAAAAAAGCATCCAGAAAAGCATCCAAGACATCAGCGCCCTCACCAGATGGCAAATCCGGCGAGGGCGCTTTATACAGGGTGGTATTACTGAATCGGGTGCTTTTTCTTCGTTTTGCGAATGCGTATCACGCCAATCAGCACAACGAGCAGCCACATGACGACATTGAGCGCAATCAGCCCAATCTGCCAGTAGGGCATAGCATAGCGGTACACAATTCCTTCACCCTTGCCATTCATGGCGTTGGAGTTAGTAACAACGTACAGGATGTTCTTCACAGCCTGCCGCATTGCCGCCAGATGGGTGCTATTGACTGTGCTGCCCGTGGTGGAAGGCAGATAACCCTGCGTCAGGTAAAGGTCGCCACCCGCGCGAATCATCTGATTCGGGGGCATATAGGCATTCTGCACGCTGTAATCGGTGATAACCATGCCCACAAAGCCCCATTCCTTGCGCAGCACGTCGGTCAGCAGGGTGTAGCTGCCGCCCGTCCACACGTTGCCGATGCGGTTGAAGGAGGACATGATGCCCTTCGTATCCGCCTGCTTGACGATGATTTCAACCGGCTTCAGATAGATTTCGCGCATTGTCTGCTCATCTGCCCACGTCACCAGCCCGTTTGCGTCGCGGTTCGTCTCTTGGTCATTGAGCACTAAGTGCTTCACATAGGTGTACACGCCCTTGGAGTTTGCCCCCTGCACCACGCTCGCGCCCATCAGACCTGTCAAGAGCGGATCTTCGGAGTAATATTCCCAGTTGCGCCCGGAGAAGGGACTGCGATGGATATTGACTGCCGGCGCGTACCAGCCGGAGTAGGTGCGGCCATCGCCGTTGGTGTAGCCGGCCAAACCCTCGATGCCAATCATCACGCCCATACCGTGCGCCAGCTGCTTGTTCCACGTTGCCCCAACGACGCACTCGGACACATAGAAGCAGGTGTCATGCACGGACGGGTCGCCCATGAAGTTGGTGAAGCCAGCCGGGCCGTCGGGGTCGATGGTGGCAGGCTTGCCAATGCGGTCAATTTTCACGGTGTTGAAGTTGCCCGTACCAATCATGTTCGCCATTTCGTCCACCGTCAGGTAGTCCAAAATAGTTTCCCAGCGCGGGTCGTCGTAATCCGCTGCCCACTTGCCGTCCTCATTCTTTTGCAGCAGTTCGTACAGCTGGATGTACTTGTCCGCCGTCACGCCCTGCTGATATGTCTGCTCAGTGTAGTACGGTTCGTTTTCATCATCATAGGTGAAAGTCATGCTTTGGATGAAGTCGGCTCCACCTCGCGCTCCTCGGCGGTCGGTGCAGCAATGGTCTTGCCGCGGAAGTCCTCGCGCGTCATCAGCGTGGAAACGCCTGTTTCTTCGTCCACAAAATGCTCGCTCATATAATCGAAGCGATTCTCCACGGTGCTGCCTTCCGTCACACCCGCATCGTAGAAGAAGTCATCCGCAGGTACATGGTAGGTGATGCGCAGCGGGTTGTCATTCCAACACTGGTGCGCATTTCTGCCGATGCGGATGGCGTAGTTGCCGCCCTCCACCTCATAGCCCTTATGGCCGTTGTGGTTCGCATCGTCGTAGTCGTAGGATGCCATGCTCTCCACCGGCAGCGACAGCGTAACAATATCGGATTCGCCCGGCTGGAGCAGCGCCGTCTTCTCGTACGCACCCAGTGCAACATAGGACTTCTCAATCTGCCCGGCCTTGTACGGCGCGGTGTAGTACAGCTGCACCACGTCTTTGCCCGCCACGCTGCCGGTGTTGGTGACTTTGACCTACACCTGAATTTCGCCGTCCGCGGTCAGGTCAACAGAATTGTCCGTGGAATCAGCAATTTTCCAGTCGAAGGTCGTATAGCTCAGGCCATAGCCAAACGGGTAAACCACATTTTCCTTGTACCAGTCGTCGTTGCCGAAGTCCGCCTCGTCGTACGCTTTCGTTTCGTAGTAGCGGTAGCCGACGTAGATGCCTTCCTCGTACTCCACATAGTAGTAGCCGGAGCCGGAGCCGCCCAGCATATACTGGTTGCCGCCGTCCGACAGGTTGTCGCCGAAATTCTTGTAGGAGGGATCCGCAGTGAAATCCGTCGCGAAGGTATCCACCAGACGGCCGGAAGGATTGACGCTGCCGTTCAGAATCTTGCCCAGCGCATTAATACCGGAGCTGCCGGGGCTGCCAATCCAAATAGCCGCGTCAATGCCATCCATCTCTTCAATGAAGCCCAGCTCCATCGAAGTCGCACAGTTGATGACGACAACCACCTTGCCGAACTTGCCGCTGCTGACAACCTCGTGAATCAGTTTCTCTTCGTTCTGGTCAAGTTCAAGATAATGTTGCCCGTCCTTCGCGCCCGCAACGTTCGCGCCGCCGTAGGAAGTTACCATCGTACGGGGCAGGTCAAAGCCTTTGCCGCCGATGCGGGAGAGGACAATCAGTGCCACGTCATGGTACGCATCGTAGCTGTTTTTGACTGCGGCGGTGTATTTGGCCTGCGGGGTTTCGTCGATAGCAAGACCCGTCGTGCTCGCGCCGATAGCGGGGTTGGAGTCGCGCCCCTCGCCAGATTCGCTGCTGTTGTAGAAGCTTTCCAGCGTAGGATTTACGTCAAAGCCCGCATTGCGCAAGGCGGTATACAGGCTCATATTATTCGCCGCGTTGCCGCCTCCCGAACCGGATCCGCCGTACACCAGATTGACGGAGTTTTTGCCGAACACGCTGATTTTCACGTTCTGCCCCGTCAGCGGCAGGGCGTTATCCGTGTTCTTCAGCAGCACGAAGCCTTCGTAGGCAATCTCCTCGTTGAGCAGCATCGCCTGCTGGAGCGCAAGCTGCTTCTGCTGCTGGGCGGAGAGCGCATTGCCATTGGCATCCACATCGAAGGATGACACCGTTGGTATGAACTGCTGGAAATCAGAAGTGCTCTTGGTGTAATACTGATAGGCGGAAGGGTCGCCGGAGACGAGCACGCTGCGGTCGCGCCCCAATATGGTGGAAACCGTGTTGGAGAGGAATACATTTTGCGTCACAACGACCGATGCGGAGGTGACAACCAGCACAATCACCAGCGACACAATCAGCCAGACGCGGTTGTACTTCCAAATGTGCTTGATGAGTTTCTTCATAGACAGGTTTTCCATCCCTTTCTCGGTATCCGCTCAGCCGGGATGAGTTTTCCCTCACCCCGGCGCACGAGCCTTATTGGATGTTGTAGGAATAGGGCTGCCACGTCAAGTTTGCCGATGTCTGCACGCGGATGCAGTCGATAATCGGGCCGCCAATGCGTTCGCCGCCGATGAGCAGGTTATCGCGAATGACAAGCTGCACCACATTCTCGCCCTCGTTGAGCGTGAGTCTGCTCGACACCGCGTACTCCTTGAACGCACTGACAACGTTCGTTGTGCCGGTCACGGTCATATCCGCATAGTTGATTTCTGTACCGTTGAGCAAAATTCCAAGGTTGGACGGATTGAAGGTCACTGTGCCGATTTCGCTGGACAGGGAGACATACAGCGAAACATCTGACACCTGCTTGTCGCTGTCAAATCGGAAAGTGAACGTCAGCCCGTCCATATAGGTGTAACCCACCGCGCGCATATTGGAAGCATCGGGGAACATCTGAATCATGTTCGCGCCGGATGCGCCGCCCGACCAGCCCGAACCCTGCAGCCCGTCGAGATTGGTTAATTCCGCTTCCATCACGCCGCTCTGCACCGCGCAGGGCTTGTCGTAGATGGTCAGGCAGACCGTCGCCTTGGTAGCGGTGTAGCCTTCTGCTTCCGCATTGACGTAGAAGTAGGTGCGGGCAAAATACTGCTCCGGAACACCAGACACCGTGCCGTCGGACGCAAGGGTCAATCCTGCGGGCATGGTTGAACCGGAAGCAAGACTGTAGGTGATTGGTTTGCCTTCAGGCGTTTCCGCCGTCGCCACAGACGCGTGGTATTCGCTGCCGACGTTGGCGGCTTCCAGCGTCATGGAGCTGTACGCAATCTTCGCTTCGCTGATGGTAATGGTGTACTTGCACTTGTCCGTCTCACAGCCCTGCGCGGACGCGATAACCGTGAACTTCGTTTTACCCGCCTTAGTGGGCGTACCGGCGATGGTTCCGTTGGGATACAACGTCAGCCCTTCCGGCAGAGTATCGCCATCCTTGAGGGCATATTCCACATGGTTGTCGTTGCTGGCAATCGCGTCGGATCGAATCACACCATCCAGGTAAACTTCCGTGCCCAGATAGAGACTGGCCAGTTCCTTCTTGGATTCCGCAAACGTCACCGTACACGAAATATCGCTTTGTTCTTGTGCACCGCGGATGGACATGCTGAAAATCGCTACGGTGTCGGAATACCCTTCCGCCGATGCCTTCACAGCAATCTCGCAGCTGCTTGCCTTTTCGGGAATGCCGACCAGCAGCCCGTTTTCAAAAGTCAGTCCTGCGGGAAGCTGAGAATCATCCTCCAGCGTGTAGGTCGCTTTGGCATTGCCGGACAGCTTCGCCGTGTAGTATTCGCCCACACGCGCCGTCGCCAGCGTACCGCCCTGCCGGTGCGGTGATGCGGATGGTGAAATTCGCTTCCGCTTCCTTGCAGTCGGAGGCAGAAGCCACGATTGTCACTTCCGTGTCGCTGGCTTCATTCACCTGACCGCTGATGGTGCCGTCCTACGCAAGGGTCAAGCCCTCCGGCAGAGCGCTGCCGTCCTTCAGCGCATAGGTGATACTGCCGCTGCCAGTCGCCGACGCGACGGATGCGCTCACGCTTCACCCTGCGCCACGCTGATTTCACCGCCCGCATAGGACAGCACACCCTCCGCCACGGCGATGGTGAAATCCGCATCAACGGACGCATTGCCCGCTGTCGCGGTTACGGTGAAGCTCGTGCTGCCCTTTGCAGCAGGCGTACCCGTAATCATGCCGGCCGAGGAAAGGCTCAAGCCTGCAGGCAGTTTGCTGCCGTCCTTGAGCGCATAGGTGATAGCATCCGCGCCCGTCGCTGTTGCCACGCTGACGCTGTAACTGACGCCCACCTGTGCATCCGTCAGGAGCGTCGCCGTGTATTCCAGCTTCGCGCCGCAGGATGTCAGCCCCAAGCAGAGCAGCGCCAGAATGCACACAAGCATCAAATACCGAAACCGCTTCTTCATCTTCGTTTCTCCTTGCATCCAATGTTTCCGAAAAATCCAGAAAACAGGGCTGCGGTCGCCCACAGCCCTGCGACAGTCCGCCGTTTGGGCAGCCTCGCGGCGGATGTCTGATTACGCCTTAGTCAGCCGGATTCACCACGAAGTGGAACGCGGCTTCCGCATCCTTGTAGCCGGCAGCGTGTGCGCCAATGGTCACATCAACGCCTTCTTCTGACGTCGCCGTTGTGGGCACGCCGGCAATAATGCCGTTCGGATACAGCGTCAATCCATCCGGCAGGAAGTTCAGGAACTTCACTTCCCAGCCCGTTTCGTTGATGACCAGCGCGTAGCCGGTCGTGTGCGTGTAGGTCACGCTGGTGCAATCCGCAGTCGTTGCCGTGCCGACGGACACGCAGTAGTATTCGCCGACCTTCGCCGCGGGCAGATTGGCGGCCGTGTAGGTCACGTCGCCAATGTAGTCCTTCACATAGACGACTGCGGGGTAAGTCACGCTCGTGCCGTCGGAGGGGGCAGTCGCGGTGATGACGGCGGTGAAGCGGCACGCTTCCGTGGGCAGACCTTCAATCGTGCCGTTCTGCGTCAAGAACAGGCCTTCCGGCAGCTCGCTGCCCTCGCCCAGCGTGTAAACCAGCGCAGGATTGTTGCCCACACCGCCCTTGCCGGACTTGACATACATCTGGAAGGAAGCGCCGCGCTGCGCCACGCCCACATAGTTGTCAATCTGCTTCAGTTCGCCGACGGTAACCTGGAACCAAGCGACCTGCCAGCCGATGAACTCGTCGCCGTCCTTCACAGCCACCTTGAAGCTGTACACGCCGTCCGCCGTATCCGCGGCAATCGTGCCCGTCACCGTGCCATCCGCATTCAGCGTCAGGCCTTCCGGCAGCTTGCCGTCGCACAGCTCGTAGACAATACCGTCAAACAGGTCAGATGCAGCCGTCAGTTTGTCCGCATCCACATTGTCGCCGGGCATGTAGCAGCCGAGATCGTTGCGAGCCGCCGTGTCGTCCGCGTAAGTGGTCACATGGTTCATCACGTTGCTCTGCGCCACAACGTAGAGGATATTCTTCGCTGCTTCGCGTAAGCAGTAGATGTTGGTAGGATCGTTCTTCGCCCAGTCGCTGGTCACGTCCATGTCAATCCTGCCCAGCATCGCCAGTGCCATATCGCCGCCGCGAATCATCCCTGCATCGGCTGTTGTTGAGTGTATTATATACGGTCTTTCTGCGTTTGGCGCCTTCATCGCATGAATCATGTCTTTTTTTGCACGAATATCGCCCAAGTCAGCAAAATTATTGTGATGTTCCCGCACAGAAAAGACCCGCGCCCGCGGGTGCAGGCACAGGTCGGAAAAGGGTGATATTCAATTGTGATTTACTTGATTTTCTCGGCTTCCATATCTGTCAGCGGCACAGCCGCAGTTCTTGATGGCCATTGGCGGCTTATGCACCGCAGGCGTTGGCGTTGATTGTGTCAATCACGCCCTTAATCCCCTTCCACACTGACAAATCCGTAAACACCTCGATGATGCTGCCCTGATCGATGAATGGTGCTTCCTGTAGAATCGACATATCCTTCATCATGCCGTTATGCACAATGTACTCCACAATTTGATTCACAAAATAGATTTGCCGGCTGTCCAGATTTACATTGGTCAAATAAGCGGAAAATGCTTCTTTTGCGGCATTCATATCCAGCCCGACGATTTCGCGGATGAACTCGCCCAGCGGCTTCTTTCCGTACTCGGCTTCGTAATCCTGCTTTGTTCCGACTTCGCTCCAGAGAATTTCCTCTAGCTGGGTAATGTCGCTGTCCGTCAGCGGAACATTCATCTTGAGTTTCGCAATCGCCAATTCATTCTGATGCTGGCGGACGTAAAACTCAGCCCGCATTTTGTAATTTTGCAAGTCGTCGTTTTCCAATTCCGACTGTTTCCATTCAATGGAAAGGATTTCATCACCAAAGCCTGTTTCGTAAGCGGATTGCTCGTTTGTGATGTATTTCATCAAATCACGCAGGGCTTTGCGGATTTTCTCCAATTCATCCACTCCCGTATTTTCCACATAATCGGTATGCAGTATTTTCTCCAGCAGTGCCGATTGTGCCGCAATTTCCGGCACATTGGCGATTTTGCTGAGCGCCTCCGCCTTTTTCAGCAGGTCGTGATGCGCCCGATTGTACGGCAGTCCCGCGAGATGCGCCAGCTCCATGCCGTACAAGAGCGCGTCAAAGCGCAGCGCCTTCGGGTCATCCGGCTCCGGCAAAAGCAGAGGCGCTAATTCCTGCTGCATCATCAGCGTGTCCTCGTAGCTCAATGACTGATATCAGTTCGGGCTTGTATACAATTCAACGAATTTCAGATGCTGTTTGACGGCGAAGTTGTCTTGGTTCAATTCCGATACTTTGCGCACCATGTCATCCACCAAAGTTTGACGGAATGCGGACAATTCGTCGGTTTTGTACACTGCGTCCTGCAATTTGAACGCCATTTGTGCCTTCAACGAAAAAAGCGCCCCTTGAAGCGAGCGTGCGCTGGCATTGGCATTGCCTTTGCTCATGCGGAAAAACTCGAAGTTTCCGCAGAAGTCGAAAATATAGAACTTGTCCTTGTCTTTGCCGTCAATCAACCCCGGAGAGAGGCGCGTGCCGCGGCCTATCATCTGCCAGAATTTTGCCTTGCTCATCACCTTCTTGAAGAACACAAGGTTTAACACTTCCGGCACGTCGATGCCCGTATCGAGCATATCCACCGAAATAGCAATCTGCGGCAGTTTCTGCGGGTCGGAAAACTCGTCGATAGCGCTCTGCGCATAAGTCATGTAGTTGTCGATGACCTTCGCATAGCCGTACAAATGCGGATATTCGCGGTTGAAAATCTCCAAGATTTTCTCCGCGTGCGTGTGATTCTTGGCGAAAATGATGCTCTTTCCGATTTTGCTGCCGTAGTCAATTTTCAGCCCGTCGGTCATCAGCGTATTCAGCACCTTGCGAATGGTATCCTCATTAAATACCCATTCGTTTAACGCGGATGGCATCACGCATTCCGGCACATCGCCGTTTTCATCCGCAAATTTCGCCTCGTATTCCTCTTTCTCCTCGTCGGTCAATTCGTCGTATACAATGCCCTGCTGAATGAACTTCAGCGTCGTTTCTACCGATACGAAGTCGCACAGATAGCCGTCTTTGACTGCCTGCGCTAATTCATAGCCATACGTCGGCGCACCGTTGCCCAAATCAAAAAGTGCATAAGTATTCTTGTCGATTTCATCCTTCGGCGTCGCCGTCAAACCAACCAAGGGCGCATCAAAGTAGGTAAAAATGTCGCGATATTTGTTGTAGATAGAGCGGTGCGCCTCGTCGCAGATGACCAAATCAAAGTGCCCGACCGTGAACAGCTTGCCTTCCGCATCCTCAATGGCGTCGATGCAGTTCATCATCGTCTGGTAGGTCGAGAAGACGCAGTGCGCCGTGGTATTGTCCCGCTCTTCGCAGAGATTCGTAACCGAAAGTTCCGGCAGCAGGTTCACGAAGCTGCGTTTCGCCTGCGTGACCAGCGAGTTTCTATCCGCCAGAAACAGGATATTCTTCACCCAGCCGTGTTCCAGCAGCACCTTGCACAGCGCAATCACCGTGCGCGTTTTGCCCGAACCTGTCGCCATTACCAGCAGTGCTTTGCGGCGGTTGCGCGCATCAAAAGTGTTGCAAACAGCCTTGATTGCGTTCTCCTGATAGTACCGTCCGGCGATGTTCTCGTCCACCACAATATTGTCCAAATGCGTGCGCATCCGCAGCAGGTTGAACAACTTCTCCAAATCGCGCTTTGACCAGATAGCGGCGCACTTGCGCTCCGGATACTGCCCGTCGTCGATTTTCGTTTCAAACCCGTTGGTTAAGAAGATTACTGGACGCCGCCCCTGCTGCTTCTCGATAATATCCGCATACAGTTTCGCCTGCTGCCGCCCCACCGCCGGATCCACGCAGGAGCGCTTCGCCTCCACAATCGCCAGCGCCTTGCCATCGTCGCCGTACAAGACATAATCCGCATAGCCCGTCTCGCTCTTGTTCGGCATACCGGGCAGCTTGACCTCGTTCAGCCAATTCTTTCCCTCAACCCAGCCGGCATCCTGCAGCATTGCATCAATATACAGTTTTCGCGTCTTGTATTCGGAAATTTCCAGCGGCTTCGGCACATACGTCTGATGCTGCTCTTCGCGGCGCTGCGTCAGCTGTTCCTTGAGTGCGGCGTTCTCTTTGATGAGCGCATCCAGCTTGCGCGCGGCGTCCTCGTCCACCGCGGGCGGGGTCGGCTGCGCGCTCTGCTCCGCCAGCAAAGCGGGATTGAAGGTGTGTTCGGTGTAATTTTCGCCATAGCAGTACGCCAGAAAATCGAAAAAAACGAACAGGTTTTGCAGACACAGCACCGCCTGTTCGCGGGTGATGACCTTGCCGCCGTGCGCGGCGTTGTTGCCCATGCGGCGGATGAAATCCAAGCGAAAAATCAGCTGCTCATCCACGATGCCGCGGAACTCCTCGGTATTGATGAGGGTGACGAGCTTATCATCCCACGGCGCGACCAGCGACCCGTCCACCGCATACATCCACTTGACCGCCGCCTCCATCGCCCGGCGGCAGTTGAGGACGCACGCCGCGGGGTCGATGGACAGGATTTTCTCCGCGGATTCGGCGATTGGGGCGAACGCGGCGAAGGACGGGATGGAGAGGTAGGTGGAGAAATTGGACATGAGAGTCACCTCCGGACGAGTTTTTAGCGTTGTTGATGCTCTTCGTATAGTTTTACTAATTCATCTATCATTTTCTTCAAGTTTGAGAAAATGACTTTCAGTTCGGCATCATTCATAGCACAGATATCTTTGCAAAATTTCATTTTTTCAAACGATGTTATGACTTTCTCTTCTCCATAATCCCCCGTTTTTCTTTCAGATGAGTAATACGGAGATGTATCTACATTATCTAACACCAAGGCGTTTTCAATACCTTTCTTCATTCCTTTTGTGTTTTCATAGTATGGCATTGACATGATTACCACATTATTCTTTTCCTTTTGTTGTCGCTTTGTATCGCAATCTTTTAAGCAGACATTTAGCGTATTAAGGTTCTTGCTAACAAGAAATTGGAACGCTGCATCAAGATTCTTTTCGCCAGTATTCGCCTCTTGACCATTATCATCTATATACCCAATCCACTTGAAAGCAAAAGGCAACTGCATAGCAAACACGGCAACAGTCCGATTAAAATACATTTCATCGGTTCTGCCTTCAAGATACACAGTAGGTTGGTTGCTTGAAAAATTCTTGATTTGGAAGGCATCCTCAACGGCTGCAATTGAATCACATTTGAAATATTCCGGTTTATCCTTTACAACAATGTCCCCATTTTCGTCTCTTGCGAGGATAATTACCTTATCATTTTTGCGGCATTCATTATGAATAACAAATGGCGAATGTGTTACCGCAAAAATCTGCGACGTTTGATTTCCGTCTTTGTCAGTAAAAATGCGCTTGTAATAATCCAATATTTTCTTTTGCCATAGTGGATGCAGACTAATTTCTGGCTCGTCGATAAACACAAGTGCGCCATGCGTTGCATTAACATCTTTTAAAAGAAAACAGCCACGATAAACAACTTGCTTTTCGCCTGAACTTAAGGAATCAATTGGTATAAGTTTACCATTCTTCTGGAAATAAATTTCTTTATGCCCGTCAACATTGCGGATACCGTCATATTGCAAGTCCTCAAACATGAATGCAAACGCCTCTTTAAAGCGTGTCATACGTTCAGAAACTTGAAGTTCACTTATTGTTTTATTTGGGTTTAATCTGGCAGTTTTTGAAAGATCAGCATCGTCTAAGTCTTGAACATCAATAATAAGCTGTTTAATTTGCTTTGGCAAATCATTTGCCGAGCGCCTGCTATTAGGCGAATCATCTAATGACATGCTGGTTACTGATGAAACAAGAGGTGCTTGAAAGTTTATATCCACATCAGAATATATGCCATGCAAATTATATTTTTTTTCAAATTCCCCTGCCCCTATAAAAGTGCGCAGTCCAGCATTGTCCCTAACTTCCGTAGCATTATATTGTGAATCATAAGTAAATGTTAATTGAAATTTTTTCTCTTCTTTCTCTACTATCATGTTTACTTTGTCTGTAAATTTCCGGCTGATTGTTAAATTATATAAAAAATTTAGTATTGTGCTCTTACCAGCACCATTTTCTCCCGCAATAATCACAGTATCGACTGCATTTCCATTAGCATCACAAAAATCAAGCGTAAGATTTTTAAAAATCGGATGTTCTCGGAAAGTGATGCTGCGGATTTTCAACATAAGCATCTCACCTCGTTCTTCTTAATTTTTGGGGTATTGCGCAATCATGCAAAGTATTTCTGCATCAGCGCAAGTTTTTCCATTTCCATTTTATCACGGATTCTCTGAACTGTCAATTTCGATTTGTCTACTTCCGCAATAAAAGCAGCAAAACGGTTTTGTAAATTGATTGGTGGAACAACAATATCTTGAATACGCAAATCCGACAGGTTTATTTGCTGAAGTGTTGCGCCTCTGGTATGTTCCTGTATATATCTTTGGCTTTCATCTGTATTAAGATAAGCATTAAGATACACTGGGTTGATTTTTTCACGATCATAGCGAATTACAGCAATGCCCCGGGTCACATTCATACCTGTAAAACGTGCATCAGTTAGTGCTGTAACTCCTGTTGTTCCTCGCACAGTGATAAGCAATTCATCACCAGTAAGTTCTGTTTTTCTAAAACCATCACCGATAGAGCGGTCAATATACTTTATCGAAGTCATAGATATCTTGCCACCAACCATATCAACAGGTCGAAGCACACCCATTTCACCCGTTCCATCATCTCCGGGTTGGACAATTCCGTATGACAATCCCATTCCATCTTTTATGAGATTGATAAGTTCTGTATGAGGATAATTTTCATTTTCAAACATCTCCACAAACTTCGCCTTGACCATCAAGTCAAGCTCCCCCAACATCTTCCTGCACAGTCCAATCCCCTCCGACACCTTATCAAGCGTGTCAGCAATCCGCCGCTGTGTAGGGAGGTCGGGAAGATAGAAAGGCAGAGCATCAAATACCGGCTTTGTCAGATGCTTCATGGTCGCACCATGCGCTTGACTTGCCGCCTTTTCAAGGATATCGGCAACTTGATGAACATAAAAACTTTTATCGACTTCGCATTTATCAAAAACAACTTTGAAAATATGCTGGTTAAGCAAAGCCCTTTCGCCTTGCCAAACATATACGCCAAGACTTGCAGACCATGATATTAATACATCTCCGCGGTTTACTTCGTATTTGGGATTGTACTCACCAGCATATCGATTCATTTGATAACTGTTTCCTGTTAAGTCCTGTATACGGATGATTGGCAAGCCATTTTCTGACCAGTCTTCCGGTGCAAATGCAAAACCATTAATATAGGTGGCAACCTCTCCGAGCCGTGTCATCCTATCATCCCCCTCAATTCCTCCAAGACCTCCCCCAGCCGTGCCATATCCGCATCAATCTGCGCCATAATCTCCTGCGTCGAGGGGTACTCCACCGCCTGATATTCGGTCTTATTGTACTTGTTAATGCTCAGGTCGTAGCCGTTTGTGGCAATTTCTTCCTTCGGCACAAAGAAACTCTTGTCCGTGCGCTGGCGGGTTTCCTCCGCTTCGAGGGCGTGGAAGCGCGCCACAATGTCGGGAATGTCGTTGTCGGGGGTGGGCGTGCGCTTGTCGTCGAGGGTGAGGCCGTCCGCCTGCATGTCGTAGAACCACACCTTGTCCGTGCCGCCATGCCCAGTCTTGGTGAAAATCAAAATCGCGGTGGATACGCCCGCGTAGGGCTTGAACACGCCGCTGGGCATCGAAATCACCGCTTCCAGGCGGTTGTTGTCGATGATTTCCTGCCGAATCGCCTTGTGCGCCGCCGATGAGCCGAACAGCACGCCGTCCGGCACGATGCACGCGCAGCGCCCGCCGACTTTCAGCATCTTCACGAACAGGGCGAGGAACAACAGCTCCGTCTTTTTCGTCTTGCAGACTTTCAGCAGGTCGGCGCTGACGATGTCGTAATCCAGCGACCCCTTGAACGGCGGATTCGCCAGAATCAGCGTGTAGCGGCCGCGGTCGGTGTTCTGGTCGGACAGGCTGTCGCGGTACTCGATGCACGGGTTATCCACGCCGTGGGTCATCATGTTCATCGCGCCGATGCGCAGCATGGTGCGGTCCATGTCGTAGCCGTGGAACATGCTGTTCATATAGTGCGCCTTGTTCTGCTGATTGAAGAGGACTTCCTGCTTGCGGTTTGCTTTCAGGTACTCGCTCGCCGCCACCAGAAAGCCGGATGTGCCGCACGCTGGGTCGCAGATGATTTCGTCCGCGCGCGGTGCCATCATGTCCACCATCATGCGGATGATATGGCGCGGTGTGCGGAACTGCCCGTTGACTCCCGCCGTCGCCAGCTTGCTCAGCAGATATTCGTATACGTCGCCGCGGGTGTCCGCGCTTTGCAGGTGCGCCATCTGCTCGTAGATGACATCCATCGCGCTGACGATTTTGTCCAGCATCAGCGGCGTCGGCACCTTGAAAATCGCGTCGCCCATGTACTTCGAGTACGCGCTGTTCTTGTCGCCGTGCAGCCCCTTGATGAACGGGAACACAAACTCCTGCACCACGCTGTACATCTTTCCCGCCGGGAAATCGCGGAAAACGCTCCATTTGAGCTGCGCGCCGTCGATGGTGCGGTCGCCAATCTGCACGCCGCCTTGGAAGATGCTCGTGTACGGCAGCCCCAGCATCGCGCATTCCTTCGCCTTGATGTTGTCGCTGTCATCCAGATCGTGGATGAACATCAGGTACGTCATCTGCTCAATCACGTCCAGCGGGTTCGTCAGCCCGCCCGTCCAGAAGATTTCCCACAGCCCGTCAATCTTGTTCTTCAGTTCCCCCGTAATCATGCCGTTCGTTCCTTTCTGTATGCTGATACGGATAGCACGCGCCGCCCGCAAAACTTGCTTTCCTGATTCCAAGGAATAGTATAGCACATGCTGCTTCGGAAAGCAATTCGGCGGATAAAAGCGCACGCCAAAACTCCGGCGCTCCCCCATTTTCTCAATGGTGCGCCGGAGTTTTCGTCCTATCCTATTTTGCTCTTCCCGTCCCGCTGTGATCCGTCGCGAACGTGACCTCTTTCACCTGCTTTTTCCTTGAATGCAGGCGTTTTTCCGCCAGAAGCCGCACAAATTCGCCCTCGTCAATCGGCAGGTGCACGGGCTTGCCTGTCCACGAGGAAAGGTGCATGGCGTTGGACAGCATCAGTGCGCGGATACCCTCTGCCCCGTCCGCCACCAGCGGCGTGCCGTGCAAGATATGCGCCGCAAAAGCGTTCAGCACACCGACGTGCTGCGGATTCTCCCCGTCCAGCGGCAAAATCTCCACCTGCACCTCAGCGTGAGGATATGCGGATGCGCTTCGGCGGTAATAGGCGGATTCGCTCTGCGGCAAGCGCCATAGCGTCAGCTGACCGTTTTCGCAGACGACTTTGCCGCGGTCACAGGCGATTTCCAGCCGATTCGTGCCGGGCAGTTCCCCGGTAGAGGCGATAAAAACGCCCGTCGCGCCGCCCGGAAATTCCAGATAGGCGGTCACGTCGTCCTCCACCTCAATGTCGTGCCATTTGCCCTCGTGGCAGAACGCGCGCACCGTTGTCGGCAGTCCGCAGAGCCATTGCAGCAAATCCAGCTGATGCGGGCATTGGTTGAGCAGCACGCCGCCGCCCTCGCCCGTCCACGTTGCGCGCCAAGCCCCGGAATCGTAATACGCCTGTGAACGATACCAGTCCGTCACCACCCACGTCACACGCTTCAGCGCGCCTAACTCGCCAGAATCCAGCAGCGCTTTCAGGCGGCGGTAGACGCAGTTCGTGCGCTGGTTGAACATGAGCGCATACGTCCTGCCCGTCTCCTGTGCGGCGGCGATGACCGGGTGCAGCTGCGCCGTGTAAACACCCGCGGGCTTCTCGCTCAGGACATGCAGTCCTGCCCGGAGTGCCGCCTCCGCAAGCGGCGGATGCAGCTCGTGCGGCGTAGCAATCAGCACGGCGTCGCACGCATGGGCGCGGATGAGCGACATGCCGTCGGCATAGATGCCCGTTCCGGCGGGGAGCGTCTGCTGCGCCCAGTCACGGCGGTCTTGGCGCGGATCAGCAACACAGGTCAGCGCAATTTCCGGCGTTTGCCCGGACAGGATGAGCCGGCAGTGCTCCGAGCCCATGTTGCCAATGCCGATAATACCGAGGCGAATCTTCTCCACGCTGATTTCCTCCTTGGAATAGGTTACTTTCTCGTGCTTCCAAAGCTGCCGGAAACGTCGATGGCAGCATCCACTTCGTCCTTGTGGCGGGATGTTCTGCGTTTTTCGTTCAGCAGCTTCAAGAACAGTTCTTCGTCAATAGGCAGCGAAACGGTCTGATTCGTCCACGAAGAAAGGTGCATGGCGTTGGACAGCATCAGCCCGCGGATACCCTCGCGCCCGTCGGCAACAAGCGGCGTACCGTGCAGAATATGCGCTGCGAAGGCGTTCAACACGCCCGCGTGCTGCGGATTTTCGCCGTCTGTCTGCACGATTTCGTGCTGAATCTCCGGCACGCCGAACGGCTCTTTGCACACGGGGCACCAGTCGCGCTCATCCACGCTGAGCGTATCCAGCGTCAATTGGTCGTTCTCGATGCGAATCCGCGCGCGCGTTCCGATGATTTCCAGCCGATTTTCGCCCAGCGCGTCCCCCGTGGATGCAATGAACGTGCCCGTTGCGCCGTTTGCAAATTCCAGGTAAGCGGTCACGTCGTCCTCCACCTCGATGTCGTGCCATTTCCCCTCATGGCAGGCGGCGCGCACCCGCACGGGCAGCCCACAGAGCCATTGCAGCAAATCCAGCTGATGCGGGCATTGATTGAGCAGCACACCGCCGCCCTCGCCATCCCACGTTGCGCGCCACGCCCCGGCATCGTAGTAGCTTTGCGTGCGATACCAGTCCGTCACAACCCAGATCATGCGCTTGATTTCGCCCAGCGCGCCGCTGTCAATCAGCGCCTTCGCCTTGCGGTAGACGCAGTTCGTGCGCTGGTTGAACATCATGCCGAAGGTCAGTTCGGGATGCTTATCCGCCTCCGCGATCATGTCCCGCACCTGCAAGGTGTACACGCCCGCCGGCTTTTCGCACAGGACATGCTTTCCATGGCGGAACGCCTCAATCGCCAGCGTCGGATGCTGATAGTGCGGCGTTGCAATCAGCACTGCGTCGCAGGCATCGGACGCAATCAAATCGCTGCCCTCGCAGAAAACCGCAGCGTCCGGCACGGTTGCGCGAATCCACTCTCGGCGGCTTTCCTTGCGGTCTGCCATAGCGGTCAGCTGCACTTCCGGGCATTTGCCGCTCAAGATGTTGTGGGTATGCAGGCTGGCAATGCCGCCCGCACCGATGATTCCAAGTCGAAGCATACCGAAACACTCCCATCATAGAGCCAAGCAGACTCTTTGTCAATTTCAATCAGGGAAAAACAGAAATATCAGGAGGGTTATTCCGAAAAAAAGGACTGCGTCCAAGACGCAGCCCCCTTTTTGTGAAGTTTGCGTGCGCTTATTACTTCTGCGCCATCGGATAGAAGCCGCGGTATGCGCCATCCTTGTATGCCTGACGCTGCTCGTCGATAATCTGCTGACCGCCGGCGGAAAGGATTTCGTTGGTGTACTTATCCCACGTTGCGTCGAAATCTTCCGGCTTGCAGGTCACAACCTGAACCAGCAGTTCCGCTTCCTTGGAGATGATGGTCGTGCCATAGTCAATGCGGGACTGGATGGTGCGGGTGAAGCTGATGGGTTCGTAAGCGCCGTTATTGGAAATCATAAGGCTGTCCGCCACAACATCTTCGTAGCCGTGGAAGTCCATGGCGGTCGCGGCGTAGTTCAGCTCGTCAGAGCCGTAGTAGTAGCCGTTGCAAATCGGCGCGCCGTCGGTCGCGTGCATCTTGTGCGCGTCGTCGGTATCGTTGATGTTCTTCAGGTCGGTCGGAATGTTGTTTTCGTTGACGGCGGTGTAGTTGTAGCCCTTTTCGCCGTTCTGCAGCGCATACAGCGATTCCGGCTTGCACATCCAGTTCAGGTACTTAATCGCGGCGACCGCAACCTTTTCATCCACAGAAGCGGGGATGAAAATCGCCTGACCAGCGGCGGTGTAGGATTCATGCGGGGTCGTGCCGCTTTCGGGCTTGAAGGGGTCGCAGGCAATCCAGCTCGCGCCGGGAACGTTCTTCGCCAAATCCTGCGCGTAGGACTTTTCCATGCGCCACGCGGCATCCCAGTTGCCGACCCAGAAGCCGTCATAGCCGTTCACGCGGTCGCTGTCGGTCTGCTTGGAGTTCTCAATGCCGAAGTAATCGGAAACCAGACCCTCATTGAAGAACTTGTTCATCCAGCGCAGCGCTTCCTTCGCGCCAGGCAGCATGTAGTGGAACTTGTGGTTCGCCACCCAGTCTTCCTCGGTAATCTTGCTGTAATCAAGGAAGGCATCCATCTGGTAAATCCAGCCGTAGAAGGGGTCAGCCGCGTACAGGTCGGAGGAATACGGCACGGTTTTTTCGCCGCCCAGCTTCTGCTCCTTCGCCGCCTTCAGGTAGGCATACAGCTCTTCCACGTTCGTGGGAACTTCCATGCCCAGCTTTTCCAGCCAGTCCTTGCGGATGAACATGCTCTGCGTCGCGACGATGATGCGGCGCGCGGGCAGGTAATACTGCTCTTTGCCGTCGCCCACGTCGTACTGACCGTACTGCAGCACTTCGTCGCCGAGGAATGCCGTCAGTTCCTGACCGTATTCGGCCAGCAGGTCATCCAGCGGCAGGATGCCGCCCATGTCGATGTACTGCTGCACCAAATCCGTGCCGTAGGTCATGCAGATGTCCGGGGCCGTTCCGCCCGCCAGACGGGTGGAAAGAATCGTGCCTTCCTCCCAGCGGGAAACGGGAATCCAGTTAACCTTGATGTGGTTCGGATTACCAAAGTTCTCCTGAATGTAGTGCAGCTGCCAGCAGTCCTCCACGTTGAAGCCTGCGATGGAGCGGTCATACATTTCGACGTTGAGCGTTACCCAATCGTCATCCGCCGCCAGTGCCGTCAGCGGAAGCGCCGTCAGCAGCAGGCACAGCGTGCAAACCAGAGCCAGAAACTTTTTCATAGGGGTACTCCTTTCTATCTTGAACGGCTTTTGCCGCCCGTTCCAATGGGAATGTGGGATGATGATACTAATTCGATTCTAAAACATGGCATCAAGCATAGCAGATTTTTCGTTCCGGCAAAGCTGAGTGAAGCGAGGCGTACTGGAGGTACGCGCGAGCGGAACGAAGCAAAGCCGGGGCGAAAAAGATGCTGTGCGAATGTCATGGTTTAGATGAGAATTAGTATTAGCCCTTGACTGCGCCCATCGTAACACCCGCCACGAAGTAGCGCTGCACAAACGGGTACACAATCAGGATGGGGAGCGTCGCGAAAATGATGGTTGCGGACTGAATGGATTCGGACACGTTAGTGCTCAGGTCATTCGAGCTGCCCTCCGCGACGGCGACTTCCACCGACTGGCTGCCCTTGATGAGGTTGTACAGCTTGAGCTGCAAGGGCTGCAGTTCACGCGAGGTGATGTAGTACAGCGCATCGTTGAAGCTGTTCCATTTGCCGACTGCGTAAAACAGGGAAAGCGTCGCCAGCGAGGAGAAGCTCAGCGGCAGGAAGATGCGGGTGAGGACTTGGAAATCCGTCGCACCGTCAATCGACGCCGCCTCCACCAGCTCATACGGCAGGGAAGAAAAGAAATTCTTCAGGATGATGACGTTGAACGTGGAAATCAGCCCCGGAATAATCAGCGACCACATGCTGTCAAGCATTCCGAATTCCTTCACGTTCAGGTAAATCGGAATCGTGCCGCCGGAGAAGTACATGGTAAAGACGATGAAGAACATGATGACGCGCTGCCCCTTGAGGCGACGCATGGACAGCGGAAACGCCACCAGAATCGTCATTACCATCGCCAGCACGGTGTAGATTACCGTCAGTTCGATGGTATAGAGCAGGCTGTGCCACATCGAATTGTCGCTGACGATGAGCTTGTAGGCATCGACGTTGAATTCCACCGGCCAGAACGACACTGCACCGCGCAGAATCGCAGACTTGGAGGACATTGACATGGCAATGACGTTGATGAACGGCAGCGTGCAGATCAGCACGAAGAGCATCATCACGATGATGAGGATAATCTGCCCTGCACCGAGTTTCTTCTTCTTCTCAGGGCAAATATGCGCCTGTGTGGAAATCGCAGTCATGACAAATCCTCCCCTCTTACCAAATACTCTGTTCGTCGAACAGGCGGGAAACGGTGTTTGCGCCCGTAATCAGCACCAAGCCCACGATGGACTGGAACAGACCAATGGCGGTTGCGCGGGCGAACTGGCTGTTGGTAATGCCGGCGCGGTAAACGAAGGTGGAAATGACGTCGCAGTAGTCCTTGACCTTGGTATTGCCGATGATAAACGGGCGGTCAAAGCCGATGGACATCATACGCCCGATGTTCATAATCAGCAGAACGACGATGGTGGAACGGATGCCGGGCAAGGTGACATGCCAAATCTGCTGGAGCTTGTTCGCGCCGTCAATGCGCGCCGCTTCAAAGAGGTTCATGTCCAAGCCTGTAATCGCCGCAAGGTAGAGAATCGTGCCCCAGCCCATCGACTGCCACACGCCGACCAGCACATAGGTGAACGTCCACGTCGGACCATCCGTCAGGAAAGGAATGTTCTCGGAAATCCAGCCCCAGCGCAGAAGCGTGGAGTTGATGACGCCCGACGTCGGCGCAAAAATCTGCAGCACCATGCCGCCGATGATGACCCACGAGAGGAAATGCGGCAGGTACAGCATCGTCTGCGAAAACTTCTTGAGCATGGGCGTTCGCATTTCGTTGAGCAGGATGGCGAGGATAATCGGGACGGGGAAGCCGAAGAGCAAGTCCAGCCCGTTGAGAATCAGTGTGTTCTTCAGCGCGATGCCAAAGTCGCTCATGCCGAAAACGAACTTGAAGTTGTCCAGGCAAATCCACCTGCTCTTGGCGGGATTGAACATGTTGTACTTCTGGAAAGCAATTTGAAGCCCCGCCATCGGCTTGTAGCAGAACAGAATGTACCAGACAATCGGAATCAGTAGCATCAGGTACAGCCGCCAGTCGCGCTGAAGCCAATGCTTCCCGCGCTTGCGGCGCGGAGGCACCGATGCAGCGGTTTTCGCGGAATTTGTCATAAGCAAAAACCTCCATTTCTAACGAATTATGGTTTCCGTAAGGGTGCACAAAAACAACTCTCTTTTGCGGGATGCAAAATAGAATCCATGCAAAGAACCCGCTGTTTTTCCCAGCAGCATCAGCCAACATCTGACTGGCACTGCCAACGGGAAACCACGGGAGACGCTGCACGAGGCAGCCTGTTACGGGAACGTCACGCTCCGTTTCCGTATCGTTAATTTGATTATAGCCGACGCAAGTTGCACAATCAATGTAAATCCTGCTTGAAAATATGTGAATCCTGCTGTATAATCAAAGCATCTGAACCCAGAAAGGAGCTGAAACGATGAGATTTACGGAGACCATCAACGGCTACAACGCGATGGGACGCGAAGACGCGGAGTACGAAGCGTGCTATACCGTAACGGAGCACCACACCGTCGGCGGGCTGCATTGCCACGATTTCTACGAATTTTACATCCACTATCAGGGCGGCAAGGTCTACTATGTGGACGGCAGCGTGTTTCCGCTGCAAAACAATCAGCTGATTATCATGCCGCCGTTTCGGATGCACGGGCTGGTGGGCGGCAGTTCGCTGCAGAACTACGAGCGCGGCTTCCTGTATCTGCGCCCGGAAACGCTGCGAAAGCTTGGCTTCGGGCAGATTGACCTCCAGCGTTACTTCGACAGCCGCCTGCAGTCCGGAAAATTCTACTATGAACTGCCGCAGGCGGATGCGCTGGCGTGCAAACAGCTGCTGATAGACATCTCCGCGCAGCAGGACATGCCGAACGAGATGGTGCAGTTCCGCAATTACGGGCGCATCATCGACTTCATGGTCATGGTCTGCCAAGCCGTGCAGGGAACAACCGCTCCTATTCAGCCAAGCGTTGTCAACGATGTGATTTTCGATGTGCTGCAATACATCAACGACCACTTCACCGAACCGCTAAAATTGGAAGACATTGCGCGCCGCTTCGCCATCAGCGTATCGTACCTTTCGCACGAGTTTACAAGCTACGCCGGGCGCAGCGTCTACGAATACATTCTCTACCGCCGCGTGCAGCTGGCGAAGGAGAATCTGCTGACGGACATAAGCCTGAGTGAAGTAGCCGACCGCAGCGGATTCGGCGATTATTCCGGCTTTCTGCGCAGCTTCCGGCGGATGACGGGCATGGCTCCGAACGCCTACCGCAAGCAGCGCAGCGGCGGACACTAATTGCTGTTTTGTCTGATTAGGACGACAATCTGCCAAATCCGCCGAATTGAAAACAGGATTCGCATAGAAATCTTGATGTCAATGTGCTATCATGCAGATAACGCATCACGCAGCGTTGAGTATTGAAGAAGGAGCGAATGCCATGATTCGGATTGCCATCGTGGGTACGGGCAACATTTCCCACGCCCATGTGGAAGCCTACCTGCGCTTCCCGGAGCGCTGCAAGATTGTGGCGCTGGTGGATATTGTGCCGGAAAAGGCGCAGAAGATGAAGGAGGATTATCACCTGACCGAAGCGGAGGTCTACGACGACCACCAGAAAATCCTTTCACGCAAGGATATTGACTTGGTGGACGTCTGCACGCCGCCGTACGTCCACGCCAGCATTTCCATCAACAGCCTGCGTTCGGGCAAGAACGTCGTCTGCGAAAAGCCGATGGCGGCATCGCTGGAAGAATGCGACGAAATGCTCCGCGCCCGCGATGAAAGCGGCAAGAAACTCGCGATTATCGCCCAGAACCGCTTCCGCCAGCCCATCAGCAACCTGAAGAAACTGCTGGACAGCGGACTTGCGGGCAAAGTGCTGTGCGCATCCGTCACATCGGCCTGGTGGCGCGGTCACTGCTACTACGACCTGTGGTGGCGCGGCACATGGGAGAAGGAGGGCGGCGGCTGCACGCTGAACCACGCCGTCCACCATATTGACATGCTGTGCTGGATGATGGGTCTTCCGCAGGCCGTGACGAGCGTGATGGCGAACGTCGCGCACGACAACGCTGAGGTGGAGGATTTGTCGCTGTCCGTGCTGCAATATCCGGGCGCGCTGGCGCAGCTGACGGCCTCCGTCGTGCATCACGGCGAAGAGCAGGAGCTGGTCTTCCAATGCGAGAAGGCGAAAGTCGCCGCGCCGTTCAGCGTGTACGCGTCCATCTCCAAACCGAACGGCTTCCCGATTGAAAATACGGAGTTAGAGCAGAAAATCCGCGATTTTGTGGATGCGCAGCCGCAGCTTCCCTACGAGGGGCACGCGGGCGAATTGGAAAACGTCCTCTCCGCGCTGGAGAACGACACCCTGCCCGCAATTGGCGGCGAGGATGGCCGCCGGACGATTGAGCTGATTACAGCCGTCTACAAGTCAGGCGCAACAAAGCAGACGGTCACGCTGCCGCTGCAAAAGGACGACCCGTTCTACACGGTGGAAGGCATGATGCGCGCCGTGCCGCATTTCTACGAGAAAACCACGTCTGCCGCGTCGCTTGACGGCACGATTACGCTCGGCAGCGATTATCAGCAGAAATAATGGGAGGTCATCACGATGAAAGTATCAGACGGCATGAATTATGCGCCCAAAGGCAAGGCGCAGCCCGTCGTGAAGCCGGGTGAATTTATCTTTTCTGCCGCGCACCTTGACCACGGGCACATCTACGGCATGACAAACGGTCTGCTGGAAGCGGGCGGCACGCTGAAGTACGTCTACGACCCCGACCCGAAGAAGGTGGAGGCGTTCGTGAAGGCGTACCCGCAGGTGAAAGTCGCCCGGAGCGAGGAAGAACTGCTTAACGACAAAGAAACGAATATGGTCTGCGGCGCGGCGATTACAAACGAGCGCTGTGCGCTGGGGCTACGCGCCATGCAGGCGGGCAAGGACTACTTCACCGACAAAGCGCCCTTCACCACCTTGGAGCAGCTGGACAGCGCCAAAAAGATGGCGGCGCAGACGGGCAAGAAGTACATGGTCTATTACGGCGAGCGGCTGCATGTGGAAGGCGCGGTGCTGGCGGGCAACCTGATTGAGCAGGGCGCCATCGGCAAGGTCATCCATGTGGAGGGCTTCGGGCCGCATCGGCTGGGCGCGGCAGGGCGGCCGCAGTGGTTCTTTGAAAAGGAGAAGTACGGCGGCATCCTCTGCGATATCGGCAGCCACCAAATCGAGCAGTACCTGTTCTATGCGGGCGAGGAGGACGGCACCGTCTCCCGCAGCCGCATTGCCAACTACGCGCATCCGCAGTATCCGGAGTTGGATGACTTCGGCGACTGCGCCATCAACGGTGCAAACGGCACGACGTTCTACTTCCGCGTGGACTGGTTCACGCCGGACGGCCTGCGGACGTGGGGCGACGGGCGCACCATCATCATCGGCACGAAGGGGTACATTGAAATCCGCAAGTATGTGGATGTCGGTACGGAGCGCAACGGCGGCAACCATGTGTTCCTCGTCAACGACCAAGGCGAGCAGTACATCAACGCGACCGGCTTGACGGGCTACCCGTTCTTCGGTGATTTGATTCTGGACAGCCTGAACCGCACGGAAAACGCAATGACGCAGGCGCACGCCTTCAAGGCGGCGGAGCTGTGCCTGATTGCGCAGAAGCAGGCGGAAATGGTGTATCAAGCGAAATAATACTATTTCCGGATGAAAAGGCGCAAGCAGATAGCGCAGTTGAATCCGGAAATAGTATAAAGCAAGAAAGCAAGCCCGTCGGCTGCCTGTGATTTGTACAGGCGGTCGGCGGGCTTGCTTGGTTGTATGCAATTGAGGGGACGGGGATGGCGGTGCTTTTGAGGTGGTGAACTTTCGTGCTGCGGATGATGATAGTGGGGAGCAGGGGGAATGTGCTCCTGATTGTCGCATGAAGTAGTTTGTGTCCGATGAAGAGCGGACAGGGGGTATTGTAGCACAAAAGGGTGGCGTTGTGGTGACGGTTAGGAGACTTTTGTTTTGGATTTCGTACACTCGCAGGTAGTTGCATTTTCGGCGGGATAAAGGTCGCCGCCGCACATTTTGCACTTGATGAACACGGGTTTATTCATCCTTTTTCTTCCATTTAACAACATCGGCTGTTATATTCATCCTCATTGGCATATGATCAATTCTATACTCTGATTTATCAAATGCGCTAACCGCAACCGATTTTCTATCAAAAATATGGGAAAGATGTATGTCAGGAAAATAAATTCTTGTCTCGTACTGATATGCATACTCACAACGTTTGTGTAGCAATTCCGGGTAGTTGTCTGTCGGATTGATAAAGAACTCACCTCGTTCATCAATATCATACTGTATTCTATCTGCAAGGACACGATTAGCAAGAGCTTTTCTCTCCCTTCTTTGCTTTTTTAACATATTCTTCAATTCTTTATCTCGCATTTCCGCGATGCGATTAGCAAATGCTCTGGCTTGAAGAATAACGTATGTTGCTCTTCTGTCATCTGCCACTATAGATGAATTCCACTTGTTTGCAAACGCATCAAACAAACGCGCATCAAAGTTATGCCTTATTCTTGTTTTTCCTGAAGAAGGTGCTTCATTTACTGCATCAATGCACTGGTATCCATAAATGCAAAAAATCGGAACAGTTAAGGCACTTTTTCTTCTTAATAGAACATAATTTCCATCATTACTTTCCTCCAAATCGTCCTTTAATCTGGAACGCATTATAGTCAAACGTTTATCATCTTTTTTCAATCGAGCAAAATAACCTTCAAAACTATCTCCCTGCACTGTATCGCCAGTTGCTTGTGCTTGTTGGATAAATTTCCCCACGCATGAAAAACTAAAGTTTCCGTTTACAAGAGAATCTATCCACCTTTGTTCCGAAAATTTTAAAAATATGATGTAATTGTCTGGTGGTATCACTTCAATCACCTACTTACGTCAATTATAAAAATCTTATTTTTCATGCTTTGAAAGTAATTTTCGTTGCTCTAATTGTTTAAGCAAATTTTGAACGTTTTTCCCGTTCGCCCCCGCCGCCAGCGCATCCACCTGCGCCGCAATTTCCCCGTCGAGGCTCGTGGGCATCGGGTCGGCGAAGCGAATTTCCTCCGCAAGGCGCTTCATGTCCGCATCCCCCGATGCGGACAGCGCGTTCGCCTTCTGCCGGATGACCTTCCACGCGGCGGTGCTGTCCGCCATGTGCGCTTCGCTCTGCGATACCACCACGCGCGCGGCATCCTTCACCGTCAGGCAGATGCCCGTCACGGCGAAAATCAGCACCTCCGCCAGCACCGTCACCCACGCGGGGCAGAGTGCCGCCAGCCCCATCAGCGCAAAGCCGAGAACGGCCTGTACCACCAGCGCCACCGCGCCCACCTTGAAAATCGGCCAGCCCAGGATCTTGCTTTCCAAGCCATCCTTGCGGAACGCGGCATAGAACGTCCACGCTGCCAGCAAGAACATCAGCACGGTGCATCCCGCCGCAATCCACCACGATGCTGTCCGGCCGAACGGAATCAGCACCATCAGCACAAGTGCCACCACCAGAAGAATCCCCCAGATTGTCCATGCGTGCTTGCTCAGTTTCATTGCTTAGTCCTCCCGCTTCTTGCCGCAGTTCGGGCAGAATTTGCTGCTGATGTTCGCCTGTCCGCAGGCGCAGTTCCACGTTTCGGGCTTTTTCGCACCGCAATTCGGGCAGAATTTGCTCGTGATGCCCGTCTGCCCGCACGCGCAGTCCCACACTTCGGGCTTCTTCGCGCCGCATTCCGGGCAAAATTTGCTCGTGATGCCCGCCTTGCCGCAGGTGCACGTCCAGCCCTCGACTGCGGGAGCTTCCGGGGTCAAGGTGCTCTGCATCACCGGCTGAATCGCGTCCTTCGTCATGCCAATGACGCTGCCGACCGCGCCCAGCCCAACGCCTAACTGCATCGCGTCGCTCGCCATGCCGCTGATGCCGCCCGCCGCGCCGCCGTTGCGCATGGCTTCCAGACCCACCTGACGGCTCGTCTCCTGCTGGTAGGTGTAGCCCTTCATGCGCATCTCCTGCGCCTCGGCTTCCGCCTGCATCCGGTAGATGTCTGCCTGCGCCTGACCCGCGATTCGCGCTGCGTCGGCATCACCCTGCGCAGTGATGGTTTTCAGGCGGGCTTCCGTCTGCGCCTCCACCGCCTTGCGCTCGAACGCGGCTTCCGCCTCGGCTTTGCGGATTTCCTCGTCGCGCGTTTTCAGGTACAAATCCGCGTGCTGCTGCTTCATGCGGCGGAAATTCGGGTCGTCGTCCGGCGTGACGATGTTGCTGACGTAAAATTCCGGCACTTCCAGCCCGTACGATGCCAGTTCCGCGTTGATGGCGTCGCGCAGACCGCGGCTGATGGTGTCGAGATGCTCGTCCAGCTCCAGGACGGAAATGTGGTTGCTCTTGATGATTTTCGCCAGATTCGCCTTCACCTGCGTCATGATGAGCGTGCGGAAGTACCCCAGCCCGTTCTGGTTAAAGACTTCCTCCTGCTTCAGCCCCGCTGCCGTGCCGACGACGCGGATGAGCAGCCGCCGCGCGTCGCTGACCCGCAGGTTAAACGCGCCCGACGCCCCCAGTTCCACATGGATGCCCGTCACCGGGTCAAACATGCCGACTTTGCTCGGCGTGCCCCACTTGATACCCAGTTGCGTCGTCAGGTTGACGAAGTAGACCTCCGCGCGGAAGGGCGTGCCCTGCGTCGGCAGCTGGTAGATGCTGTTCATCTTGGGGAGCGTGGCGGTTTCCAGCGTGTAACGCCCCGCGCCGAAGGAATCCAGCGCTTCGCCGTTGCGGAAGAACACGGCTTCCTGACTTTCGTGCACAATCAGCTGCGTTCCCGTGGTGAAATCCGTCAGCGGATGCTTCCAAACAATCGTCTGATTGTCGCCCTCATAGCGGATGACCGCCGGAATGCCCTCCGCACGCACCTGCGCCTTCTTCACCTCCGCCTGTACGTCGTTCACCGCACCGCAGACGGGGCAGTCCACCTCATCCACCGTGCTGTCCGCGTTCAGCTGGCAGCCGCACCGATGGCAGCGGAACGACACGGCTTCCCCCACCATCAGCGCCGATTGGCACACCGGACAGCGGGCATCCACCCCGTCGGCTTGGTCGAAAACGACCTGATTGCCGCAGGACGGGCACTTGCGGCTGGCTAACCTTTCGGTTTTGACATCAATGATATTGCCGCACGCGCAGCGGACGCGGCGGCTTGCGAACAGACCCGTGCTGGCCTGCACATACTGGTGGCAGACGGGGCAGGCGATAACGAATTTACTCATAACGGCAGTTCCTCCTCTATCTCATTCCTCATGTTGGAAATTGCGCATGTGAAAGGAAAACATTTCACTTTGATTATACTGCATAGGTGTGCGCTTTGCAAGAGGTTACAGGGGGTTTTGCGACTTTTTGTGCCCAGATGCGACAAAAACGCGGCGGCTTCCGGGGGTGAGGGGAAGCGCCGCAAAATGTTGGAATACTATACTATTGAAAAAAAGGCGAATCAAGGTCTACCCATATCGCAGGACGAACAGCACCAGAAGAGTCACGAACATCATGATAGTAAAGAGAGCCATCCGCTCCCACACGCGCCGCATCATATTGTTCATGTCCCGGCGAACGTAACCACCACCAGCTGGCACTTGCGCCGTCTACAAATACACCCTGCGCAATCGCATATGCTGTTGGTTGTATACAGGACTTAGTGTTGCTATTTTCATTTAGTCCGAAGTACATTTTAGCCTCGGCATAACTCAGTAAAAACACTTTATCTTTAGTTGTGCTACCGCCAGTAATGTTCCACTCACTATAACCTTGGGACTTATCATTAGCCACAGTTGTTAAGATAATCGCTTGCTGTTCAGATGTATCAAATGCTCTTGAAAAAAACACATCGTTCAGCCATGCTCGAAGTGAGCACTTTTCCCATGTCACATTAGTCTCACTTTCATTGTAGGGCTGCGCATCCAATCCATACTGACTAATCAGCAGTGCTTTGTTTTTATCTCGTGCCAACACCAACCACTCAATAGAAGTTAAATCCTCGCCCGATTGCATCTGTGGATATCGCCCCAAAGTCACATAGTTTCCTACCGCAAACTTCTCATCAAGTGCAACAGCAGCTGCTACTTCTGCAAGATTCTTATTATTTGTTAGTATATTATCAACATCCTTGTAGTCAATAATCGTTGCATAAATAGCGTATGCTTCATCATATTCCCCAGAATTAGTTAAATCGTCTGCCTGCTGATATTTTGTTTCTTTAACCTGCGTCTTTGCATCGTTATAATTTTCCAATGACCAGAAAATAGTATTTGCGTCCTCATATTGACCATTTTGACGCAGAACCATTGCTTTTTGATACCACGTTTCAGAAATTTGTTCCGTAGCATCACTGTAATTTCCCAATGCCGAAAAAGCTTCTATTGCTTCTTCATATTGTCCATTTTCGCGCATCGAAACGGCTTGCTGATACTTTTTCTCATCACTTGCTTCTCGCGCACGAATAGGAGCATCCGAATAACGTCCTGCGTTGCTAAATGCAGTTACAGCATTATCCCAGTTCCCTGCTGAAAATTCTGCTTCTCCCTTTGCGTAATATGTTTCCTTAACTTGCTGTTTTGTATCACGATATTCTCCCAATGATACAAAAATAGCAATAGCTTTGTCATACTGTCCAGCTTCAGCCAGCGAAATTGCTCTATGATATTTGACAACGGGAACAATGTAAAACACAGTGAAAATGGTTATCAGTACAATGAATACAGAGCTTCCTATAATGATATTATGATGTTTTTCTTTTAATGCTTGTTTTTGTTTTTCTTTTTCCCGCAATTCTGTATAATGCTGTTCTGCTTTTTGGCGAAGTTCATTCACATCACGATATCCATTCAATTGTTGTACATTTAGTTTTTCACAAACCCGTTCCCAATCAAAGCTATTTTCCTTCGCTGTCTCCCATTCCTGTTTTGCCTTATCATACGCTTCGTTTTGAATTTTCTCCGCCATTTCGAGACAGCTCTTTGTGTTCTCTTCTTGACCCTTGATTTTCTGAAACATTTCAGCGCCATTTTTCAAGTCAGAGACAGAAATGCATGCAATATTTATTAATCCATGCATTTTCTTAAATTTAGCTCGTTTCGCCTGATACTGCGACAAATGCCACGACATATTGGGTGTACTTTCATAGTCTGTATTCTCATTTCCAAGCATTAGGCAGTTTTTTTGATAAGCCTCCTGTACCCTTTCCATCTCGCAGCGTTCTGCATCTCCGGCCGCCACCGCACAGGCGCAGTCAATCGCCAGTTCGTGGCAGTGCTCCTCCACCCGCGCCCGGACGCTCGCCATATAGCCCTCGTATTTCTGCTTCTGCCCCGCCGACGCAAAGCGAACCGCCTTCTGCCAGTCGCCGCGCATGTCCACGCAGTAATTCAGCGCGCCAAGGTCGCTTTCCTTGCGGCAGCCCGTTTCAGCGCACACCTTGCCCATGTAGGCTTCGGCGCACTCCGGGTCAATGTCCAGCACGCGGTCGTAGTATTCGCGCGCACTCGCGGTGTCGCCGTCCTCCAGGAACAGCGCGGCACGCTTGAGCAGGCTCGTCACACCCGGCGCATTGGTTTCCGCCGTTGCAGTCTCCACGCGCACCACCTGCGGCGCGCTCGTCGGCTGCTGCATCACCTTCTGAATCCCGCGCAGCAAGTCCTGCATAAAGCCGATTTTGCTCATGTCCTGACTTTGCAGCATCGACAGTTCTTCCGGCAGGTCGTACGGATCCATATCCCGATAGCACGGAATCAGCAGCCGCTTGTGGTCGTGCTTCATCAGCGACAGATAGCGGCTCCACTCGTTTTTCACCCACACGGCGTTAAAGTACTCCGGACGGCTGCCGATAACGACCATCACCTTCGCGCTGTTTAGCGCCGCGAAGATGTACGGCTCGTACTGCTGACCTAACTTGTCCTCCAGCGTGATGCGGCTGAAGAACACCTTCAACCCCTGCTCGGTCAGCCCATAATAGACATCCTGCGCCCATTGGCTGTCGCGCGTCCGCTGACCGTTCTCGTCCGTCTCCTTGTAGCAGATGAACACGTCATACGGCTTCTCGTTGGCGGAAATCGCCAGAATTCCCTTCTGGATTTCTGCAATCCGCGCCGCTTCCTCCTGATAGATGCGGCGGCTCTCCTCATCCGGCGCGTTCTCCACCGCCGCGAGATAATCCTCGTCCGTCAGAATCGACGCCACCTGCACGCGATGGCACGTTGGGATTCGCTGATGCGTTGCCGGATCTTCAACGTACTCAATGCCGAATCGGCTGATGACCGCGCCCCAGTGCGCCTCGGCATCCGTGTCGTCCTGCTCCAGAATTTTCTCGTACGCCGCAACCGCCTTGTCGAACTCGCACTGCCGCCGGAAGTGATTCGCGCGGTTGTAGCGGTTCAGCTTGTTCTCGTCCTCCGCCTGCGGAATCGTCGACGTGCTGCCGCAGTACTCGCACGTCCCGTACGTCGCGCCCGGAATGAAGTCAATGTCCCCGCCGCACATCTTGCACTTAATAATCATGGTGCGCTCCCTTGCTGATAGCATCGCCTAAAATGGCATAATTCGTTACGTCGTGTGTATTTTACCACACTTACAGACATTCGGCAAGGTGAAATGTCGAATTTTGTGGAGAATGCTCTCGTCGCTTGAAATACAAAAGCTCGCCTTATAATATAAAGAACCCAACCGTACCATCTTCTGTCCTCCCAATCAGCGCAGCCCTGTCAAGCAGAAGATTGCGCATAGTACAAGAAGTCTCAGGCAATAATGTGCATTGATGGCATGCGGCATAGTTAAGCCCATATAACCCCTGTCCATTGATACCCGTTGATGTCATGCAAAGCGGGTCGCCAGAGCACCATTCCGCCTCATCAAGCAAGTCATCAATTATCTTCTCCAAATACTCCGATTTACCCTGCGCAGCAAGACCGCCAAGGCTGCCCTCCACATCAGAAGAAGCTGTGTAAATTAAAATCCCTGCCATATTCTCGCCGCTGGGATATGTTGAATAAATTCTTTCTTTCAGTGATGCCGATTGATAACCGCACATTTTTGCAAGCGAACGAATCAATAAGTGCGAAAAAGTATGAAGCAGCACATACCTTGGCGAAGCATTTTCACAGTGGATTTTGTTTTCTTGAATCCGCTCCATCATTAACTGGTAGATATGCTGGTTTTGCTTTTCCCAATCTGAAACTCTCTCTTCATTTAACCGAATAAAAATTCCCTCACCATGCATATCAATTGCCGGAAGCCATTGTTGCTGCTTTCGTGAAATAATTGGTGCTAAGCAAGGGCTATTCATGTCTCCATCCCAGCCTTGCAAACGTGTAAATCCAACCATTGTCACAATTTCTGTCAGGCAATCAACTGCCGTGACACTATCCAGCAGCATATGATACTTTTTCGGAGGAGAAATTCGTCTGGAACTGAAATCCGCATTTTCATCTTCCGTTTCTTCACAAAGTGCGCGGTATTCTTCCTCATATAGTTCTCTGAGCGACGCAGGATGCGGCTTGTTCTGTTCTGTGCACAGCACGCGGTAAGCATCCAGAATCTGTTTGTTTGAGATTTTCGGAAGATACGGGTGGATTTTTCGTTCTATATAGGATTGCAGCGCTTCATCACTCTTTCCTTCCATCGCATCGAGATGTCGAAATAGAATTTTGTTGACCTGTGTACTCCACGGTGGAATGTTCAGCGCGCTAATATTTACGGGCATATAGACACCAGCGGATGTTCTCATTCGAGCAACAGCATTCTCTGTGCATGGCGAATCAGCGTCGTGTTCCAACCACGGTTGGCGGCCAGCGCATTTATACACGGCTGCTAATGCCCCTGGAACGAACGCTTCTTGCATACTGCGTGTTTTTCCACACAGTTCACAGGATACCATCAGACTGCCCAAGTTTGTTCGCCCATTAATATTGAACAGCTTTAATCGTTCAGGTTCCCCTCCCTGATTTTTTTCACACGCGGCACCTCGGTGAACCCATCGTGAATACGGAAAGTCGTCGATATGACCATGACGGCATGCAACAATAAAACGTGAAGGAACCAATCTATGGTTTCATTCTGGACAGCGCAGTTCTCCTTTCTGCAAGCCAGCCAGCTGCTTGTCCTTCCACAGATATGTACATGCTGGACAATACAAAATTTCAGGGAAACGATATGCACGAATGTCACGACTATACGATTTTTCATAGATTGCTTGATTTTTCTTATCATACTTAGTATTTACGAAGTAAGCACGCTGTAGCAGCTTTTCCAAGCTGTGACAGTATAAGATTCGTGGGTCATCTCCATCCGCCGGTTTCCAGTCATCAGCTCCACCAATAATAGCGGTTTCTTCTTTGAAATCGACTATTGTCCCCACACCATAAGAAGTTATTAGCTGCGAAGTTCGCAGTTCGCCTAACTCATGCGATTTGCAGGGTGCTTCCTGTCCGGGTAAAAATACCGGATAAAAGGAATCATCAGAAAGCAAAACGCCAAAAGCGCTGCAAAGCTTATAGACCGGCTCTTTCTCGCACAAAATTGCTGCTCCGCCAGCCACAGACCATTGTACACGCTCCGGGCGGCAAACGGCAAGGTGATACTCTTCCCCTATCTCTTCGATACGTTGGTAAATCGCCTGCATTTCACAACTTCCGCCCACCATTAAGATGGCATCCATCTGCCCCAGCGCGACCCCTGCTTTATCCGCTGCCGAAAAAAGCAGCTGAATTGCTTCGTTGACTTTTGCATCAATCAGCTTTGAAAATTCATCCAATGTCACATTTTCTCGTACAGTGGGTCTTCCCGCGTATTTTATCAGCATCACAGGCGCAGATTCATCGGAGGACAAGCGTTTTTTTGCTGCCTCTGCACGGTCAAGAAGGCCGTCGCGTTCTTTCGGGGATAAGTCATCAAAAGGACATGCCGTCGATACCTGCCGCATTATTTTCGCATGGATATGGCGTGCGAGCATCTGGTCAATATCATTGCCGCCAAGACGCATCCCTGCAACTGCAAGTTCTGATACTTCTCTGTTTTCGATAGAAATCAAGCTGATGTCCAGTGTGCCGCCGCCCCAGTCGAAAACAGCGACATTGCTTGCCCCAGCCAATTCATCCCGACATTTAACATACTGCTCCTGTTCTGCGAACACCTTCTTATATAAAGCGGTGTTCAGTTCTTCGTTTGTCATTTGGTTTCCTCCTTCATAAAGATTTAGCCGCCGATGAGGGAATCACCGGCGGCTATGTAGCATTTCAATTGAGAAGTTGAACTTATTTTTAGCCAAGTTCTCAACGGAAGTGAACCTTGACAAAAAGAAAGACCGTCCACTTTTTCAATGAACGGTCGAATCAGGTTGTATTCCGTTTTGCAGGGAACTTTTACCGGATTTTTCTGCTGTATGTTCCCCATGCTGTCTTTGTTATTCCACTTCTTCTTCAGCGTGAAAACCAGCCATAAATCTTTTCAGCAGGAATGCACAGAAGTACGGGAAGGTGTATATCCTATCCTCATGCCCGATATTGTTCTTTGACAGCTTAATCCCATATCTGATATCCGGGTAGTGATCAGAGGCAATCAATGTTTTCATTGATTTTGCCCGTCCACTTTTCGCCTTTACTTCAACAGGAATCAAGGATGCGGTTGAACGAATGAAGAAATCGGCTTCCAGCGTGGAATCCTCTTTTTTGTAATAGAACAGCTTATATCCTTGCTTGATGAGAGCTTCTCCTACCATGTTCTCATAGAGGGCTCCCTTATAAACACCCAGGTTCTTATTGGCTCTTAAATCCTCCTGCGATTCATCATCCAGCATGGATACCAGAAGACCCGTATCCGCAAAATACAGCTTGAATGTGTCAGGTTCGTAATTACCTCCCAATGGCAGTTCTGGAAACTCCATGCAGTAACAGATGTTGACCATACCTGCATCCGAAAGCCACTCCGCGCATCCTCGATAATCCCGGAATCTTGCGCCGGATGCCACCTTGGAAATCTGGAATTTTTTGTTTTCCCTTGCAAGCTGCGGCGCGACCCGGTTGAACACATTGATAATTCTTGTTTGATCGATTCCGGTAGCATATTTGCGAATATCTTCTTTATAGTCCGCTATGAGCTGCTTCTGCGTATCAAGCGATCCCTCAAAGGTGTTTCGCTCGATATACTCCGCGACGACAGCAGGCATTCCGCCAAGGATATTGTAATCCAGAAACAGCGAATGGAAGACATTCATCTCCAACTCGCTAAAAGGATTGAATTTCTTCATATGGGAAAGCAGTTTTTCTACCGTGTCATCTCCATAGCCCTTTGCCCACAAGAACTCCTCGAAATCCATCGAAAACATCTCATAGTCTTTTTTATACCCTACGCTGTTGCTTTCGATCCTCTTGTAATTGACTCCCAGCATTGACCCACTGCAAATCACATCAAACCGCCCATCTATGCAGAAGAACTTGAGCGATGTTGCAATTTCCGGAAACTCCGTAATCTCGTCGAAGAAGATCAGCGTCTTTTCGGGCACAAACTTCTTTGTCGGGTCAATGAGTGAAATGTTCTTGATAATGTCAGCGGCTTCATATCCGTCCGCGATGATTCCCTTGTATTTCTCGTCACGGACAAAATTGATCTCGATCACATTTTCATAATGATTGGCAGCAAAATGCAGAATCGACTCCGTTTTGCCTATTTGACGGCTCCCCTTGACAATAAGTGGCTTTCTGTTTTTATCTGCTTTCCATTCCTCTAAGAAAACATCTACTTTTCTTTTCAAATACATCTGAATCACTCTCCAGCATGAGTTTCCTGCTTCATTATACACAAAACATGGGCGATTGTCAATCCGCTCTGCACATTTCATGGGCGAACGGAAGTCTCTCCGCACACATTTTTAGATTATCGACCTCCTTAGTTTATGATAGCCGCAAGGTTTTGATTCCTTGCGGCTATCATTGGTTACTTCATGATTTTCAGTAACAGCTCATTGACGTCTTCAGTCGGTTTGCCCTGCGCGACCAACTTGTTTCGGACCCCCAGGAGCGCATATTTAGCGAGCCGGAGCTCTTCCAGATTTAGCTCAACAATTCGTTTATCATTTTTGCGTCTGAACATATCAGGCACCTCCGTCCTTTGATCTGTCTTCATTGTAGTGGCGGAAGTGCCGTGCTGCAAATGTGCGAATGATTTCATCGTTCCCTGTCATCGCTGGAGCGGCTCGGTTCTTCATCGGCTCGCTCACCGTCAACGATCTCGTTCTCTCTTTTGTCGAGATTGAGCATCGCATTCAGTTCATTTAGCCGTTCCGATTTGGCTTTCAGTTCTTCCTCCTGGGAGAATGGCTTATGTACCTCAGCCTTTGCGTTTTCAAGCTGAACCCGTGTATTCTCCAGCTGTTCGGCACACGCCGCCATCCGTTCCTCAAAAGCGCCGAGGGTGTTATCCAGTCGCTGAATATTGCCGAAGATGTCCGTGCCCAGCGTGACCGTATGCCGCAGCTGATGAATCAGTGTGATCTTATATTCCCGGCTGAAGGTGTCGAAGGACAGCTCCATATCGAAGCCACGGTACTGACCGATGGAAATCGGATTGGGGCTTGTCATGGACTTGCAAAGCCCGAGAATAGCATCGCCGGCGGCCTTCTTTTCTCTTACCGTGCCGCCCGGCATAAACATCGGAGAGAAGCCGTCCTCGTTGGGCTCGGTATTTCTTTTTCGCTGGTCAATATCCGCACGATAGCCCTCAATGCGCTGCTCCAACGATTTGATTTTCTGCGGAAACTCCTTCAGAATTTGATCCTCCAGAGCATAGCGCTGGCTCAGATGGTTGGCCTTGAGCAGCTTCAGGCGAGACACATCAATGTCCAAATCATGAGGTAAGCCAGCATTACTGACTCCCTCCAGAACCGTGCAGGCAC
>OLWE01000151.1_pt1 | contig 55043 bp, 51 predicted proteins | sample 1673591 | NCBI WGS metagenome assembly OLWE01 (sample SAMEA103958116, study PRJEB25191) | human gut metagenome | biome: human-associated habitat [ENVO:00009003]; feature: intestine environment [ENVO:2100002]; material: feces | place: Germany | collected 2013/2015 | reverse complement strand
TCTCCTCCCTCGCTTTCGCCGCCCTCCTCTTGCGGTTCAACTATTGATTCGCATCCAAGGTAGTTGGGTACCAAACCTTATTGTTTTTCAGTATGTTTTTTCAGATATGGAAAAGCACTCGGATGCAAAAAACATAAATGATTTTATTGAAACTTTTGCACAGTACTATAATGAGAAGGTCGTTCCAAACACATACATTATCCTTAATGACATCAATCTGGGGAGAGGTTATGGTGGTGGTCGGGATTATTTTGACCAGTTACGCAATAAACTTTGTAGTTCCATTTCCAGAAAAGGACGATTTTGTAACGATAATTCAAAAAGCATTTATTATCCGAGAGGTTATCCGTACGGGGAAAATTCCGATGGTGAGTTTCCCAAAAATGAGAACCGTTTTGATTGGTCTCCATGGGAAAAATATTCTCCATTCGATACTTGCGCAAGTGCACAGATGATTATAAAAAAGGTGGTGAAAAAATGATAATAAGTGCCAGCCGAAGGACAGATATTCCAACATATTACTCTGAATGGCTATTCAATCGTCTCAAGGAAGAATATGTTTTGGTAAGAAATCCTATGAACATTCACCAAATTGGGCAAATAAGCCTTTCTCCTGATGTTGTTGATGGTATTGTTTTTTGGACAAAGAATCCGCTTCCGATGCTTCATCGTCTTTCAGAACTTGACAAATATAATTACTACTTTCAATTTACACTGAATGCATACGATAGAGATGTCGAACCAAACATTCCATCAAAAAATAATGTAATTATTCCAGCATTTCAGCAATTATCAAAAGCTATTGGAAAAGATCGGGTAATATGGCGATACGATCCGATTTTCTTTAATGAGCGTTATACAATGGAATATCACTGCAAATATTTTCGTGTTTTGGCATCAAAACTTGGTGAATACACAGAAAAATGTACTGTGAGCTTCCTTGATTTATATAGAAATACTGCCCGCAATACACAACCTCTGAAAATTCAGCAAGAAACAAAAGGGCAACAACTTGAAATCATGCAAAGATTTTCAGAAATTGCTAAAGAATATGGTTTCTACATTGATACCTGCGCCGAGGCAATTGACCTTAAAAAATTTAGTATTGCACACGCTCGTTGCATAGATAAAGAGAGATTTGAACGATTAGGAAAATGTAAATTATCTGTTGAAAAAGATCCGAATCAACGTCCTGAATGTGGTTGTATCGCAAGTATAGATATAGGAACCTACAACACATGCAGAAATGGATGCTTATACTGCTACGCAAATTATAGTCATAATACAGTAATGCGCAACACTCAAATACACAATCCAACATCGCCTTTACTTTTTGGAGATGTCGGGCCAGACGATGTTATAAAAGAACGAAAAGTAAAATCCTGCAAGGAATGTCAAATGACTTTGTTTGATCTGTAAAACTCAGCAATAAAGTTGGTATCAAGGAACTCGAAAATACGCCGGACGCAAGCGGCCACATGGCCGCCACGCCCGGCGTTTACTGTTATTCGTTCTCCTATGTGAACCGGAACTTCTGACCGTTATAGTCGGCATCCGTCATGCAAAGGTGCCGGCGCGGATATACTTCCGAGCGACACTTTCGAAAGAGTGTGGATAAGTATATCAGTTTTTACAACGCAGCCGCACCACCGATCTTTCGAGGCGTGTCTGAAGTAAAAAGCCTTGAACCCATTCTGTTTCCCTTCATAGGGACACAAACTGTCACCCCTCTGCGAGGGAGCGGATTTCTCCGCCCTCTCTTCCTGTTCTCTCCGTCTTATGCCGGGAATTGAATGACTTCGCTCAGCGGTGGGAGCAGCTTCGGCTGCTTCTCGTCCGGCTGCATGGCGCTGTCCACTGTGCCGATGTCCCGGTAAATGATGCGGACAGACTGGCTGGAATTGCGGGAGTATTTTGTTTCCCGTTCACCGACCTCGATGCGCTGGATGAACAGCCGCAGCAGTTCAGGTGTCAGCGTATCAATTGCTGTGTACTGCTTTGCCTTTTCAATGAAAGCATCCACGTTCGCTTCGCGCGCCTGAAGCTGTGCCAGACGTTGTTCTTTCTGCGGAATCTGTTCCTCCAGCATACGCTGCTCGTCCGTGTAATCACCGGATAGCATCCGGTATTGCTCGTCTGTCACGCGCCCGAGAACATTGTCCTCATAGAGCCGTTTGAACAGCTTGGACAACTCTGCACTGCGCTTTTTCATCGCGTCCAGTTCGCGAAGCACGCGGTTCATCTCCCGCCGCAGCTCCGCACTGTTCTTCTGATTGATGTGCGCCGCGAATTGCCGCTCCTTCATTCGGGCGAAATGTGTGACCCGACGGAGATCATCCAGAACGATTTGCATAAGTTCACATTCCCGGATGTGGTGCGCGCTGCAGGCAGTTTTTCCTTTCTTGCCGTAGGTATAGCACTTGAAATTGTACTCCACTTTCTTCATGGTGCTGGCTCTGTGCAGCACCAGTGGCTTTCCGCAGTCTGCGCAGAACACCAGCCCTGAGAAAATGTTCGGTTCATCCATGTGCTTTGCCGTGCGCTTTTTGTGCTGCCGCACCTCCTGCACGATCTCCCACTGCTCCTGCGTGATGAGCGGCTGGTGCGTGTTTTTTACCAGACACTGTTCGCTTTCCGGCCGGTCGATCCGTGTTTTATTTTTGTAGGAGATGGTCGTCCGCCGCAGTCCAACCGTATGGCCCAGATACATGACGTTTTTGAGAATATCACTGACCGTCGTACCAGACCACGTACACGGATGCAGCGCATCGCACCCCTTGTGCGTTTTTCCGGCCTTCTGAAAGTAGTAATTTGCAGGTGTCAGAATATTCCGTTCCGTCAGAATCCGCGCGATTTGGCTCGGACCTTTCCCAGCAGCACAGAGGGTAAAAATCTGCTGCACAACCTCTGCCGCTTCTGGGTCGGGCTCGAGATGGTTTTCCGTAGTTTCGGATTTTCGGTACCCATAGGGTGGACGGCCTCCGAGCCATTCGCCGCGTTCAGCCTGCAGCTTTTTCACGGCGCGAACCTTCCGGCTCGTGTCCTTTGCGTGCAGCTCGTTTGCCCAGTTGCGGATAGGGTTAAAATCGTTGCTGCTCTCGACCGCAGAATCCACGCCGTCGTTTACTGCGATGAACCGCACATTCTTTTGCGGGAAATAGATCTCCATGTAGTAGCCGACCTGCAAGTACTCACGCCCCAGCCGGGAGGCATCCTTTACGATCAGGGTGGAAACCTCACCGGCTTCGATCATTTCCACGATCTTTTTCCAGCTCGGCCGCTCAAAATTCGTTCCGGAATACCCATCGTCCGCAAGAAAGAGCGTGTTTTCAAAGCCTTTGTCCTGCGCGTATTTTTCTAACAGATCCCGCTGATGCTGGATGCTGTTTGACTCCCCGGCACGCTCGTCCTCCTGACTGAGCCGCCCGTAGAGAATGGTGTATTGTTGTTTTTGGCTTGCCATTGTAACCTCCTTTTCTGTGGGGCAAGCCGGTACGGTAAGGCAAGTATACCGCACCGGCTGGCACAAGTCTATGAGAACCTCACGCGCTGTGCGCTTCTTTTTTCAGTTCCGCATCAATGTATGCGAGCAGCTTGTCCGTTGCCGTCGCAGACGGCTCTGCCGGAAATACAGACGTGATACAGAACCGTTTGCTGCCGATCAACATCTCGCGCTGTTTTGCGATGCAGTCTCCCTCTATACGTGTTGTTGTGTCCCGGAAAACAGTTGCGACTTCGCCGTCCTCTGTTCTCCGAAGCTTTGCCTGCTCCGGTATGTATCCGCCGAGAATACCGGTGTCCCGATAAATCTCCCAGTCCTTTTTCATAGGCTTCCTTTCTGCCTCCCACTGGAGGCTGTTTTTATAAGTGCTGTTCCATTGTCCAATCCACATGATCGTCCTCGGCATGACCGAGGGCGGTTTTCTTTTGCTTGAGCTTCTTCCGGCGCTTGCTGTCAATGTGTAGCGACGTGGTTGTTCCGTCCCGCTTCGGCGCATCATCCGTCATCTGCTCCACAGCACGACCAAGGCGCACAGCGCCGCGCACAAGATCACTGCCGCAGCCGAGATCCACGCGCAGAGGTGAATTATCTTCCGTGCTTCCTGTACCGTATCTGAAAGCTGTTTCTTCGTATTGTTCAGAATCTCGGTCAGGGCGTTCTTCGTAGTCTCGGTCAGCGCCTTGCAGCTGGAAGAATACGTCTCGTTCAGGTTCCCAGCCTGTCTCTCGAATTTTTCTGCACTCTCCTGCATCTCGTTCAATGCGGTCTGCGCTTCCTGTTTTGTCAGGAGCATTTTCAGGTCGGCGTTTAACTGCTGCATCTGTAAAAACAGGTCGTTCTGCATCCGCAAAACTGCATTCCAGTTTTGCTCCGTCACCATTACGGCCGATTCCAGCCGTCGCGCCTCGTCCATCGACTTCCGGTGCTGCGCTGCCAGTTCTGCCGCTGTCAATCTCTGTTCGGTATCCAAATTCCGCCTCCATATTTTCTTTCAGGTATTTCGTCATGTGCAGTTTGCTGTCGCGGCACTTGCGGCCGTCGGGCGTGGTGTAGGTGATACTTTTGCGGCTGTCCGTCCATGTGGCATCATAACCCTCAGAGCGGAGCAGAACCAAAAACTCCTCACGATTCCCGGCGTACCGCATACATTCGTCGATCACGCGCATGAGCTCCAACTTCCAGCTTTCGCCCTTCGCTGCCGGATAATATTCCGCGTTAGACATCCCACTGGCTTTCTGCTGTTCGTCCTTCTGAAATTTCGGAAGTCCGAGTTCCCCGCAGATTTGGTCATTGCGGACACGCAGCGCATGGATCTGCTCATCGGCCATGTGAATCTTCTTGCCGGTCTCAAAATTGACGCTGTTGATGATGCAGTGCGAGTGGATGTGTTCGCGGTCGGTGTGGGTGCAAACGAGGACTTCGCAGCCTTCAAAGTATCCGGCAAGCAGCCGCGCCGCTTCGTGCGCTGCGCGCGGGTCAACGTCCGCGCCTTTCGGGAAGCTCTGCACCATGTGGTAGAACTGAACGCCGCCGTCTTTGTGATGCAGGAGCTTCGTGCTGAGAAATTCATCAAATGCCGTTTCCGGTTGGCAGCCGATGCCGCTGATGAGCTGCTCTCCATTCCAGAGCGTCTTATTTTCCTGTGCCACATACTGCATCACGCTTTTCATGCAGCCGCGTGTCTGCGTTCCCTTTTTGTAGTTCACGAAATGGACGATTGCGATTTCGTCGCACCTCCCTCCTGCAACTCCCGCAGGGCACTGTTGATCTTGGCGAACGCCTGCACAGCAGAATCCAGATTGGCAAACTGCACCTTGCTCATATTTGCCAGCACCGCCAGCTGGTTGAGGTTGTTGCCAATGGCTTTCTGCTGCCGCAGGACTTCCTTCAAGCCGTTCATGATGACGATGCGCTTACCAAGACAGCAGGCGGTCACATAGTCGCTCTGCGTCATGTGCGCCTGTGCCGCTTTTCGGCGTATCGTTTCCAAATTCTGTTCTGAGATCCGAATGCTGAATTGTTTGTCCTTTTTCATATATCCTCCGTTTCCATTGAAGTGGGTGCGGGCTTCTGCCCGCAAACAGCATTTGGCAGGGAGCCGGGAGTCCGGCGACTAGCCAAATGCGATGCTGGCTCCTCCCGAACGGGAGGATTTTCCCCGCCGTAGCGGGGATTCTCTGCGTTGGACTGGCGTATTGCACCTGTGTTTTCCTGCGTTGCCCGCACGTCGGTGCAACGTGGGCTTTTTCAGCTGCGCCGCGCACACACCCGCAGCCGGGGCACAAAGCCGCACACAGCGGCAACACGCGGCTCACGGCGCGGCGCAGGCGCTCGACCTGCTGACAGGGTCGATAGGGTCGATGTTTCCCACGGTGGGAAGATCGGCACTTTCGACACTCCGGAGCGAGATCAACCGCTTTCCGTTGCTGCGGTAGGTCTTGACCAGAATTCCGTTTTCCCTTAGAGTCTCAACGCTTTCCAGCACCAGACGGGTCACTTTTTTCGGCGTGATTCCAAGCCTTCCGTCAGGGTCGATCTTTGCGGACAGTGCCGATGGCGCGCCGGTGTATGTAGGATCGGCACTGAGCAGCGCAGAGAAAAGATGCACGAGCTGAAGCGCGGAAATCTTAGAAGCGCCGGTGCAAGTTTTGCTGTCTGCAAGCAGCTTCCAGACGTGATCGTCCTCGCCAAGCTCCAGCTTTAACGTCCGGTCCGGGATGTCGCGCCCGGTGCAATGCAGGGATGCGGCGTTGGCGCTCCGCGCATTCTTTTGCAGCACAAAGGCAGAGTCCGCCGCGCCGCTTAAGCCCGTTGAACCGGAGATCATGTTCATGGGATCGTCATCGTGGAGCTTCCGCAGATGATGAATTAAGAGAATCGCAATGTGGTGTTTGTCTGCGAGCTGCTTGAGCAGGCCGACGTCCTGATAATCGTTCGCGTACAGATTGCTGTCGCCGCCAGTAGATCGGACACGCTGCAAGGTGTCGATCACAACGAGCTTGGTCGCTGGATGCTCGGCCAAAAACTGCTCGATCTGCTGCTCCAATCCGTGCTTGAGCGTGTCTGCCAGGATCGCAAAGTGCAGCGTCGGCGGTGCGTCCTCGGTCAGATCAAAGAGCCGCGACTGGATGCGTCGGTAGGAATCTTCAAGGCTGAGATACAGAACTTCGCCCTGCGTCACGGCGAAATTCCAGAGCGGCTGGCCCTGCGAAACGCACAGGCAGAGCCATAAAGCCAGCCAAGACTTGCCGATCTTCGGCGCGCCCGCGAGGATGTGCAGGCCCTCTGGAATCAGCTCGTCTACCAGAAACGGCACCGGTGCGTATGGCGCGCTTTGCAGCTGCTCGGCGGTCATGGTTTCGAGTTTCTTCATTTGTTCACTTCCTTTCGATAATATTTATTGTAGATACATTTTCTACAAATCTACAATCGAATGATAGCACAACCATTGACATTCCACAATAGGTAATGTATCATTTAAGCACATACACTACACGAGTGAAAATGTATTCTCTACAAAGGAGGCGCACGCACATGGGCGTTTTGGGAAAAGATTTATTGGATTTTCATCGGCCGCGCACCAATACGAAGGTGGAGTTCGGTGCGTCCGGCTATTGGGTGGAATCCCATCCGGCGATGCAGCCCTACGGCACTGTGCTGACGGAAATTCTGAATCTTGACGCCGCGCCATTTCAGGAATTATTGGATCAGTATCAGAAAGCCGTTGCCGGAAACAATGCAGAGCAGGCAGCGCAGGCGTTTCAGGCTGTGGCAAATGGATTCGCTTCTTTGCCGCTTTACCGCCTGTATTGGAATGACGTTCAGCTGTTTGCAAGCATGGATGTGAGCGAATTATTTGTGGGAGAAGCGCAGGAAGCGTTCTGCGAATATGCAATGCAGGATGATACGCTGCCGCGGTTTATGCAGGAGCAGCTGGACGCCATCCGGCTGATCCAGGAGCGCTATGCATGGTTTCTGGACGGCATTTTTGCGGGCAAGCCATTTGAAAAGAAAAAGGGCCAGAGAAAAACTTCTCTGGCACAACAGATCGAGAAAAAGGGCTTGGAGCCGTTTGTCAGCGGCGTCAGCCTTGGTGCAAGCCCGGAGGTGGACGCGCCGAAGGTGAACGCGCAGTTCTGCATCCGCGGCACCGGGCGCGAGGCAGAGGTGGTCGAAAAAATGCACTTTGACCGGCTGCTGGATTTTATCTATGTAGAATTCATGAAGGGCTTGCAGCGCGGGTTTGTTCCGAAGCGCTGCGCCAACTGCGGGCACTGGTTTTTGCAGACGCCGGGGGCGACGTTTGCCTACTGTGCAGGCCCAGCGCCGGAGGACCCAAGCAAGACCTGCCGGGAGATCGGTGCGGCCAGCAGCTTCAAGGACAAGGTTGCAAACAATGAAGTCTGGCAGGTGCAGCAGCGGGCATACAAGAAATATTACGCACGCACGATGCGGAAGGATATGACTAAGGCCGAGTTTGAAGCATGGACACGCGATGCAGAACGCAAGCGGGACGCCGCGCTGGGACCGTATGCGCGCGCAGAAAGCGAGGAGGAACGGCAGCGCATCGCGCAAGAGTTATCTGTGGCGTTGAACTCAGTGTGATAGAAGATAGAAAGCCCACCCCCGCACCAACAGGCTGGTGAAGGGATGGGCTTTGCTGAGCAATTTTGTACTGTTTCTATAATTTACTCTTCCACAGGGTTTGTTGAAGCTTATCTTGCCCGGTAAAGGAATGTGACGATCTGTGCTCGCGTGCAGGCCGCATCCGGGCTAAATACACCAAAACCAGTACCGGTGGTGATGCGCTGGAAGACTGCCCATGCGACTGCCGTGGCGTAGTATTTGTCAGCGCTTACATCTGCAAAGCCGCTGTTACCAGCTGTGGGCTGACCGTTCGCTCTCCAGAGGAAGGTAACGACCTGTGCACGCGTGACAGTTGCGTCGGGGCTGAATGTCTTCGCGCTGGTACCGTTGGTGATGCCGTTTTCAACAGCCCACAGGACAGCAGTATAGAAGTAATCATCTGCGTGAACATCGGTGAAGGGGGTCGTCTTGGAGGACGGCTGCGGGCATCCAGCGGCTCTCCAGAGGAAGGTCACGACCTGCGCACGTGTGCAGGGGGCGTCCGGGCTGAAGGTGTAGCGGCTTGTGCCAGAGGTGATTCCCTGATCCACGGCCCACTTGACAGCATCGTAGAAGTAATCCCGGGCAGTTACGTCATTGAACGGCAGCGAGCCGTTTCCAAGCGCGCCGATGATTGCGCCGCCTGCGATGACGCCCGCACCGGTATCATCGCCCGGGGTAACGATCGTGCTGTCCTTCTTCGTGACGGTCACTTTGCAGGTTGCACTCACGCCGCTGCCGTCTGTGGCCTTCACGGTGACCGTCGTAGTGCCTTCTTTGAGAGCAGTGACTACACCGGTCGTTTCGTCGATGGAAGCAATCTCGGAGTTAACAATGCTCCAGCGAAGGGCCTGGTTGGTCGCGTCGGTGGGCTCGATCACAGCGGTCAGCGTCTTCTTGTCGCCGACTTTCATGGAGATGTCCTTCAGCGTAATGCCGGTGATCAGGACGGGTTCAGGGGTCTTTGTGCTGACAGTGACTTTGCAGCTCGCGCTCTTGCCGCCTGCGGTAGCCGTGATGGTCGCATCGCCTGCGCCAACAGCAGTGACCTTGCCGTTAACGACGGTTGCAACAGCCGCGTCGGAGCTTTTCCAAGTTACATCCTTCTCTGTAGCTTCAGCAGGCAGAACCGTAGCAGTCAGGGTCTCGCTGTCACCGACAAACATGTCGAGCTTGCTCTCACTCAGCGTGACGCTCTCAACATCAACAGTGGGCTTATAGGTGTTGGTAACATGAACGGTTGCTTCATACGTCGCACTCTGGAAGCTCTCTCCATTCACGCCTTCTTCTAAGAGCGCATCCTTGATGCAAATTGTATAATCTCCAGTCGGAGTGTCCTTATCAACCGTGTAAACTGCAGTTACAATATTTGCACCTTTTTCGACATTGTAGCCCACGAAGGAAGAGTCGCTATACATATATTTTCCGCTGGCCGTATCAAAAATATTAGTTCCAGCCAAGGTATACGGACAATCACTGCCTGTGCAAGTAAAATAAGGCTTTGCTGCGGCATCTGCCTCAAAGGTCCCCTGCAAAGTTACAACCGTCACCGCATTATTCTTCGGCGAAAAAACAATATTTACGGTTTTGTCCGCCGTGCCATCGACTGTAACCCCTCCGGATGCTTTCAATTCAAAGTCCGTACTAGCAATTGCGGAAACACCGACACAAAATACGCTCACAAAAAGAGCCAAAGCCAGTATTCCTGATAGAATTCTTTTTTTCATTATGCTTACCTCTCTTTACCATGAAAGTGCGCGATACAGATTATTCGTACTCGGCAGAATGGACCGTGAAATCGCGGACGAATCCAACAGATTAACCGTGTCATTTCCATCTATATCAGCAAGTGTCTGCGACAACGTATCCAGTTTTACAAGAAGGTTATGTCCCTCTGGCAGAAGAGACCGAGCAATTCTCGACGCATCCAACGAATTAACTTGGCCATTTCCATCAATGTCGCCCTTGATTGCGATCTTGATGACTGCATTTGCGGGAACGCCTGTGAGGTCGAAGTTATAGCCGCCTGCCGGGTTTTCGGTGGCCGTGAGCTTCGTGTAGGTCGCGCCGTTGTCGTCGGTCCAGAGCACCACGCACGCCACATCGTTCTGCACATTCAGCGTATTGCCATCTTCACTGAGCGTGTACTCTGCCGAGTTGCCCTCGCCAATCTTCTCGATCGTGCGGTCCGGGTTCGTCGGATGGTCGGGACCATCCGGATTCGTCGGGCCGTCCGGGTTTGTCGGGGTCGTCGGAGTCGTCGGGGTCGTCGGAGTCGTCGGGGTCGTCGGGGTCGTCGGAGTCGTCGGTGTTGTCGGCGTCGTCGGCGTTGTCGGAGTCGTCGGCGGGGTCTCCGGAGGCACCGGGGTCGTGGGTTCAGTCGGGCTGGTCGGGGGCGTCGGGTTTGTCGGGTCCGTCGGACCGGTGGGCGGCGTGCTCGGCTGAGACGGAGTCTGCGTGCCGGGGAGCTTAACCGTAGCGGTCAGAACGCTGCCTTCAATATCCAAATCAGCCTGTTCTTCAGCAACAATGATATCAAAGCCATTGAGTTCCAGCGTGCTGTCGCCGCTGCCAATTACATCAAAAACGATTGACAGGACAAGCTGCTCTGCCTCGCAATTCACACCAACAAGTTCTTTTGACTCATACATGAATTTAACCTGGCTGTTAGTGTCCATGTTTGTAACAGTAGCACTCTGCATGATGCCGGAAGCGTTCGCCGAACTGAACGACAGCGCTTCTTTGTCGTACTGCAGCTCAAAGGAGAGACCCCAAATACTCTCACACGGGCCAAGCGCAACCGTAGCTGTCACCTGTTTCGCTGTATTATTATAAGCGGCCGCCAATTTGAGTACTGGGGACGACTTCCCTGTGTCGGCCGCAAATGCCGGTGCTGTCAACTGAACCAACAGCAACAGCGCCACAAGGAACAAAGATAATACTTTCTTTTTCACGATTTTCACCTTTCTTTTTGATTTAGAAAAAGTGTATCCACCTTTTCCATGGCTGGGAGCCCTTCCGGGCTCTTTTTTCTTCACCCTGTTCATACAGGGATGTAAGACACATCAGACGTTGATCTTCTCAAAGTTCTCATCACGGAGACCGGCGAGATACTGCCGCAGCCAAAGCACGTCCATCATGCTGACCTTGCCGTCGTTATTCACATCTGCCGCTTTCATCTGCGTTTCCGTAAGCTCGGTAATGCCGGCAAGATACTTTCGGAGTACAAGCAAATCCATCATGCTGATCTTGCCGTCCCCATTCACGTCGCCGCGTGTGACCGCCGGAATATCTGCGTAGACCTCGTCGAGCTTGCTCAGACGCTTGGCGATCCAGCTTTGCAGGTCATTGATGACGGATCCGTAGCTGGCGCCCTTCCAGATATGGCCTGCCGCCTCGGGATCGCCAACACGGATGTAGGGCCACAGCGCGTAGTTCATCGCGGCGCTGTCACTGAGTGCGGCGTACTGGGCGCTGATGCGGCTTTCCAGTCCGTTTGCCGCGCTGCGGAACGTGCTGTAGTATGCCTGTACCGCCACCCTGAAGTGCGGGATGCGGATGAGCGCTTTGCCCAGGTCAAAGTACTCCATGCTGTCAGGTCTGGAGTATCCGCTCCAGCCGCTGCCGAAGGTCATCTCCTGGTCCCAGACGGGGCCTGCGTAAAGCTTGCCGTTCGTGAAGTAGAAGAACTGGGAATAGCGGAAGCCGTCGCAGTTTTTGGCGAGCTCCTGCAGAACGAACGTCCTAACCAGCGAGTCAAGGTCCACATAGTCGTAGTAGTACTTGCCTTCGCTGTTTCTGCCGCTTGCGTCGGAGGCATAGACCGCATCCTCAAAGCCCTGATAGAACTTGCTGATGTAGTCCATCGCGCCCTTGCCGCACCACTCGGGGCTCTTGACATTGATGGCGTAGCCCTGGCTCGTCATGAAGCAGCTGGCTTCTTCCATCGTGTGGTAGTTCATCTCCAGGAGGTAGCCGCCGGTGCTGTCTTTTGCCGCCCACGGATCCTGCACATTGGTCGTGTAGCGCACGGTGTTGCCGACGCTGTTCTTGCCCTCCGCAGTGACCATGCCGGTCCCGTAGTCCTTGTTGAGCAGTTCATACTGCTTTTCCAGATCGTTGATGTTGACAGACGTCTTGCTGATGTCATTTTTTTCGCTCAGGAGATACACGCCGCGGTACTCGCCGTCATAGTAGAGGTTGACCCAGCCGCAGCTTGCCGTGTAGCTCATACCCAACTGGGCGGCCAAATCCTTGACAAGCTTGTCGTGCATCTGCGTGGCGTCGAAGTATCCGGCAAGCAGGACCCAGGTCTTGACCTGTTCGCCTGTGCCGAGAAGATCCGCACCGCTCGAAAGCTTGATCTGGTAGGACTTCTTTTCCGTGTGCAGGAACGTGGAGTTGCCGCGTGCCTTGATCTGCTTGAGCGCGCCGTTATAGAGCGTCGTGCCGGTTGTACTGGTCATGAGCGCCGTGCCGGTGGTCTTGTTCGTCTTAGCGGCGTCCACCCAGACACGGGCCTGATTTTCATCATCGCTCGTCAGATAGAGCGTCGGGATGCCCGTGCCCTGCATCACGCGGACCGTCAGTGCGTCGCCGCCGCCGATGCGCGCGGTCACAACATAGCAGCCGTCCGTTTCGCTCGCCAGCGCCGTCAGATCGACGCTCTGCTCGGCCGCGTCCAGCGTCAGACTGCTCTTGTCGCCGCTGAGGACCAGTGCGCCCTTGTTTTCAGAAGCTTCAAAGCGAAGCGGCAGCTTTGTGAGGTCTGCCGAGGCCGGCAGGAAGAGATACTGCGTGCCGTTTACATCACTGAGACCGATGCTTTGGCCGTCCACGCTGGCCGTCACGGTCTGCACGTCAGCCGAGGCGGCGTTTGTCGTCACCTTCAGGGCGTTGGACCAGCCGCTGGTGTAGGCCTGGCCGTCTACGGTCCTTGTGCCGCGAACGATAAAGTAGTACGTGCTCTGCATGTCGAGCTCTGTCACGGTACAGCCCGTCGTGTTGCCGACATTTTTAAAGAACACATATTTTCCACTGGCCGAGTCGTACCGGTGAAGCTCGTAGCTGTCCGCGCCGGACGAAATACCCCAAGTGAGTTTGGCGTAGGTGTCCATAACCTTGCTCGCCTTCAGCCCGCTCGGCGCCTTCGGATAGATGTAATAGTGCAGTTCAACCTCGCCGTAATAGTCGCCGCGTCCGCTGATCTGGACGGTCGCCTTGCCGACCTGCTTGTTGTTCTGATACGCAATGAACAGATCGACGATCTTTCCGTTGACCAGTCCGTCGCCGCGGCTGCTGCTCAGAAGCGTATCGCCGTATTTCGCGTAGAAGTATGGGATCGTACCGTTGGGGTTATAGTTGTAGCGGTAACCCACGGCGTCCTTGCCGATCGGCTTTTCCGGCGTACCGAGCTGAACGTCTACCGCGCTGCTCGAAATATCGATGCCGTGGAAGCCGCAGACCGTGCAGATATGGTTACCGTCCCACTGGTGGCCATTAGGCATCTGCGCCGGCGTGTTGTACGTCGCCGCACAGGACGGGCAGGTATAGGTGGTCGTGCCGGAGGTGGTGCAGGTGCCGTTGTATTTTGCTGTTGCAACATAGGCATAACCGTCTGCGCAGGCATGATACATCGTCTCGCCAAACTGCCGGAACACCTTGGTCAGCGGCTTGCCGTTCACAAGAATGACAGATTTTTGATCTGTCGTCGTCAGGAGCTGACTAAACGTATCCGGAACGGCGGCATACTGCCCGCAGATCGTGCACTTCGCCGTATGGCTGGCCATGTCGTACAGGCTCTCGGAAGTGATTGTGTGCTTTCCGAGCTCACAGGCCGTGCGCGTTTTGGTATACTCGTCGAGAAGATCTCCGTTATACTTATAAGCCCGGATCGTGATCGAAGCGGTACCGGCCTCCGCGGTCATATACATGCCGTCGTAGTCAACGTGCGGGATCGATACCGCATAGCAGCTGCGCGTCTGATATTCGTTGCTCTTTTCGCTCAGATCGCCGCAGACGTAATAGACAACGCCGTGTCTGTCATCGTCTGTTTCTTTGCCGCCCAGCATCGGAACGGTGCGGGCATAGGCGTGGTCGTCACCGCCGAAAACGAAATCAAACTTTGCCTTTTCGATCGCCGCAAGCACCTCCGGGCTGTCAGACGCCGAGGTGGGGTTGGTGCCGTAGATCGGCTCGTGGGCGACAAGGACCTTCCAGATGCAGTCGGTCTTGAGATTGTCCGCAATATCCGCGAGCGCTTCGGAGAGCTTTGCGCCGTTGTTCACAACGACCACGCAGACATTGCCGTACTCCATCTTGTACCAGCTGTTCTGTGCGCTGGCCGGCAGATCGTAGATCGTGCCGCTGATTTTGCCCTCGGCGTCGCCGTCATACTCATGGTTGCCGAGCGTGTGGATCAGGTCCGCGCCATTCAGACTTGCGGCATTGAGCGTCGTAAAGAACTTGCTCCAGTTTTCCTGATAGTTGCCGACCTTGTCGATGGCGTCGCCGGTCTGGATGCCGAAGTCATAGCTCTGCCCGCGCAGGTTCGTCAGCGCCGCGGCGAGGTTTGCGGTACTGCTCGTCTGGATATCGCCGAGGATGAAGAATTTTGTGTCTGCCTGCGCGCCCGCCGTGCGGAAGGACAGCGTGTCAGACCAGTTTGTGCCGTCGCCGACCTGATAATAGTAGGTCGTGCTGGGCTCCAGACCGGTCAGGCGCACGCGATTGCTGCGCACTGCGTCCATGCTCAGGTCAAAGTTCAGCATACTCGATGTTCCGTCGGCCGACTCCGCATCGGAAAGATCCTCTTTCAGACCGTATCTGACCTGCGCCGTGGGTGCCGAGCTTCCGATGGCAGAGATCCAGCTGATGCTCTGGCAGGCAGACGGACCTTCCGCGCCGTTGGTCAGGATGCCAAACGGCTTTCCATCGTTGATCTCGGTCTGTCTGCAGACGGTCACGCGCACCTGCCAGGAGCGCACGCCGTCTTTGACCGCGTAGATCGTCTGATCGCCGGCCTCTGTGAACGTATGCTCAAGCTGGCCGCGCAGATTGGTCGTGCCGATTTTTCCTGTGCCGCTGTAAACTCCCGCTTTTGTCACGGCTCTGCCGTTTGCGTCCGTCACGGTGATGACTGCGGGGAGTCCTGCGATGGCCTGCGCGCAGGAGATCTTGTACTGCGCTGTCAGAGCGATCGTCTGCTCCGTACCGGAGAAGCTGCTCCGGCTCGTCGTGCCGTCGGACGATACCGTCGTATAATCGCCCTTGGTAATGGTGTATTTCAAAGATGCGTCCGTAGCCGCATCGGCCGGCATGGTGAGGACCAGGCAGCCGATCTCGGAAACATAGTCATAAGAGGCGCTCTGTGCGGAGAACGTCTGCACCGCGGGCTTTGAAATGGTGATGTGGGCCTGCCCCTTGGAAAGTGCGCTCTCATCCAGCGTCAGCTGATATCTGCTGTCGAGGGATTCGACCGCCGCACCGGCGAGATATTTTGCCGGCATGTCGATGACAAGCTCTGCGCTCTCTAAGTGCTCTCCGGTCTGGTTGACGATCCAGAGCGAGAACTCCTTGCCGACCTCCGGGGCCTCCGGCTGCGGCAGAACGGCGATACCGGCCTCGATGCCGCTGACTGTATCTTCCACAAGGAAGCTGCGGCTCTCGGTTGTGACGTTGCCGTAGAAATCCTTGAGGCGAACGGTGATCGTGTGCGTACCGTTGCGCAGGTTCATACCTGTGAGATACAGAGAACCGTTGTTGATCTCGACCTCAGACGTGTGGTCCACACCGTCCAGAAGCACGCGGATGCCGCTTGTGTCAATGCCGGTCGCGTATTTGTCGGTGAGCTCGCTGTCGGAATAGACCGCCGAGAAGCTCAGGTTTCCGCTGGAAAGCACCGCAGAGCCGTCCTCCGCAAGCACCGTGCCACTGCTCGTCTCCGTGATGGATTCCAGGACCGGCTTTGTAATATCGTTTGTATTCGTGCCATAAATGAACTGAAGATTATCAATGTAGAGGTAGCCGCTTGCTTTGGTGCAGTTCTGCGGCGACGTGACGCGCACGGTATAGGCGCGGCAGATATCAAGCGGCATCTGGAACGCGGAAATATCCGCCTCGACCCAGGTCCAGTCCTTGCCTGCCCAATCGGCAAGTGTGCTTCCGCTGACCGTGCCGTCTGGATTGTAGCTGTGATACTGCACATAGGCAGCTGTGCCGTTGAGCTGCTTTCCTTCTACGTAGCTCATGCTGCCGTCATCATTGAGCTTCATATAGGCCGTTGCAAGGTCTGCTTCAAAAGCGCCGCCCTTCACAACTGCTTTCAGTACAGACTGATCATCTGCGCAGTCCGTCGGCACTTTGATCCACATACCGATTTTTGTCGGCTGTACCGTATTGACCCAAAGGTCTCCGGAGAAACCGAAGTCTGCCGCATCGGCTACAGTAGGATCCACCTTTGTGAAATCGTATCCGAGTTTATAAGCATATTGACCGAAGCGGACATTTTCATCTTCGTCCGCGCTCACAATACGGTTCTGATTGTTTTCCGTTGGGAATAATGCGCCTTTCCCTGTCGTATCGCGAATCCAAAGGCGGTCGCTTTTCACCTCTTCCGGGAGGAGCTGGCCGCTGCCGCCCACAGATGACGCGCCGACATGGCAGGACCAGTATTCCCGCGCACCAATATTGCCGTGATCCTCAAAGTCCATCAGCATGTATGGTTCCATGCCAACGACCACGTCAATTGAGCCTGAAAGTGCAGGAGCAGTTTTCAGCGCAACTTGGATCGTGCCCCGCAGGGACGTATCCTTATCAGCAGTAAACTTATTATTATTGAATTTACCAAGAGAGAATTTAAAAGAGTTTTCCTCTTTCAGATTTCTAATACCATAGCTTTTACCATCTGACAGCGCTGTCGCCTCAAAGTTTTCAATGACGTTTTCTTTGATGACTTTTGTTGCATCCCCGTAAGCATACAGCGTACCAGTCTTATGTGTCAGAACTTCTTCTACCTGCACCGTGCCATCATCAAGTGTTTGAACCACTCGACTTGACTCCGTATATACGGAATCATAAAGCACATCATTGTCATACTTATAGATAAGGTGGATCTCATCTCCGATATTTTCAGCACCTGTCAGCGGTAGGGTCATCTGAGCCCATCGCGCTGCGGCTGCCTGCCAAAATGGCGTGTAATACTGTTCCAGTTTCACGGAGTGTTTATATCGCAAACCATTTTGATCGATGCTCCACACAAAGTCCCCATCCTTATAATGGACCTCTCTGCCCTGCCAGGTGGGCTTGAAGGTTAGGTCGCTCTCGCCGCCGAAGTCGATGGAGACGCTGGTGTTGGTAAAGCCCAGCTTGTCCGGCCACCGCATGTGCACGGTGGTCTGGCCGACGGTCTTGTTGTTATACGTCAGGCCGACCGTCACATCGCCTTCGTCGGAAGCCGCCGGAGTATAGAGGCCTCCCGTGCTGATGCTGCCGCCGCCGGAAAGAACGGTCCAGGAAGCGCCATCGGGGATATCCGCATGTCCGCCCGCTGTGTCGGCGCCAGAAGCCCTGAACTGCACGGTGCTGCCCGGCGTATACACTTCGTCGTTCGGCGTGATGGCCGCGCGGGCAAATTTGCCGGTCGCCTTTGCCTTGGAGAGGACCATGATGGTGTTGGACACCTTGCGCTCGTAGCCGTCGGACGGGCGGCAGCGCAGGGTCAGACCGGCGGAAGTGCTATTCTCAGGTTCGCCCTCGCGCTGGGTGGCAAATGTAGACGAGCCGCCGCCGTCCAGATTGACGGCCTGCACACAGCCCAGCGTCTCCATGGCGGCAGCGACCTCCGCCATGGTCATGCCGACGGAATAGGGCGCTTGCCGCCCGTCCACCATGAACATCACCACCGTGCCGTCCTTCTTGATGCCGATGGCAGTGCGGGAAGCACGAGTGATATCGTCAAGCCCGCTGCGGGCATGACCGTTTTCAAAAATATCGCCGAAGCTTGCAACAGCCTCCAGAACGTTTTCTGCCGCAAAGGCGTCATTGCATTCCTGCGCGCTTGTGATATGCGCGTTGCCGCTTTTGTCGATCCAGAAGGTCGTGCCGGTCGGGGCATTGATCTGCGTCCCGCTCATGATGAATGCACCGCCGGGTCGGCCGTTGCTCATATCGTAGCCGCCGGCATTGATCGCGCCAACAACATTTATATCACGGCGCGTCTGCATACTCTGTGCCTGTTTGGTCGTCTCCGTCATGGCCCAGTTTGTGCCGGTCTTGATGGCGTCAATGTCGTCATCGCCATAGCCGACTGCGATGGACGCGGTAGAGCCGCTGCCGACCTTGACCTCCATGACGTGACCGACCATCTGCTCGGTCAGACGGCTATTGTTGAGCAGCCATTCATACTCCGTCACGTCAGACGTAACGTTGTATTTCGTCATTGAAATTTCGCTTATGCCCTGCTCTTCGATGCCGCCGTCAACGGCCTGCGCAGTCGGCAGCAGCACTACCAGTGTCAAGACCAGCACAAGCAGCACTGAACAAATGCGTTTTTTCATTCCCTTTCCTCCCGATTTTCCCTTTGAAGTCATACCGAAGGAACAGTTCTAGCCAGAATATTTCGGATACAAAAGTACACTTTTTTATCGGAATAAAAGCGGAATAAGGTCTTGAAAAAACTGTCTGGAAATGTTAATATGTAATTGTTTCTAAAGCTGCTGAAGGAATGGTTCCTCTCTGGTTAACAAACTGTACTTATGTATCCGAGTCGCTTCTTGCCCACCGAAGGAACGTCCGGTGGGTGATTCTTAATGCTTTTGCCGCTTGACAGGCGGAGATTTCTCCTTTACTCCACTGTTCTTTCAATTGCGGAAATTCTATCGGTTTTGGCGAAGGGCGGCGACCAAACTGAACGCCCCGTGCTTTCGCTGCCGCGATGCCCTCCGCCTGCCGCTGCCGGATGAACTCGCGTTCGGTTTGCGCGACATAACTCAGAAGCTGCAAAACAATATCTGCAATCAGCGTGCCTGTCAAATCCCGATTTTGCCGCGTGTCCAGCAGCGGCATATCCAGCACGACGATAGCAGCGTGCTTTTCTTTCGTAATAATGCGCCACTGCTCCAAAATCTCTTCATAATTGCGCCCAAGACGGTCGATGCTCTTGACAACAAGCGTATCGCCGTCTTTCAGTTTGCGCATCAGCCGTCGGTACTGCGTCCGCTCGAAATCTTTCCCGGACTGCTTGTCCACAAAAATTGCGGTTTCCACAATTCCAAACCCAGTCAACGCAATCAGTTGACGCTCCTCGTTCTGTTCTCTTGTAGATACACGTGCATACCCATATTCCATTTTCAGACCTCCAATCTATTTCGGATACGATAGATTGTAAGTCAGCTGTTAACCATGCCGTTTCAAGAATACGTTTCCGTGTTCACCTCGCTCAAATCATCGAAGTTAATATAACTCTATAATAACTCTATTTCGGATTTTAGGCAAGGCAAAAAGTTATTATGAGTCCATAATAACTTTCATTGGAGATGGTAACATGGATAAAACAAACGAAAAGCACTTCGGCTTGCGTGTAGACGGCGATATTTTGGCAAAGTTCCGTTATGTATGCGGATTTGAGGGACGCTCAGCCAATGCGCAGATTATTCAACTCATGCTGAAATTCATTGCTGAATATGAGAAAGAACATGGAAAAATCATGTTAGAGTGATCCGCATACAGTACTTTTGCGTAGTGCATCGGAAAGGAGAACCATTGTCGACTTTTCCTTTCAAATATGAAGTGCCCAGTCAGCTTCAGGTTCTGACTGGGCACTTCATACGCTATGATCGTTATTCAATACTTCCTGTCGTTTTTTCGTATTCAAAAGTTCTCCGCTGTAAAAAACGTGCCGCAGAAAGTTTTTTCTATGGTCTGATATCTGTGCAAATCACGTTGCCTCCACCTTTCCCATCAACAGCAAATTTTTACTACCAATGATGTTTGATCGTGACGATCCCGCTTCAGCGGCAAAGGCTTGACTACTGTTTGACTGCTACCGTCCGCAAATCTGAAAAAGCTGTTTTGCCCAGTGTTTTCAAGGCTTTCCGGGAAGTTCAGATTTTTTCGGCAAACTCGGTGAAAACCTGCAAAGCCTTGAAAACATGGCATTTTATCAGACTGCGCCTGAAAACCCCGGCAGCTTGCATAGTTGCTGTTGACATCTATCAAGATAGCAGAAGCAGGACGTAAACACAAATTCATGCGTTTACGTCCTGCTTCTTGCCCGTACCGACTGCTACCCCCGTGACACATTGTGTACCTATGGGGTGAAACAGTTGAAACTTCTGGGTTTTTCGCGTAGATATCTTTTTTGGTTCTACTAGATGGTTGCGGGAGAGGGATTTGAACCCCCGACCTCCGGGTTATGAGCTACCTTTAAGGTGACTCTTAATCCAGAGGTCGAGGGTTCATTTTTTTGTCGAGATTACAACAAAAAATGAACCAAATCGCAAATATTTCGTGAGAAAGCATTTTCGTGTTTTTTCTTATTCTTTTTGAAGTTATATTACACTATTTGCAAATGAATTGCAAACAGAGATTTGCACAGTAGGTTCAGAACGCTGACTCGAATCTTTATTTCTGGAGCTTATTATGAGTACAATTTTTGCAATCACCAATCAAAAAGGTGGCGTCGGTAAGACGACGACTGCTCTGAATCTTGCCTCTGCTCTGGCAGACGAAAACAAGCATGTACTTCTCATCGACAATGACCCGCAGGGCAATCTTACTGCGTCTATGGGTTACACCCCAGCCGAGCAGAAATATACGCTGGCGAACCTTCTGCTTGCTGCTATCGACTATCCGGAGGATCTGAGCCTCCATCTGCCGCGCTGCATCCTGCACACAGACGGTAAACCGGATCTGATCCCCGCGAACCGACGGTTATCGGATGCAGCTGCGCGGCTTCAGGTTATGCAGATCTCGCAGTACAGCGCCGCGAATGATGCTGGGCGCTGCGCGGAAAAGATGCTGGCGCAAGTACTCATGCCGCTGCGCGACACATACGACTACATCATCATCGACTGCGGACTCAAGCAGGAGCTTTTGACCGTCAATGCGCTGAGCGCGTCGGATTACTGCATTATTCCGGTGCAGTCCCACTTCCTCGCATCCGAAGGCATCCCGGATGTGCTGGACATGGTACGTTCGGTGCAGAAGCATTTCAACCAGAATTTGAAGATTGCGGGCATTTTGCTGACGATGTACCAGTCACGGCCGCAGCTTTGCAAGAGTGTACAGCAGAGCGTCCGAGAGGTCTACGGCGACGATTTACACGTCTTTGGCCGCCCTATCGAGTACACCATCCGTATTGCGGAATGCCCCATGGCCGGCATGAGTATTCTGGACTATGAGCCGGGCAACCCGGCAGCGGAATCCTATCGGAATCTCGCTTCGGAGGTGCTGCGGCTTGGCTAGAGCGAATATGAACGAGATGCTGCGCAAACGCATGAGTGCGACCCAGCAGGCGTCCGAGCAGCAGACCGGCGATGCGGCGTATGAGCAGATCTTTCAGATGCCGGTACCGCAAACGGAAACGCAATTCCGTGACGTGCCGGTCTGCAAGCTACACCCGTTCTATACCGCTGACATTGGCTTTCATCCCTACCCCCACGCCAAGCTGGAAGCCTTTGCGGAAGAATTGAAGGAGAATGGTTTGTATGAGCGGATTCTGGTGCGTCCCATTGCAGGAACGGATGAATTTGAAATCCTGGCCGGGCACAACCGCACAGCGGCGGCAAAGTTGGCGGGCTGGACGGATATTCCCGCAACGGTCATGACCGTCAACGATCAGCGTGCCATCAGCATTGCGATTGCAACGAATCTTCTGCGGCGGCAGGATCTGACGATCATTGAGCGTGGCAAGGCGTATAAAGCGTTGCTGGACGCACGAAACCGCTGCGGACAGCGAAATGCGGCAGTTGAAACCTTTGGCGACAATCGCCAAAGGTACAACGCGCGAAAAATTGTAGCTGAGTTTTTCGGTGTGACAGAGTATGAAATCCGCAAAGCTGTCAAGCTGGCACAGCTGATCCTACCGCTTGCTGAGATCGTGGAGAATGCGCCCAAGAAGCTGAATCTGGCCTGCGCCGACTTGATCGCAGATTACGATGAGGCTGCGCAGACGGCGTTCATCGAGATGTGCCAGATCGAGGGCTATGCACTGAACAAGCAGACAATGGCGTTTATTCAGGCACAATGCCCGCCGCCATCAGCGGACCAACAGGCAATTTATGCCGCATGGCGGGAAACGCGGGCAAAGGCAGCACAGCGAGCAGCCGCACCGCCGAAAAAGCTGAGCTTTGACCGACAGCGGTTTGCGCCGTACCTGAGCAAGTTCAAAAGCGACAAGGAAATCGAAGACCTGTTTCTGGAGTTCCTCAGGCAGCACCAGCACTGATAGTAGTATCGGCACCTCGTTAAACGAGATGCCGATACTGCAAATGATTATAGAAGCTCAATCTCATATGCTGATACAGTGTTGTTAAAGGTTACAGGCGAAAAACGGACTTTCCGGCCACACATCAACTGTGCATCACGATCGCTTTCAATTATACTTCCGGTCATGAAGAAATAATCATCTCGACTTCCATCGCTGATAAATCCAAATGTTTTCTGGGCATTGACGTAATAGATACTTCCATCAACTTTACCTGGCAAATTCGCTTGAACGAGCAATTCGTCAGTAATTCTTGTCACTGTCGTAATCCAATCGCCTTCTACGTTACTTCGAGAGCGTGCAATTCTTTCACTATTAAATTGGTAATGCGTTGGGATGTCAGCATAAACGCAATACGAGTAATCGAACCAGTATGTTGTGCCGCGGCGTCCAGTTCCAACTTCTTTGATTTTTAGAATGTTGTACTCAGAGGATTTGTTAATATATTTCAAAAGTATAGGGGATTTTTTGGGGAACATGAATCGGTACGCAGATCGTTTTTTGCAGACGGCGGTCAATGTCCGTAAAAAATCCAAATCGGTTCCAAAATATAGCTGCTCCATTTGTCGTGCCTGGTTCTTTATTGCTGCAAGAGCATCCGCAAGAACCGCGCGTTCCTTTCCTTCACAACGCTTATAGCATTCATTAAGCGTCGCATCAAGCAGCTGAACCAATCGCCGCATGTTGCCATCAGATGCGTAAATAATTTGCTCCAGCATTTGCATGTTGCTTTTGTCTACTGCGAATAGGGACTCAATCGATTCAAAATCACTGGCAACTACACCAACATATTTCTCAACAATAGAGATGGTTTTATTTAGAAAAGCCTTATAACCATCGGGAGAATAAATATCGTCCTCAAGCAAAATTACGTCACCGTATCTCGTTTCAGTTAAGACATCTGCAAATGTATGCGGATACACAGCAATTTTTGTACGAACAAAATCAAGCGTACGCAGTTGATTCATTAGCGTCTCGAAAAAAGATGCTCCACCATGTTCCTCAAAGAAGCTTTTATCGATCGAACCTACTTCATCGAGAAGAATAAGTAGCTTGCAATCTATCTGCCGTAGTAACGTTTCATATGCAAATACAAAATCCGCTATTTGTGGATCTTCTTTCTTTTTTAATTCGATAAAATTCGTTTTTTCATACTGGGTGCATGCTGTTAAGAAATTGTGTCCTACTGTTCCCTGTGTACTCAGTTCTGTGCTTACTTGACGAGTGTATTCTTCTGCCGTTATTTCATTTAGTTTTTCGACGATGGCGTTTTGTGACACCCGATTAAACCACATGCCAACAACGTTGTTTTGAAACCCATTATGGAGGTTGACTAATTCATTTGCTGACTGAAGTTTTTCGCAAGTATTAAGGATTTCTTGAATAAGGCGTATTATGATTTGATCATAGATTTTTCCCGGCTCATGTAAGTTCTGAAAATCGCTCAACTTGATGTAAAGCGGCAGAATAAGTGGTTCCCGCTCTATCATTTGCGGAACAAGAATTGACAAATGATATATATAATTCGCCCGCAGGTACATTGTCTTTCCTGTACCCATCTTTCCTTTAATTATCTCATTTCGATAATCAAACGGTCCTGCTACTCCATCTGTTGGATCGACAAACAAACTAAGGACGTTTTCGTCCACAAACTCATCCGCATTTCTGGTCTTAAATGGTAGGGATAAAATCACTTGAGCTATATTCATTCGTTCCTCCTAAAAGCGGTTGTAAACGTTCAAATTTTAGTTTTGTCCTGAAATTAAAAAGTACTGATATGAGGATGTTTTAATATTATATCACATATAGTTTCTTCCAGCAATCCGAAGTCATTTTCTATTTTTATAATATTACTCAGTCGATAGAACATTCAATTTTCACATTTCAAAGTTACACGACCTTTTGTAAGGCCGTGTTTCTTTATACCCAAATTCACTTAGAGGAGGTATCGAATTGCCCGGAAATCAGATTCCATGCACAGCGGACGACCTGTATTGCCTGCTGTGTCGCTACCGTATCCCACCCTAGAATGCAAATCAAAACACAAAGGAGTTGTTTCTATGTACGAAACATATCAGGAGCATCCCAAGCAGGCCAAGGGCAACATTCGTGTTGTGCTTGCCGTCGTATTTCTCTCCTGTGCCATCGGCGCGGGCATCTTTCTTATCACCCGTCTGGCCAGCAAACCGTTGTCCAAGGAAGAAGCCCGCGCTCAAACCGGCATCGTATATGATTCTTCTGCCGTCGAGGGTGGCTGGGACAATCTCAGCCCGGAAGAAATTGCGGAAAAGCTGAACGAAAAAGTCGCGGAAGGCATGATCAACATCAGCATGAACACCGCACCTTACTTTGAAAATGGTAAGGCCGAGGGCAATGTCATGATCGTCAACGAATCGATCAACAACTACCCCCAGCAGGTGGAGTTTATCCGCAATGACACGCAGGAGGTCATTTATCAGTCCAAGGCGATCCCCGTGGGCAGCAAAATCGAACGTGCTGCCCTCGATGTGGAGCTTCCGGCTGGCACATACGAATGCACGGCTATGTTCCACAACCTTGATCCGGTCAGTGGCGAAATCATCGGCACGGCCGGGGCAATCATCAACATTACCATCAAAAACTGATTATCAAAAATAAGGAGATTTTAACTATGAAAAACACCAAGAAGATTATTTCCCTCGTTCTCGCAATTTGTATGCTCGCATCCCTCGCCATTTCCGCTTCCGCTGCCAACACCGTGGACGCTTCTGGTGGCACCGGCACATCCAGTGTCACGCTCTCGTCCACCGCTGACGGCAGCATTGGCGGCGATCCGGCTGCCACGAAGATGTCCGTGACCGTGCCCACCGTCCTGCCCATCGCCGTTGGCACGGATGGTACGGTCAGCACCGCAACGGACGCGAAGATCGTCAACAACTCGTTCGGCGCGGTCAAGGTCAATTCCGTGAGCATCGAAGCCGCGCAGGGCTGGTCGCTGGCTGCGTTCGGTGACAAGGCCACCCTTGCCCACGAAAAGGTCAACTCCAACAAGTTTGGCTTCTCCCTCTGCCTCGGCGACGGCGAAAAGAAGATGACCGACGACAAGAACGCCAGCAAGCAGACGCTCCTGACTGACGCCATTGAGGGCTGCTTCATGTCCGGCGTGGGTGACACCTCTGCGAACAGCATCGGCATTGCCTATGACGCCATTGTTACGCCCGTCAGTGAAGCCGTAACCAACACTGCCATTGCAAGCGTCCTGTTCATCATCGCTTGGGATGCGGTCTGATCGCAATTCATCCAAGGGGAACGCCCAAAGCGTTCCCCTTACCTGATTCTACAAGGAGGACTTCAAAATGAAACGAAAAAGAATCCTCGCATTGTTCCTTGCGGCAGTATCGTGCTTATTGCTGGCAGTCAGCGCGTCGGCGGCAGGAACGACTACCCGCAAAGCAACAGATTTCAAGGACTATGACCGTACCGCATGGTATGCCGAAGCCGTGTCCGCAGCCGTGGATAACGGCCTGCTTTACGGCAAGAGCGCAACCGTCATCGACCCCAATGGAGACATGACCCGTGCGGAGATGGCAGCAATCATCAACCGCTCATTCGGGTGCTATAAGGCGGCAGACATCAGCCAGTACAAGGACGTTGCAAAATCCAAGTGGTATTACAAAGACGTTGCAATGGCCGTGCAGATGGGTACTTACAACGGTCGCAGCAGCTCTACGATGGCCCCCGATTCGCCCATCACGCGGCAAGAAGCCATGACCGTAGTGGCCCGCGCGTTGGAACTGGATTACGATTCGTACTCCAAAACAGATCTGTCCGCGTTCTCCGACCGCAGCGAGATTTCCAACTGGGCGCTGCCCTATGTGCGCGCGATGGTCGGTGCAGACTACATTCACGGCCGCGGCAAAGTCCTTGCTCCGTTGGACAATATCACCCGAGCCGAGTTCGCGCAGATTTTTTACAACATCATCGGCACTTACATCGTGTCCAAGGGCACTTATGACAAGGACATTAAAGGCAGCGTTCTCATTCGCACCGACGAAGTGACGCTCAAGGATATGACCGTGGATGGCGACCTCATCATCGGCTGCGGCGCGGCGGATGGCAAAATCACGCTCGATAACGTGACCGTCAAGGGCAGATTGCTTGTCTGGGGCGGCGGTGCAAAAGCCGTGTACTGCAACGCTGGGACGAATATGCCCGCTGTTGTCGTAGCCCGTGTAGACGATGCCGTGAAAGTCATCTATGACAGAGATTCCACCCTTGCGGTCATTGACACGATCAAGGTTCGCATTACGGAGCGCGCGAAGCAGCACAAGGAAACGGAAGTCATTTTTTACGACGTTTCCGGACTACGCGAAGCCCAGAAGCAGCTCAACGCGATTGTCGCGGACAATCAGATTGCTCTTGCTGCTCCTGCTCATTTATATGCTCTGGTCGGAGAAACCGGCGTAAAAGCGGAGTTCGTGAACAACAGCAAGAGCGACACTTATAAAGTGGAAATCCGCAGGAATAAGGACAATACGCTGATCGCGGACGCCTTTGAGCTTGCCGCAGGCAAGAGCATTTCCGCGCTGACGCTGTTGGAAGCGCCGGAGTTCGGGAACGTGGATTGCACGGTCACTGTCACCGCGTTCCGTGACGGCAAACAGATCGGCACGCTGAACACAGAGTTGACCTTACACACGGCGTACCTCTGGCCGAAGGAGGTGCAGTGACATGGTGAAAACCTATCAGAAAGCGGCGGCGCTGCTTCTGGCGCTGGCACTCATTTTTGCATTTCCTGTCACAGCGTCGGCGGCAGAAACTACTGAGGCCCGTGTGCCCGTTACCTTGACCATTGTAAATACTGTATCGCCCATTTCTTGCACGGTTCCCGCTTGTTTGCCGGTTTCACTGGTCGACGGTTACGTCGTGACGGCCAATAATGCCATGATTACCAACACCGGTAAAACCGGCGCAATTCGCGTGACCAAGGTGGATGTACAGGCTGGCACGTTTGAAATCGGAAGCTACGACGATTTCTCGGCGAGTAAAAACAGCATTGCTTTGAACATCAACGGTTGCAGCACAAAAGGTGCAGGCAGCCTGACACTTGTGGATGGCGCATTTCCAGCGATTGCTGCGGAAAAGAACCTCGCCATCCGTTATAAGGCGAAGGTATCTGCCAACGAAGCCGTAACCAACGTCAATGCGGCAACTGTGATTTTCACGATTGCCGCTGTAACAGATAAGGAGGCTGCATGATGAAGAATTTTAAGAAATTCACCGCATTTGTGCTGACTCTGTGTATGCTGTTGTCCCTGTCTGTGGCCGCATTTGCCGCTGAACCGGAAACACACACGGTCTACGACAGCGCCCCTGACGAAGAAGTCGCAACACAGGCCGAAGCAGCCACCTCTGGTACGATCCCCGGCAGTAAGATCAAGTGGGAGCTGAATGAGCACAACTGGCTGATGATCTCCGGCTCCGGCGACTGTGAGCCGTTCACCAGCAAGGAAGATCAGCCGTGGGCGGCTGTGCGGGATCAGATCACGCAGGTCTGGTTTGACGATATGGAAAATCTCCAAATTTCCGACCTTGCGTACTGGTTTGAGGACTGCGTCAATCTGACCACGGCAGAGATCCCCGGCACCACACCGATCATCGGCAGACACGCCTTTTACAACTGCCCGAAGCTGTCCACGCTCACGATCTATTACGGAGAGGACATTCTGGAATCCATCGGCGAAGAAGCCTTCTGGCGGGAAAACGACAGCGGCGATACACTCTATATCGGCTATATCATCGGGTATCCCAAATCGTCGGTGCCGTTCTACGATTATGATTGGGCCGGCTCCAATCGGAACAACAAATACTTCTACGATTTGTACGGCATATATTCCGATACCCCCGCAGCCGTTGGCATCATGAGTGCGCCGGGCATTTCCGTCACCTCAACTGGCTCGATTATCGGCAACTGCCCGTCGTGTGGGAAGTATTCATTCCAAGGAACATACGTCGAAGTCGCACATTCCTCGCGTGGTCATGCCAACTATAATGAATGCAATAGCTGCCATTACGTTCAATATTTAGGAACATACACTACCAAGAGCCACGGATCCGGTGCTTATGGGTCGGGCACCTGCCCGGAATGCGGTAGCCATACATGGGTATTACAGAGTCAGCAGGCCGCAACTTGCACCAGTAATGGATACCGTAATTATAGCTGTGCTTGTGGCCAAACCAAGGGCGAAACCATCTATTCCAGCGGTCACAGCTATAGCTATGGCTCGTGGGAGCAGTATTCCTCCAGCCAGCACCGGCGCACCGGTTCTTGCCGGAACTGCGGTGCAACGGATTATGATTATGCCAGCCACAGCATGAGCTATAGTTCCTGGAGCAATTCTTCTTCCAGTCAGCACAGCCGTTCTGCCACCTGCCGCACCTGCGGGTACTCCACAACAGAGTATAGCAGTCACAGCTATTCGACAGGCTCTTGGAGCAAGTACAGTGATACCCAGCACCGGCGTACAAAGACCTGCTCCGGCTGCGGTGCGTCTACCTATGACTATGCTGACCATTCGTATAGCTACGGCTCGTGGGTTTCGGACAGCGAAACGCAGCATAAGCGCACCAAGACGTGCTCGGCTTGCGGAGATTCTGGCTATGAATACGCTGACCATGTAGATACCGACAACGATGGGAAATGCGATGACTGCGGGGCTACTGTTTCGCTGACGGTTACATGGGATGCAGGTGCGAATGGCGGTTTGATCGACGGGAAGGCAACATACAGCGAAACCGTCCAGCCGAATAGCAAGCCGACGATCCCTGCATCGCTCCCGGTCAAAAAGGGACACAGCTTTAAGGGCTGGTACACGGCCAAAACAGGCGGCAAGCTCTACAATACCGTCACTTCGATCACGACCAGCACAACGTTTTATGCGCAGTTTGAGGCCAACAAGTACACCGTAACATGGGATCTGGGCACCGGTCAGAGCGAAACGACCGAGCAGACTTACGGTGAAAAGCTCATTCTTCCCACCGAGCCGACGCGCAAAAATGCGGAGTTCCTTGGTTGGTTCACGGAAGCGAACGGCGGTACGCAGGTAACAGCAAATGACGTTTTCACGGAAACCGCAGATAAAACGTATTTCGCCCACTGGGAGATCACCGAGGTTTTCTCGGTCACTGTTCCGGTCACATTGCCCCTCGTTGTCGATGAAAGCGGCGAGGTTCACACGGGCAGCGCGGAGATCATCAATGCTTCTACCGGCACAGTTGTTGTATCTTCGGTTAGCATCAGCACGAAGAATGGCTGGCAGCTCGTTCCCTACACGACTGACATGGCGCACGCCAAAGTCGATGCGAAGCAGCTCGGTTTCAAGATCAATGATGCGCAGACCAACAAAACTGGTGATACAGAGATATTCTCCCTGACCTCCCCGTGGGAAATTGCGGAGAACAGCCGGTTGCCACTCTCCTACGATGCCGTTGTCAGCGCCGTATCCAAAGCAGTCACTGAGCAGGAAGTTCTCTCCATTGTCTTTGTTCTGGAATGGGGCGGTGAATGATCAAAAAACCTGAGAACGGGTTTCCGTTCTCAGGTTTACGCTTCGATTCTGCTGTGCGCAGCCTGCCAGGATAGGGCTTGCTCTAATTCATAGGCGATCTGTTCTTCCTCGGTTGCTTTGCGCACCGTCATACACCCGCATTCCGGGCACTGCTGCGGCATGAAGCGGTCAAAGCCCCAAAAGGTTTGCTCACAGGTATTACATGCGTAGAGCATGGCGTTCACTCCTTTACATTTTTATTCTATCGTTCAAATATGAACATTTCAATGCCGGGAACTGCTCAGCTTCCGGCACATCCATTTTTGGAGGAATCAATGAAAAAGCTATATCGTTTTTATACACTCTGCCTGCTGCTTTTGCTGTGCGTCAGCCTGTTTTGTGTGCAGGCGTTTGCTGTCGAAGATATGTGGACGGCGGCAAACCGCATCATTGTGGACGTTTACAGCAAAATTGCAGGCGTCAGTACAGTGCTGGCCGGCCTGATGTCCGCCGTCGCGGTCGTCGGCGCGAAGCTCTCCAACAACCAGCACAAGGTCGATCAGGCGTGGGACTGGCTGCGCCGCATCTGGATCGCGTGGGCGGTCATCAACGGCATCGGCGCGTTCATTGCCTATGTTGCCCCGCTGTTTCAGGGTCTTGCAACGATCCAAGGCTAAACAGAATCATCCGGTGGAAAAGGAGGTGCAGGCCGTTTGCTGGAACTGCTCTTTCAGGGCTTTATCGAATGGATCTACGGCCTGATCCTGGAATGCTGGGAGTATTTTGCGTCCGTGCTGTTTGACCTCATGAGTCTGGATTTTGCGTATCTGCGTGAGCACATGCCCGTCATTGATACCATCCGCCAGATCATGCTGGGCGTCGGTTGGGCACTGCTCATCGGCAATCTCGTCTTTCAGGCAACGCGCGGCATGGCAGCGGGGCTCGGCTTCGACGCGGAGGACCCGAAGCTGCTTTTTACACGGACGTTTGCCTTTTCGTTTCTGCTGGTGGCAAGCCCACAGATCTGCGAGCTGGGGCTGAATATGACATCGACCGTCATTGAGCTTTTGCAAATGCCGGACGCCGTGGATATTACTTTTGCGGATGAAGCCTCCTTCGGCGGTCTGACCGGTTCTTGGCTGCTTGTCGTGATTTGCGGCATCATCGTTATGTTCCAGACGTTCAAGCTCATTATGGAAATGGCAGAGCGGTATTTTATCCTCGCCGTGCTGACGATCACCTCACCCCTCGCCTTTGGCATGGGCGGCAGCCGGAACACGTCGGACATTTTTAACGGCTGGTGCCGGATGTTCGGCTCGATGTGCCTGCTAATGGCGACGAACGTGATGTTCGTCAAGATGCTTTTATCTGTGCTGTCGTACTATCCGAGCGGCCTTGACGTGCTGCCATGGATGGTGCTGGTCGTTACCATCGTCAAGGTAGCGAAAAAAACGGACAGCATCCTTGCGCGCATCGGTCTGAATCCTGCCATGACGGGCGATCCGTTAGGCCGCGGGTTCCCCGGCGCGATGACGATGATGGTCGTTCGCTCAATGGTGTCCAATGCGGCACATACCATCGGCAGGAACGGCAATCAGCCGCGCAGCGGCAGCGGAAATTCCAAGCCGAATGCACCGACCGGACCGCGTTCTGGCGGCTCTGGCAGCACTTCCAATGTCAATGCCCCCTCGTATGCGAACGGTTATCATCATAGCGCGTCTGCGCAGCAAAACAGCGCGAATCCTGCATCGACGCAGGAATCTGCTTCGGTGCAAGCGGATACTGTACAGACTGCCGCCGAAAAGATGACAGGCGCATTCCCTCAAGCTGCGCCTGCTGGAACCGGAAAGCAGCCGAACTCCACGCGCAAAACCGCCGTGCCGCCCGGCACCAGACGTGCACCGGGCCATGTGGCAGCTCCGAAGAACCATGCAGCGCCCACGGCAGCCAAAACCTCGCCCGGTGCGCCGTATCATCCCGCAGGAACTTCGCAGCCTGTCATGGGCGGCGCGGTCATGCAAAATGCGCAGCAGGAACAAGCCGTACATTCCCAGTCAGAATTCCATCCGCGCAGCAGCGCATCGGTACAGAATCATGCTGGCGCGGTTTCGTTCGGTGCGGCAGGAAAAACGGCAGGCCAAAATCCATCGCGCACTACCGTTCAGCCGACCGGTCCTACAGGAAAGTCGTATCACAGCAGCAACGCACAGGGGCAGACGGTACAGGCCGAGTCTGCACAACAGCGCAGCACCTTTGTGCAGCCGCCTGACACACAGCGAGGCGCACCGAATGCGGCCGCGCCAAATGCAATGCCAAACAATCCTGCATCTACGTCTGCCACTCTGCGCAGTCCGGCACAACCTGTCGGCAGCGCAGGAAAAGGTCAGATGCAGTCTGCGCATACAGAAACGACGCAGCAGCGCAGTACCTTTGTGCAGGCTCCGAACGTGGCAGGCGCGCAGCCAGCAGCAGAACATCCAGCTTCTCCTGCTTCTCCGCGATCCGGCATAGCAGGAAATCCGTCTGTGCTGCATAGCAGCACACCGCCAATTCCCGCGCAAAACGGTGTGGCAGGAAAACAGCCAGATTCTCATTCCGCACCGGCCCGCGATAGCGCAGGAACTGGTACGCGGCCGCAGCAATCAAGTGGTCCGCAGAATACGCCAGTCTCCGGTACAGCAGGAACGCAGCGCACGTCCATCGGCGGACGCTATACCCAGCCCGTGCAGCAGACGACACGCGTTTCCACGAATGGAAACACCCAGATCACGCAGCAGAACCATGTTTCAGCCCAGCAGTCCGGCGGCACGGTGCAGCCGACCAGCGGAACGCGCATGGATGGCCGCTCCACAAATCGGGAGCATCCTACACCCACAATGCCGGTATCTCCGGCACCACCATCTTCCAACCGCGAAACTGGTACGCCCCCGCGCTCGACCGCGCGGCCTGATGCAGCGCGTCCAGCAGAACAGCGCGCTTCGCAGCGCTCAATTCCCGCACAAAGCGGCAGCGCAGAAAAGCCGATACCGCAGACTGGCACACAATCTTCTCCTGTTTCCGCCGCTTCTTCCGAACGGCAGAGCAGGAAACCGGCGACCCCGTCTGCTATGGGCAGCATGACTGCGTCGGCTCCGGTATCGCAGGAATCGCGCGGGCCGCAAAGAAGCCCTGCAGCAGAATCCTCTGCCAAGCGTCCGGCACCGCAGGAACGCAAGGCTAGGATGCAGAAAGAGCCGCAGAAGAAGGAGCAGACGCTCTACCATCGCCCCGGTGCCGCAGGAATTGCGCCCACGGCAGTTGGGATCAACACGGAAGCAGCATCGGCGGCGCAGAAGCCCGCTGCAGAAAAGGCGGCAAAGAAACCGTTTGTTCCGCTGACCGGCAGAACCCCGGAGTCCATCCCGTCACATCTTGATCTGCATGAAACCTCGCAGAAGACGACCAAGCGCCCGCAGGAGAATAAACCGGAGGTGACATCGGATGAATGACCGGAACCGCCGCTCCGCTGCGGAGGTCATGGCGAATGCGGCGCGCGTGGTCAAGGCAGCTGTCAACATCGTGCGGGCGGCAATCGTAGGAGGGCTTCACGGCGCGGCTGCCGCCGCTGCGAAGGAGCTCTTGCCAACGATCATCAAGCTTGCCGTCGGCGTTCTCATTGCCATCATCGTGATCCCAATGTTCGTGATCTCCGCTATGCCAAATATGTTTTTCGGCTACGAAACGTCCGAAAAGGACCCGCAGATCACCATGCGGGAGCAGGCGCTTTCCATCGGCGGCGCATATCTATCGTTGGAGGACTTTGAAAAGACGCAGCAGGACGCCATTATTACCGGCGAAGCTGCCGCGTATGAGAATCAGGGCGTCACGATCGATGAGATCCGGGTGTCCAGCAAGTTTGATGAAGAAGATCTCTGCTGGTACATCGCCATCAATTCCGTTGCCCACAAGCAGGACTTATCTGAAATGAAGCCGGAGGAAGTTCAGTCACTTCTGATCTCCAATCTCAAGCACACGACGCGGCTGGAATCCTCCGGCGACCAGACTGTCCTCCGTATTATCTTCCAGCCGCTCGATAAGGACAAGCTCATGGATGATCTGGCGTTCGATGAGGACGCCAAAACGTGGGCAGGCGCACTGTTTGAGACGATCTATGAGAGCGACGCGCTTGGTAAATACAAAGACAAATTTGAAGCCTATAAGCCCAGCTATGCGGGCGATACCGGCTATACCGGCCCGGCAGAATCCTCCCCTGGCGGCAGTGGTGGCGGAGGCGGCGCGGAGAGCGGCGGCAGCGCCGACAATACCATTGATATTTCCGGCTTCACAAATCCGCGTACAAAAAACAACCATGATCTCGCCGCCTATGCGATACAGGCGTGGGAGCACGGTTGGGGGTATGTGTGGGGGACGTTTGGAACCGTCCTGACGGAATCCATGCTCCAATACAAGCTGGAGCAGTATCCGGACATCGGCGCGTCGGAAGCATTTATCCGCGAACACTGGCTTGGCCGGCGCACAACGGACTGCGTAGGGCTTCTCAAAGGCTACGGCTGGCTGAACCCTGATACGCTGACCATTGACTACAACACAAACGGGATGCCGGACTACAATGCCGACCGGATGTATGCGTCTGCCAAGGAAAACGGCACCGAGTACGGCGGCATGGACACGATGCCCGATATTGTCGGTCTTGGTCTTTGGAAGCAGGGACACTGGGGTGTCTACGTCGGGAACGGCTATGCCATTGAAGCGATGGGAACCCAGTACGGTGTCGTCCGCACAAAGGTCGAAGGCCGCGGCTGGCAGGGCTGGTGCAAGATCCCGTACATACAATATGACGAATAAAGGAGGGGCCTATGAAGGTCAGAAAATTCCGCATTCTCCGCCTGCGGCACCATGTCAGCATGGTCGAGCTTGGCCGGGCCTGCGGCGTGTCCGCGCAGCGGATCAGCGAACTGGAACTGAGCGAAAACAAACCGTCGGCGGAGACTGTGCAAAAAATCCAGAGCGGCTTTGAGTCGATCATCGCGCAGCGCGGAGAAAAACTTGATACATTGCAGCAAGAATATATCGCCTGCAAAAACAGTCTGATGGAGCGTGTGGGAGAATACGAATATGAGCTATGAAACCTATCACATTCCCGTAAATTTTACGGACGCGGGCAAACTGTTCGGCGTATTTGAGATCCGCAATGCGGTCGAAACCGTGCTTCTATGTGTTCCCATTCTCTTTCTCTGTCTGGCGCTTCTGCCGCTGACGCTTATGCCAAAGATCATCGTCACAATGGCGATCCTCGTTCCCGTGGGCGGTTTCGCGCTCATTGGCATTGGCGGCGACAGCCTCACCAGATGGCTCAAGGCGTGGATGCACTGGCGCAAGCACCGGCGCATGATCTTTTACCGCGGGGAGGTGCGTCTATGAGCATGAAGAACGCCATTTTCGGCACAGCCGCGCCATCCAGTCACGGCGGCGCAACCTATCGTGACAGCATTCAGGCATGGCTGCCGGTCAAGAACATCATTGGCGGCGTGGTCATCACAAAGGACAATCGGTTCATCAAAATTCTTGAGGTGCTGCCGGTCAACTTCTATCTGAAATCCCCGTCCGACCAGCAGAATATCATTACATCCTACGCCGCATATCTGAAAATTGCGCCGGACAGCATGAGCTGCGAGGTACGCACACTCCCGCCAGACACAAGCGAGTACGTCGAGCAGATGCGGCAGTTTCAGAAAAGCGAAGAAAGCGAAAACTGCCGTGCGGAGATCGAGGACAATATTGAAAAGATCGGACTCGGCATTGCAAGTGAGTCTATCCGGCACAGGTTCTTTCTCGTGTTTCAGTACGAAGCCAAAATGCGCGCCAAACGCAACACCGTCAAAGGCATCATCCAGCGCCTGAACGAAGAAGCAGACACGGCGCGGCGTTATCTGGATATCTGTGAGCTGGAGGTCTTAGAGCCGCGCTACACGGATGATTTCGTGCTGAAGCTCCTGTACGAGCTCATCAACAAAGGCACCAGCCTGCGCATCAAGCTGCCGGAGGGCGTGTTTGATATGACAACGGAGGTACATGGGGTGTATGGAGAATAAAAGAGGAACGGACGTATCCGTTCCTCAAAAACTGCTATTGTTGGATATCTGTGTTGAACTGAGCTATACTTTAGCCCAACTACGCTGTCGTAATTGTCCTAGCATATATTGTGATTGTTATTTGATTTGTTATTTTTCGCATGAAAAAGCACGGCTGCGACTTCATTGAAAAGCGCAAGTAGATAAGGGGTTAAAATACTCTCATCAAATTTTTTAAGTTCAGATATACCTTCTCGAAATGACTTTTTGAATCCCACATCTTCACTGTATATGGGTATGTGGGAAATGCTTGTCTCAGTTTGAACTATCGCATTCATTCGATTTCCTATAATAGAGTCAATTTCATTATATGCTATTTTTCCGCGATGCTTTGTAAAGTTATATGCCTTTCTGATAGTCGATTCCTTGAATGAATCCCAAAAACCTTCGATTATCGAAATAGGTTTCTGAAACTCAGGGCATTTTTCGCACATTATCTTGAACGAATCATACTTCTTGGTGGGGAACGCCGACTTATCCTCGTTGTTTCGCAAGAAGTCATATACTTCATCAATACTTCGTATCGTGTCAGAGTCCTGAGTTTGGTTTTCAATCAACAACTTCGCAGACATGAAGCAAAATGTAAGAGATAAATCAACTACAATATTATAGTAAATTAACGCCGTTTCATAGAAGAATGACTGATAAAGAAGCTTTTCCTTTTCAAGTGCTTTTCCTGATAAATTGCATTTTGGCCAGCACTCCCAATCAATGGAATCAGCCTCGCTTAACATCCTGCGAGCCCATAATTTCTGCCGTTTAATATCCATCTGCTTGCTTTGAAAAACGGCCCATTTCCCCGAGAGGATATCTTCTTGGCTTATGCTATATGTGCAACTATCGTTTTTATTTACCATGTTTCACTTAACTTCCATTATAACCCATGCATTTCTTTTTAACAAATACTATCAGTTGTTGTCTGCAGTCATTTCATCCAAATACAAGCCAAAGACATAATTTGGAGACTGACCGTAAAGTCCGGTTTCGTCGTCGGCAAAGGACGCACCAGTTGCTGATGAATAGAAGGCTTTCAGAGCTTCATCTTCGCTCAGATGATCGTGCGCCATAATTTTCCGGATAATCTCCGGCAAAATGGTTGCGCGTGTTGTGCTGTGATTCATGGATTCACACTCCCGCAGATATAGCTGTTCTGAAAATGAAGCGTGCGCAGAGCCGCTTCCGTGCAAAATGCGATTTGATTGTTAATTCTTTCAAACCGCAGCCGCTCAATCGCATCCTCTTTGCGCATGATCCCCTGCATGACGTAAGAAACCGTTTCACCGACATTGTCGTTTGCAATTTTGCCCTCGACAATGTCATAGCCGTGATAATAATCTGTTCGGCTGCGGCAGGTCACGACCAAATCTAACCATTCCATGCTCGCGCCGTCAAACTGCAAAAACCGAAGCTGCTTTGCAGCATCCTCGTCCCATTCGTAGACGCTGACAATAGCCTGAACCTTCGTTTTTGTACGGCGGCTCTCGATCATGGCGCGGCGTCTGGCCCAGCGTTCGGCCTGTGCCTGAATATCCGTGGTATAGAATGCGAAGCCAAAGTCACGGCCAATTTCAGATTTGAAAATGCGCGGCTGCGAAACCTCCATCGTGCTTCCGTGATACAAAATCATGCCGCGCCCTCCAGATATCGGTCGAAGAACTGCATCAGGTATTCCATGCTCATGCCGTGCAGATCTTCGTAGTCTTCATCAAGCAATTTCAGAAGTCCGGTTCGCTCAAACAGCGCATAGACCTCATTGCTGGGCCGCCCGATGTGCGCGGCATAGTATTCAATACAAAACGCTTTGAAGGATAATGTGCTCATACGAACGCCCCTTTCTGATTCTATTATATCCAAAATCCTAATAATTTCAAGGAGTGTGATCCACTTGAAAAAGAACCGCAAGAACAAACCCGCCCCACCGCCCGGCTTGCCGCCGGAGTCGGAGCAGCCCGTCGAGGAGCAGCCGAAGAAGCAGCCGTTTCTCAAACGTCTGCTGTTCGGCGAGGAAACGCTGGATCTGAGCGAGCTGGAGGCAGGCTCAACAACAATTCTGGACATTCTCTCGCCCACGAGCGTGGACACCAAAAGCCGGGACTACATTGTAGTGGACGGCATTTTTCATGCCTATCTTTACATCACGGGCTACGGATATTCCACGACCGTCGGCGCAAGTTGGCTGGCCCCGCTGGTCGAGGCCGGCGAAGGCGTCAGCATTTCGTTCCACTTTGACAAGCAATCCAAAGAAAAAATTCTGGCGAAGATTTCGCAGCAGACCATGATGAACCGCAGCCGGATGCGCGACGTTGCGGACACTCGACAGGACTTCGAGGAGCTGGACAGCGCCATCGCGTCCGGTATGTATCTCAAGGACGTGATGAACCGGCAGGGTGAGGACTTTTATTATATGCACACGCTCATCGAGGTCACAGCCGGCGATTCGGAAACGCTGGAGCATCGCGTCACGGCGGTAGAAAAGCTCTGTGTCTCCGTGGACATGATCGCCCGCCGCTGCGAATATAAGCAGGAGCAGGCATTTTTGTCCATGCTGCCAATTCTCTACCTCGACCCGGACATTGAACGCAAATCGCGCCGCAATGCGCTTACCAGCGGCGTGGCGGCGGCGTTCCCGTTTGCGTCCTATGAGTTGTCTGACCGAAACGGTATCTTCCTTGGTCTCAATATGTACAACCGTTCGCCGGTCTTTCTCAATCCCTATGACGACTATAAATATACGAACGGCAACATCTGGATCGGCGGCTCGTCCGGTGCAGGCAAGACGTTTACACTCCAATGCGTCGGCGGGCGTTTACGTCAGCAAGGGAAACGTGTCATTTACATTATCCCGAAGAAGGGCCATGAGTTTCGCCCGCGCTGTGAGCAGCTTGGCGGCCTGTATTTGCGTATGTCGCCATCTTCTCCGGACTGTCCGAATATCATGGCGATCCGCAGAAAATCGCTCGACACCTACGCGGGCCTCAAGGGGCTTGCCTCCCGAGACGATTCCGTGCTGGCGGATAAAATTTCGCGGCTTATCATCTGGTACAGCCTGCAAAAACGCGACCTCAGCGATGAGGATCGGAACTATCTGGACACATCGCTGGTCGAGTGTTACCGGCGGTACGGCATCACGTTTGACAATGCTTCCGTTCTGAACGAGGACGGGAGTTTTCGCAGAATGCCCATTCTGGCGGACTGGTACGACGTGTTGCAAAGCAGCGCGGACACGAAACACCTTGCCGTTGTACTGGCGCGGTATGTGACCGGCTCGGCCTCCGCGATGGGCAGCCGGAATGAAATTGACCTCGACAACAAATACATCGTCATTGATACATCCGGTATGCCCGATGATCTGCTTTTGCCCGGTATCTTCTGGGCGACGGACATTGCAAATGACCTCATCTCCGGTGCCGGTGGGCAGCTCTCGGCGCTGATCTCAGACGAGCTATGGTCGCTGGTCGGCGCAAACTCCAACCCACTGGCGGCGGGCTACATTCAGGAAATGGTCAAGACCATCCGCGGCCTCGGCGGTATTGCCATCACATCCACACAGGGTATGCAGGATCTGTTTTCGCTGGACAACGGCAAATATGGCAAAGGCATTCTGGATTCCAGCCGTATCAAGATCGTTATGCAGATGGAGGAACAGGAAGCCCGGCTGATTCAAAATGTTCTGAATCTCTCCGAGGAAGAAGTCCGTCAGATCACCAGATTCCGCCGCGGCGAGGGGCTTCTGTGCATTGGCTATAATCATGTGCCCATCGCGTTCTACGCGACGCAGAAAGAATACGACGCTATTACAACATCCCCAACAGATTTGCTGAACAGGAACATAAAAAATGAAACCGTTTGACCAAAAGGCAAGACGGCTTCATTCATCTGAAAGGACTTGCAGACAGTAGGCTTTCAATTCTGGAATACCATCCTTGATGATCTCCCAAGTGATTTCAGAGTCAACAGTGCCATAGCTGTGCGCGACGATATTGCGCATGGCTTTGATTTTTCGCCACGGAATTGCATCGTGGCTGTCGCGGAAGTCTTCTGTCAGCTTGCCGACCAGTTCACCGATTTGAAGAATACAGAGCGCGGCCGCATTGCGGTAAATTGCGTCGGTCTGGAAGGTATCATAGCTGTCGCCAAACCGATCGACGGTCAGCTCAATCTGCTCACAGTAGGAAACAATGTGTTCCAGAATACTGGCGTCGCGGTCAAGCCTCATACAGCAGTACCTCGTCTTTCTGAATACTGGACAGGAATCGCTCACTCAGGCTGCCAGTCGGGATCAAATCGACCGGCACACCCAGCGCGTCTTCCAGATCAAGAAGCAAGCCGCCCATTTCAATGCCGCGGATACGGCCTTTGTCGATGCGAAGATCAATGTCGCTTGTCGGCGTCATATCCCCGCGGGCGTAAGAGCCAAACAGCCAGATTCGCTGTGCGCCATATTCCCGCCCAAGTCTGGAAACAACAGATTTAATTTCCGGGATACCCATATAAAAGCACCTCATCTTTCGCAATCATATCCAGAAATTCATGGTCGGAGGAATCGTTGGTGACAAGATCGACCGACACTCTCAAGGCATCTTCGATATCCAGCCGCAGACCGCTGAGCTGGAACAAAGACATGACGCTGCCTTTTTCGATTTTTAAATCCACGTCGCTGTCACGGCGCGCCGTGCCTTTGGAATACGAACCGAACAGGCTGACGCTGCGCAGCCCATGTGCTTGTGCGATTGGTGTGATAATTCTGCGCAGTTCTTCAATCGTGTATGGCATTTGCGTCACCTCCCAGTGCTTTTCTGATTTTAGTATAACAGTCTTTTTCAAAAAATACAACAGAAAGGAATTTGAACGATGAACGAGGAAAGATTTACAGTAGAAACAAAAAAGATTCAGTCCGTCATTGCCAAAGCTTCGCAGAAAGCAGGCGCTCTGTCCGCACTTTCTGACGGCGGCAAAATGAGCCGCGAGAAATTGCAGCTCACGCTGGAAGAAACCGCATATTTCTTTGAGTCTGCGACGCTCTATCTGCGCGCCCTCTGCGAAACACAGATGCCGGGCGCTGGCGGATACGGGCGGCGCGATGGGCTGGAGTATCAGCTTCCGTCTGGTCATATTGAAATCGCGGGCGCGGGATGGATCCATATGCAGATCGACACACTTTTGCCGCACTGCCGGTATATGCCTGCGACTTGGCTGACAGACACGGTGCGGCAGCTTTTGAGCGCATATATGCAGCACACGAACTTCCGCCTGCATTTCAGGCAGATGCTGCTCGTGATCGACGAACACAGCGATGTGGATGGGCGGCACGTTTTCGATCAGGACAACAAAGGGTGGAAAGCCGTGAGCAATGCACTCAAGGGTCTGGTCATTGACGATGACGACCAGTACCATCTATCCGTCCACATGATGTCCAGCCGCAGCGCGGAGAATGTCTGCCATATCAGTCTGGTGCTGCCGGAATCCGCTGAGGAGTTCTTCCGATTCCATCAGAAAGGCATTGCGTACAGCCCCTTGGAGCCATCCGTAATGGTCAATTTTTCGCTGGTTTCGGAGGCATCATCTGTACCGGCAACCTGCTGATGGCTTGGAACGGCAAAAAGTCCTTATCAATCAATGGATTTTTATGTGCCGACCCATCACGAGCCGTGAGAAAAGCTGTCATCTACGCAAACCCATCACGCGCGGCAGGAAAAACAGGCGTGTTTGCCGAAATTGTGATTGCGCCGGAACCGGCGCAAGAACGGTTTCGGCAAACCGCAGGAAAGGAAGGTTGGGAAAGCTGCATGATGCTGAGTTGTCGTGACCTTGATATTCTGCGGCTGCTCCGCTGGTGCCGGATGATACGGCCAAAGGAGCTTTGTGAAGCGTTCTCCGAAGACGAAGTTATGAATCTCAGCGCCGCGCAGATGATCCGGTTTTCTGATGCGGTAAAAGCCTGGTATCTGACGCCGTGTGGGAATCGTGTTCTGGGTTCCTCTGGGTTTGCTCTGCCACCTGCCAAGGCTCCAACGTACCGGGAACCGGATATCACGCGCAGACTGCGGCTGGCGCAGATCGTCACCACGGCGTATGCCGCTGGCGTCAATATATTTCTGACAAAGGAATCTGAACTGCGATCTCAGCCATCTTTGTTTTTGCCATTTCTGCATCGCAATCGCGGCTCCAATCCGTGGGGCAGCACCCGCGTAGCGGCGCTGCTCCATACCGGCGACCTCATGTGCGCGATCCATTGGGTCAATCCCGGTATCGGCTGCGTCGCACTCACGGATGAGCTGACAGCCTTTCAAAATCACACGGCGGCAATTCCCGCAAAGCAGCGCGCCATAATTTTTGCCGCGTCCAGCTACGAGGAGATCCTTTCCGAGCTGGACACCGTGCAAGAGAAGCAAAATACGCGCCTGCAAACCTACCGCGAGGTCTATGACTGCCTGAAGCTGCCGCTGTTTCTGCTGCCGTGCAATGGCACAGGCTGCTTGCAACTCCGCATCATGGGTGTTCCAAATTACCGTGAACTTCTGGCGAGAATCATCCTGAAGTCGCACTACGTTCCGCCGCCTGCGAATCGAGCGATGTATGACGCACTGTATCAGGGCGCTCCGTTCGTCATGGCGGCGGACATGGATCTGCGGCGCATTGACGCAGCGGTAGAAACAGCCTGTTCGGACGGCCTTTCTCAAATTGCGCTGGCCGCGCTTCCGGAACAGGTGGATGCTGTTCTGAATCACCGCTACCGCGAAACCGGAAAAGCGCGTGTCTTTACCATTACGGAATCGGCGCTGCGGGAGCTGCTCGGAAGCACCGCGCCATACACGCCGCCTGATCTGCCATTTTACACATCGGAAGGAGGTGTTCTGGATGTTCCGCCTCTCAAAGCTCCTTGAAAAGCTGGAGGACAAATCGGAAGCAAGATTCAAAAGCTGGTACGAAAGAAACAAAACCAAATTGCCTACGCGCGTGCCAGCCGTGATCGTCGGCTGGTATTTTTATGGGATGTTTCTCAATTCCCTGCGGCTTGGAATCGCTTCGACCTTTCACACCGGCGAGGATGAAATCAAAAGCATCTGGGTGCTGAACCCGTTCAAAAACTGGGGTGCGGTATTTACCGGCTTCGGGATTGTGACGACGCTGGTGATCGTGCTGATCATCTGTCTTATCACGAAAAAAGGCTACATCTGGTTCTCCGGCTACAAATACACGCATGACCCGCGCGGGTTTGACATTCTCCCGGACGGTACGCATGGCACGTCCGGTTTTCTGACAGAGAAGGAAATGCGCGAATTTCTGGAACTCTCGCCTGCGGGCAAAGCGGAGGGCATGATCCTCGGCAAAGTCAAAAAGCATCCGGATGATCCGGATGCTTACGCACTCTATGCCGCGCACCGGATGGTTGCCGGAGACAATAATAACTTACTCTGCATCGGCGCGCCGGGCAGCGGCAAGTCCCGTGGGTTCATCATCCCGTTCCTCATGGGCTGCGCCAAGCGCGGCGAGTCCGCGTTCATCACGGATGCGAAGGGCGAGCTTTTTGAACGTCTTTCCCCGTATTTCCGGCAGCATGGCTTCTATGTGAAAGCGGTAAACTTTCTGGACATGGAGCATTCGGACGGCTGGAACTGCCTGTATGGTCTGGACACCCAGCCGCAGCTCGTGCAGACGGTGGCCAACACGATCGTGCAGAACACGTCGGGGCCGAAGGAAGCCAACGATTTCTGGAGCCGGGCAGAACTGAATCTGCTCATGGCGCTCATCCACTACGTCGTCAATCTGCGCGATGCCGACGGGAATCTGCTTCCCATCGAACAGCGTGGGCTCGGCGATGTGTACCGCATGATCGCGACGGAGAGCATTGAGGAGATCAACCGCAGGCTAGCTGCTCTCCCGCCAGAGCATCCGGCCAAATACCCGCACGGTCTGTTCCTCAAGGCAAAGGAAAATCTCTGGGGCAACATCGTCATTGGGCTTGGCAACCGTCTGGCGGTCTTTCAAAGCCGCTTGGTGGATAAGATCACGCGCAACCATGATGTAGACCTTCTGCTGCCCGGCAAGCGGCCCTGTGTGTATTTTGTCATCATCTCCGCACAGGACAGCGCGTACCGCTTTTTATCGTCGCTGTTCTTCTCGCTGGCTCTGCCGCAGCTTTCAAACTTCGCGCGTTTGCAATGCGCGGGTGGTCGGCTGCCGGTGCTGACGAATTTCTGTCTGGATGAATACTGCAACATCGGCTATCTGGACGGCGTGGCGGACAGCCTGAACAGCATCCGCGGCTTTAATATGTCCGCGCAGATCGTCGTGCAGAGCCTTTCTCAATGGCAGGAAAAATATCCGGGCAAGGAATGGGAGAATCAGCTTGCAACGTTTGACCAGACGCTCTACATGGGCTGCAACGATCTGACGTCGGCAAAGTACATTTCTGAGAAATGCGGCAAGGTGACGATCTCGGTCCTCAATAACCAGATGCCGATGATGCCGCTGTTTTCGCCGGTGTATTCGTCCACGCGCCCGTATTCGCAGACGCGAAGCAACACGCAGCGTGACCTGATGAACCCCGATGAAGTTTTGCGCTTGGAAAACCGGAAGTGTCTGGCGCTGTTCAAGGGGCACAAGCCCGCGCTCCTCTACAAAATGACGCCGGAGGAGCTGCCGGACTACGCCGGTCTCACTACCTGCCGCGTCATTGACTACATCCCGGAATGGCGAAGAAACGAAGCCGAGACAGCGCCGCAAAAGAGGCCTCAGGCCCCAGCGCAGAAAGAGGCGTCAAACATCCCCAAACCGGCAAACAAAGAAAAGCAGCCAGACTGCAGCGGGCAGCCGCCCGCCTACGATCTGGCTGAGGATGACGAGATCGGAATGGTGGAGTGTACGGTGGACAGCATTCTGGATATGTAGTCGCCTATTCCATTCCAAAAATATGATACATGTAATTCTTTCGGGCATCTGCAAAATGGTAGATATAAACCGTATCCATCTCAATTTTGTAGATGCAGACATACTGGTCGATGAACAGAGCACGGAAACCGTGCTTGCCCATCAGCGTATCGTATTTGAGTACGCCAAGCTCCGGAAAGTCTGCAAGCTGCTCTGTGGCGTGAAGAATCTTTTCGGCAAACTTCTTTGCGTAAGGAATGCCGACTTCAGTTTTGTAGAATTTCAGGAAGGCCAGAAACTCATTCCGCGCCTCATTTAACCATTCAACTCTCACGAAGAACGTCCTCCACGTCGGCACGCAGCTCGCTTGCGGAATATGTCTTTGCACCGGCAATCTTATTTTGCTCCCTGCGCAGCATTTCCGCAAAAAGCTCCAGCTCTGCCTGTCGTTTTTCCCAAAGCTCGATCGGCAGGAATACCATTTCACCGTCACCGTTGCGCGTCAGATAGATCGGCTCCTGCTTTTCAGTCGAGAGTTTCACCATGCCATCGTAATCATTCCGAAGGGCGGTTGCAGAACGAATCATCATATAGCATCCCTCCAAGTATTTATTCTGCTTTAATTATAAACGAATTATTCCTTCCTGTCAATATAATTATTTCACTTTAGAAATAGGAGGAACCCCTATGAAAGCAGCCAAGCTGACCGAGCATCCAAGTTTCCGCCTTCTGCGGCAGACGGACGTACAGAACGTCTGGCATATGCAGATGCCGCGATGGTTATTTTCCGACCCGCGTTATGCGGATATGAGCCTGGACGCGAAGGTGGCATACACCTTTCTCCTGAACCGCTTTCAGCTCTCGCGGCGCAATGGCTGGGTGAACGATGCCGGTGAGGTGTTCGTGATCTTTCCACGCAAGGCGCTGGCGAAGGAGCTTCGCATCTGTGAGCAGCGCGTCACAGCGGCATTCCGCAAGCTGGCGGAGCTTCAGCTCATCTGGGAAAAGCGCTGCGGGCGCGGCGACGCCAATCAGATCTATCTGGCCAGCGTCACGCCCATCGATGATTCCAGCTACGAATGCGCACCGTTTTCATCAAGGGAGTATGAATCCTGCGGTTCCAGAACCGCGGATTCTGCGTTTCTTGACGCGGAAGAACCGCAGGATGTGCCGCCCCAGAACCCCGAAATCCCCGCCTTTAGAGCCGCAGATTCTAATGTTCCAGAACCGCAGGATTCGGGCGCAAGTAATACTGATTTTAGTCAACCTGATACAGCTTTCTCAGATGTCAGTCTGTCTGTACCCTCGGAGGACGGACCGACGGACGATGAAAAAGAGCTCACGGGCATTCTGGATGCTTGTGAGCTTTCGTATTTCGAGCCGGAGGTGGCGCGTGTTTTTGAAAATGCCATCGAGCGGCTGTTTTACTCGGACAACCTGCGCATCGGGCAGGCTGTTCTGCCGCAAAGCAGGGTGCGGTCACGGCTGCACCGGCTGAACTATTTTGTTTTGCAGGAAGCGGAGATCAAGCTGCACGCGAACCGGAATGTGCCGGTCAGGGATTCCACGAAATACGTTATGTCAACTATCTACAACTGCATCACGGAAACGGAAAGTGACCTGCTGGTCGATCCGTATCTCAATTCGCTGCGCTCGCCGCCGGGAAAGGGGCGAGGCTGATGCTGCTGACGAAACAGCAAAAATATCTGCTGGCGGTCTTGGAAAAGCTCGGCTGCGCGGAGCAGCGGCAGCTTGCCGCGCTGCTGCAAAAAGCGTTCGCCTTTTCCTCGCTTGACGACGCCGTGCGCGTGACCGGCGCTTGTGTACGCCAGATGCAGATGGGCGGGCTGCTGCAAATCTCAAATGGTCTTGTTACGCAAACCGGAGGGCAGCCCAGCCCACAGCAGATAGAAGCCATTGACGTGATGTTAGAGTTGTCTGCGGCGCAGCCGGAGAGTTTTTATGCCGTGGACAAACATATCCTGCTCCGCTTCTCGCTTGGAGAACCCAACTTCAAGCAGTTTGTCATCGTGTCCGGCAGCGATCCGCCGCCGGAGCATGAGATCCGGCAGGACAAAAAGATCATTGCTCTGCTGCCTGATAGCATCAGGCCAGAGGCGTTTTCATACACCAGACCCGTCATTTTTGCGATCCGGCAAGAAAACGGCACGCACCGATTCTTTGCCAGAAAATAATTTTTAGGAGGAACTACAAATGCCCAGAAAGAAAGCCGAACCAGAAGTGCTACAGGAAGAAACTGTGCAGCCGGAAACCACCGATATCGAAGAAACTTTTATCGCGGAACAACCCTCACCGGAACCGCAGGTCGCAGAACCCGCAGTCACAGAACCTGTACAACCCTATGGAGAGGACGACGTGCCCGCAGCGGCAGAAAAATCTGAATCTTCCGAACCGGAGAAGAAATCCTTCTACGCTCTGGACTTCCGTGCGCTCGACCAGGATCTCTCGCCGGAGCAGCGGCAGGAGTGGAACACGATCTATGCTTCCTTCCGCAGCCGAAGCGTCATGCGCGGCACGATCATTGGCGTCGATCCCCATTCCATGATCGTCCGCAGCGCGCAGACCGGTCAAACAGAAACAAAGCGGATGTACTGCGCGGTCATCGTGCCGTTCCGCGCCCGCATTTTGATCCCGGAAACGGAAATGTGGGCGGAAAACGATGAACGCCCGGCGTTCGTTCTGCGGAACATGCCGGGCGCTCAGATCGATTTTGTCATTACTCATGTGGATCGTGAGGCAGGCTTCGCTATCGGCTCTCGCCGTCTGGCGCTGGCCTCTCGACGCTATTTCTTCTCCACGCAGCCGCTCCACCAGCCGGGCAGCCGTGTGCCGTGCCATGTGCTGGCTGTTGGCCCGCGCCGGTGTCTGGTCGAGTGTTATGGCTACGACGTGAACCTCTCACAGCGCGATATGAGTTACGCCGCCATCCCCGACCTGCGGGAGCAGTACCGTCCGGGCGATGAACTGACCTGCATGATCAAGCAGTTTGACCGCAAGACCGGTACCTTGGAGATCTCCGTCAAGGAGACCGTTCCGAACCCTTTTGACGAGGCAAGCCTGCGCCACCCCGTCGGCTGCCGCCGCAGGGCGATCATCGCGGGCAAATACGCCGGCGGCGTGTTCTGCAATCTCCCCGACGGTGCGGTCGTCATGTGCCGGTACTCGTTCCACTACGAGGACTCGGACTTCAAAACCGGCGATACCGTCATGGTCGTGATCCAGCGGTATGATGAGGAGAAGAAGCAGATTTTCGGGAAGATTGTGGGGAAATAAGCACATCGCTCCCAGCAAATGCTACTCTAGTCAATACAATTGTCCTCCGTTCAACGCTGGCTGCGGAAGTTGGATGTTTTTCATAGTAACGGTTTGAGTGTCTGGCTGAATCCTGCCATAACAGATATTTTTTGCAAATATCGTTGCACTTCAGGTAGCATCATTGTCTAGTTATACAAAAGGTTTTTTTAAAAGCATTATTTAGGAAATGCATCAGTACCTAAAGCCAACGTGCTGGTTAGAAAGCAGGTGATTCCAATGGGTCATTAATCTTTATTGCATTGTTGTTTGTCAATCATTTTAAGCGTGAAATTGGAGGTAAAAAATGCTGAAAAAAAGACTACTTGGCGCGCTGTGCGCTTTGACCCTAATTGTATGCATGATCCCATCTGCTTACGCATACACAGCAACGTCCCCGGCAGCGAACTCGCCTTGGTGGGGAACAGTGTTCACATCCAGCGGAAGCGATGTAAATGTCCGTTCCGGTCCGGGGACATCGTACACCGTTGTTGAAAGCATTTCAGATTCTTCTCGTATTGAAATCGTTGGCACTAGTGGAGATTGGTATAAAGTTCAATATTCTTCGTACGGGTACACTGGATATATCAAAGGCGAGTATTTGCAAGTCAGTTTAGGGCATTCGTATTTTGTAACAACGCGTGATACTTCCCTTGTGACAACGACTCGTACGGTTCCTTTAGGCACAGCACTTCCATGGGTAAACCAAGATGAAACTCGATATATTTGGACTGTTTGGGGATGCCTTGAAGGCGGAGTGGTGTTTGCAGACGCTAGATATTAATGGGCATTTGCCATAGTATATTTCATAATGAAAACAAGAAATTCCATATTAGGTGTACTGCTTCTGGCTATTGTGACATTTTTAGGCTGCCAAAAGGCGGATATTCCCGTGCGACCATCCCAAGAAGCAAGCATATCTGCGCCAGAATACCATGAAGTTTTAAATTTGGGTGCGGCACAACTGGAATACGCACTTGAACCTTATTGCACACAGTATTCGCCGCTGACTTCCCTTACGTCCTTAGCTCTTTCGCCACATGGCGTTATTGGAGCAGGGTATTCTGTGGATGAGAACTACATAACGGACGGCCAACTGTGGTGTGCTGTACAAGCCAAGAATTCATGTATTCCGATAGGTGATCCACTTGGCAAGGAAGTAACCGTGCGGGATATTGGAGTGTCTGAGGATGGAATCATTTGGGCCTTGCTTGCCACGGGAGCGTTCAATCCAAATATACAAAGCTATGAAGAAATTTACTCACTTGCATCATTCTCTGCAGATGGTGAACAGCTTTCAAACACTCGGCTTCCTGATAAGTACTGCACCGGATTCGGCATTGGAAATTTCGCCATTTCCAATGAAAATATGGTGTATATAAATGTTGGCGAAGAGATTCTCTGTTTTGATGTGAGCGGTAAATGTTTTCAGCAAAGTATTATACCAGAGAGCTATTGTTTTGAATTAGTTTCTGATGGTATGACTGCATATGGTCTGTTTTTTGATGATAATGGTCCCGTGTTGCATAGCGTAGCTGTTGAAAAAACGGATGAAATAATCGTACATCCAAATGCCAGCGCGAACATCTGGATGTTAAACAGTGACACGCCAAATCTGCTCTATTATATTGATAATTGGACATTGTTCCGGTTGCATATAGAGACGAGTGTTAGCGAACGGGTTCTTTGCCTAACGGATGTTGGCATTAATGATTTATCATTGAGCGATCCGCTCGTTTGGGGAGACCAATTTCTGTTTATCGCAAGGAATGCCATTGGCGATGGAGTCTATAGTCTTGTGCCACTGGACGAACCTGAGGAACGGATTGAACTCTACTATGCAACTGCAGAAGCAAATGACCCATTACTTGACGCTGTTGCAGGGTTTAATAGAACAAATCCGTCCTATTTTATACAGGTGTGGGATTACAGTGAGTCTTGCCAAACGGCTCAAGACCTATTACAGGCAATTAAGAAGGATGCTGCATTTGGCAGAAAAAGTCCAGATCTTATAAATTGCCAATCTGCTGATCAAACCGAACTTTTGCAGTTTAATCTTGCTGAAGACTTATTGCCGCGACTGGAGTCATCACAAACCACAAGCAGCGATGCACTCCTTTCAGGTATAATGAGGGCGTTTCGTGCGGACGGCGCAGCATACTCGCTTCCAACATCTGTTTCCATCATTTCGGCATACTGCAAAACGGATTTTGTTTCTGAGTCGACTACGCTATCAGTGTTTGACGAAATTGCGAAAAGCAGAAAAATGGAGTTGTTTGCTGGTGAAAGTAGCGAAAGCTATTTGCATGACTGCTATGGTTTTGGCTTGGCTGGAGTTTCGGGATGGGAGAATCTACTTGCATATATTCCTGATAATGAAAAATTAGATTACCATGCAATACGACAGAATCATGCAATAATAGGTGTCGATCAGTTTCGAAAGCTATCTGACTTTTTTGTACTTGAATCATACAAAATTCAAGACAAAGTTGAACTGATTGGATTCCCTTGCACTGGAACGATGTCGCCGTTTTTGTTGCCGCTACATAAGATTGCTATTCTCCAAACTTCTTCTCAAAAAGATGGAGCATGGAAATTCTGCGAATATGTGCTTTCTGATAGCTGTCAACAGATTTTACGTACGGATGGTTTTCCGGTTTGTGCAAAAACTTTGGATAAATTGATAGGGGATGCGCTAAACACAGCTAATTCGCCAGAATATGGATCGTCAATCACTATTGACGGAGAAAGCTACGCCGTAAAATCCATGACACAGGATATATTAAGCAAATATCGGAATTGGATTTGCAACGCAGATCAATTTTATCGGACGAACACTACAATACGGAGTATTCTGAGTGGCGAGGCAGAGTACATTCGCACTTCGCAGAACAGTCCTTCGGCCGCAGCGGCATTGCTGGGGAAAAGGATTTCGCTTGTGTTAAGTGAATCCTGATGGTGTAAAGTAGTATTTCTTAAAAAGTGAGCATTTGCAGTCAAGTGTTTTGCTCCCAGCAACGCGAATACGTTGCTGGGAGCAAATATACGGGCTGCGATATATCAGGTATATTGAGGCTTAGCCGAGATCGCGGATTTTTTACCCCCAATAATCTCGCGGGACATATATTATGAGGCGTTTGAAAATCTGCTTGATTTTGATATTTACATGAAGTTTGCTATCTGACTGTCATACTATTTCCCTTCCACAAAAATACTTATCACAAATAGTTGTGCCCCTATTCATTTCATTACGGGAACTCGGGCTTTAAGGTCAGCGATACCGTCATGGTCGTGAACCAGTGATATGATGAGGAAAAGCAGTAGATTTTATTTTTGGGAGATTACTGGAAATTATATTTTGATTCAAATCTTCGCCCCCTTTTTACATTAATCCTATGCAGATCAGAAATAGCTGAGGGGCAAAAGCGACACAAAACAATTACAAATTCGCTATTTGGCGCAGTCCGGTGTTGTTAGACGCATTATTATTTCTATCTTTTTGTCTTGGTCGCATGCTTTTTGAAAGAGGGCACCAAGCACGCAAGTGACATTTTTAAAGTCGGAAGACAAAAACTCCTTATATTGCGCGAGTGTCTCATGGAGGCGCTTTGAAGCAAGATATACCTCTGCACCGTATATTTCTCGCTTTTCAAATTCGACGACTCTCTCATTACACACAACGTCTTTAGACAATGAATTATCGAACAAAAGAAAATGTGAATTGACATATTCACTACAGTTACTCCATTGAAGTAGAGCAGCATATTGCTCAAAACTCTGAGATTCTGCAGTCAATTGAGGCAGCGAATTAATATGCGGAATGATGGTATTTCTAAAGCCATTCAAAGAATCCGCATATAAGCATTGTGTTACTTCGATACCACCAGGATGAATGAGATGCCTTATTATTGTTTCACGAAAAGAATTTAGATATAAGACAAAAAGAACCACTGACACCAAAGCACCAAGGATCATAAGCCATACTTTGCTTTGAAAAAATGTTGTAATAAGAGTAAGCAGAGTCGCTTGTATGATAGTAGCAATAGAGTCGCAAAGTGCTATGCTTTTAGATGCAGTTTGAATATGAGTATCTTTCTTTCTCATCCTTGGGTCACTCCTTTCAAAAAGCCGTCACAAGATTTCCCCCATAGGCAGCGCAATTATATTATCTACTGCATTTAATCCGTCTTCAAGCAGATTGAATTCAAATAACTCTTGAGCGGTAAACAGATTCGCGTTTTGAGGATGAATATCCAACCATCTGCGCACCTCTTTAGCAACGTAACGAGTAAATGTACTGATCTGCTCCGTTTGCTCCAAAGTAATATGGTGTGCAGCTCCTTGGTTGATGCAATCTTTAAGCGCCAAATAAACTGCATAAAGGTATACACATGCATAGACTGGATATTTCCCAGTACGAGAATAGTATGTAACCTTAAATTGTCTTCTACGTATAGGTCCACTATATCCGAGCTCTTTAGATGCATCTTGGAAGAAATCATGCATATCTCTATAGAGATTTCTATACTGAATGTTTCCACAAAATAGTTGATTCCTAAACGAAGCAATTACTCGTAAGATTTCAATTTCTTTTTTGTTTTCTTTCTTTTTCAAGTCTTTGATTGACGTGGTGTATATTCGTCCCATGCGCGCTCTCCTTCAATATCATTAATATTTGTAATTAGTCATACCTTCTGTGTCCAGCCCAAACAAAAAGTGGACACAGAAGGCATCTGGTGTTGCATTACGCTTTGCGTTGTTTATGGGCTTCGGATAAGGCTTACGAAAGCAAAGCTTAGAATCAGCATCTTCAAGGCGTAATTTTATATACTCCGGATGATCCAAATCCATTGCCGCCCCTCTCGCTCTCGGAAAGTTCGTCGGCTTCCACAAGCTCAGCGGGATAAACCGGTGCAATCACCATTTGTGCGATTCGCATTCCTTTTGTAACCTTAAATACTTCTTTTCCGAGGTTCATCAAAAGCACCTTCACTTCGCCGCGATAGCCCGCATCAACGGTACCAGGAGTGTTCAGCACGGTAATGCTGTGCTTCAAAGCAAGTCCGCTTCTGGGACGGATCTGGGCTTCTGTCTGCGGCGGAAGTTCCATGCAAAAGCCGGTAGAAACCGGCGTTGGTTTCTGCGGTTCTACAATGATGTTTTCGGCGGCATAAATATCAAACGCCGCATCATCAATATATGCTTTTTGGGGGATGATACAATCCTCCGTCAGTTTCTTAATTTTTACGATAAACAATTACTTTTGATCTCCTTTGAACAAATCCTTTACGACTAGCGCGGCAGCACCTGTTAAAACGCTTAATGCGGCACCCCAAACGGACTCCGCCATCGTTCCCAACGTTGAATCTTCTGCTATAGATTTGCCGCAAATGGCACTTACGGCATCGACAAACTGCCACCTGAATTTTACCAGCAGGATGAGCGAAATGAGTATCAATGCGATCCAGAAAAGACGGTTCACAACTCGTCTCAGCTGGGGCTCCAGAATCAAGCGCATCCAGACGTTAGAGAAGGCTTCCTTCTGCGCAATCGCGCTGCATTCCGTATAGCTCTGCGTCCAATGATATGCCTGCTGTTCTCTGCGCAGTTGCATAAGGCAGATATCGATGTAGCACACAATTTCTTGCCCAAAGCGGTCAGTTTTTTTTGAAAGCTCTTTTCTGTGCGCAAGGGCAGCCTGCAAGATTTTCAACATATCCAAGCAAAGCGGCGGAAGATCCGCAGCGGTTTTCTGCTGAACAAGGATAGCTTCAAGCCGCGACAATTCTCTGATGTTTGTCAGGCAGCCTGCTGCTTTGTATTGTGCCCTTATTTCAATTAAAAGCTGCACAATCTGCTCGATGTTTGTCCGCGGGTCTTTGAGCCCGCCGTCATTATATGTTCCAGCACACTTCAGCTTATCAACAAGCCGCTCGTATTGTGAGTAGGCACTCCCAATCAGAAATTTTTTAAGCCCCTTGGGTTCTTGCAGATATGTACCGAGAACGTCGGTACGGATTGGCGGTTTGCTGTTTATCGCTTCTGCTGGATGGATGAGACGGCAAAACACAAGCGTGGCAAAGGAGTGCGTTCCGCTTGAATCAGAGATCACAAATCGTTTTTTCCTGTTTGACGGGTTATTGACCGCAATAAGGAGCGGCCCGCACCACGTTGGGTCAAGCGTTGTGGAGATATGCCCAAAGCCTTGTGACACGATGGAAACCCGTGAGTGGAAGGTTCCCATAATCTGCGGCCCCACAAATATGCTTTCCACGGTTGTGATAAGCACCGTATCATTTGCCGGAACGTCCACATACCGATACTGCCCGCTGGTGTATATTTTTAGCGGCAGTCCGGATCTGGTGGAGATAATGATATCAGAGACCTGCAAGTTATAGCCTGCTGCCGTCAGGTTTTCTGAGCGGAAAGGCGAAATATAGATTTCGCCGCGATAAATTGCATCCCAGATATCGGTGTCTGCGAGTGCTCCGCACGGTGCAGGCTTGTCGATTGTACGGAGGAACCTTGAAACATCATTGACATTATGAATTGTAAGCAATTATGAACAGTTCTCCCTTCAAAATCTTGTA